>Ga0209632_10000542_pt1 | contig 39294 bp, 38 predicted proteins | sample COG_10_FD_184754 | JGI IMG/M metagenome (GOLD analysis project Ga0209632, IMG submission 184754) | Pelagic Microbial community sample from North Sea - COGITO 998_met_10 (SPAdes) (version 2) | ecosystem: Environmental > Aquatic > Marine > Neritic zone/Coastal water | place: Helgoland, sampling... | reverse complement strand
CAACACCGACCACTTGATTTTTGGTTTGCACAAGATAGATTTGGACTTATCTCATTTGTAATTACTGATGGTACATGTTCAAGTGTTCTTGGAGTACTTACACTTGATAATAAATTATTATGTAAGGCATAATTAGTGGTTTGAGGACTTGTTAAATTATTGATATTCATTATATTATATTAATATTGTAATATTAATTCTTTAAAACTAATTATAAATTGTATAAATATAAATTATTATTTTAATATAATGAATATTATAAGTTTTTTAAAAAAAATATTTAAAATTGAAACACAAAAAGTGTATCCAGAAATAAATAATAATGATACTGAAAAAGTTTTAATCAATTGGATTTGTAAACCAATTGATTATTACCATTGGTGGCCAATGAAAGAAAAAGAAGAAAATATTAATGATGTTTATAATAATTTATACGCAAATGGTGGAGGATTATCAAAATATGATAATTTATTTTGTACAAAAGGAATTGAATATCAAAAAAATAAATATTTTAGAAAATATAATTCTAAAAAAGATGACGCTAATTGGGCTGGATTTTGTGACTGTGCTACAATATTAGGTGCTTTGTGGAAACATCCTTTATATCCAGTAAAAGTTATTTATAATGGTAAAGTAGAAATATTTAATGTATGTGATATTGAAGCTTTAATGATCATTGCAAGTTATAATACAGTTTGTCCAGGTAAAAATATTTTTTTGGGTAGGAGATTCAATGGAGACCGTTCTGATAATAAAGATGAACCATATCCAATACATTTAATTGATATGTTATTTAAAGTATGTAATGATAAATTACCATTCGCGATTGATATAGATAATGGAACAGCTGTATGGAATTATCCATATAATAATGTTAAAGTTATAGAATATAATTATTTGCCAAAAAATAATAAATATATTAATTTAAATAATATTCCATTAACTGGTAAAACAAAATATTATAATTTTATTATTAAATCAAATGCTTATTTTAAACAAAACTTAAATATTTGGGGATGGTCAAATAATACACTGAATATTATTACACAGGGTTGGTTATCAGATAAACATCCAGATTTTATTTGGAAAACATTTCCCAAAAAATTAGAATGGACCGGTCAATGTAAACTAAACTCAGAAGTAAATGCAATTCATATTTATAAAATTTACAAAGCTAGTTTTAAACAAAATAATGTTGTAGTATTATAAAATTGAATTGAATAAAAATTATTTATAATTTAAAAATTAAAAATAATTAAATAAAAATATTTATATGTTTTGGTAAAATGGTATTAAAAAAATAAATAACTATTATATATTGTCATGGATAAATTATCGTTTATAATATTAAGACATGTTAGAAATAAATATCAAAACTTATTTTGGAATCAATGTTATAATTGTATACGAAAATTTTATAAAGAAGAAAAAATATATATAATAGATGATCATTCAAAATATAAACCAGAAAGGTATGGTGAATTATATAATACTTCTATAATTAATAGTGAACTTCCACCAAATAGAGGTGAATTACTACCTTATTATTATTATTATAATAAAGAATTTTCTAAAAATACAATTATACTTCATGATACTGTGTATATTAATTCAAAAATAGACTCAAAACTTATTAATACAAAGAACTATCATTTTTTATGGTCAGCAAGTCACGATTGGGATCCTAATAATAGAATTCTTCATATTTTAAAAAAAATGAATAATTCAGAAAAATTAATCAAACGGTTTAAAAACAAAAATAGCTGGGATGTATGTTTTGGTGCAATGACTATATTAAATCTAAATTTTATTAAAAAAATATTCAATAATACAAATTATTTAAAAGTATTAACATCTGAAATAAAATCTCGACATGATAGAATGTGTTTTGAAAGAATAATTGCTATATTGTTAACAGATTCTATAAAAACAAAAACAGTAAATGATGATATATTAAAAGATCAAAAATGGAAAACCACATTTTTAGAGTATATGAAAAATCCAAATAAAGAAAAACGTATGTATAAGGTTTGGACAGGTAGATAATAAAAATAATAATAAAATTAAAATTAAATAAAAATAATAAAATTAAAATTAAATAAAAATAATAAAATTAAAATTAAATAAAAATAATAAAAATAAAAATAAAAATAATAAAATTAAAATTAAATAAAAATAATAAAAATAAAAATTAAATAAAAATAATAAAAATAAAAATAATAAAAATAATAAAAATAAAAATAATAAAAATAATAATAATAAAAATAAAAATAAAAATAATAAAAATAATAAAAATAAAAATAATAAAAATAATAAAAATAATAAAAATAAAAATAATAAAAATTAAAATTAAAATTAAAATTGAATATAAAAATGAATATATAAATTATATAACTCTTATAAATATATATATATAAATGGGAATTCCGTCATATTTTAAAACTATTTTAAGTAAATATCCACAAGCTATTCAAAAAAAATTAAAAAATAAAATTGAATATTTTTTTATAGATTTTAATTCAATTATTTATGATTCAGTTGTTAAAATTGATTTTGAAAAACATAAAAATAAATCAATGACACAATTAGAAAATATTTTAATTAAAGAAGTTATTAAAGATTTACAAGATCTAATTTGTAAACAAGTAAAACCTTCTAAAATGGTTTATATTGCAATGGATGGTGTAGCACCACGTGCTAAAATGATTCAGCAACGATTTAGACGATATAAAGGAATTATTGAAACTGAATTTAAAAACGAATTAAAAGAAAAATATAATATTCCAATTTATAAATCTTTTACAGGAATGTTTTCACCTGGAACAAAGTTTATGATTAAACTTTCAAAACAAATTGAAAAAGCAATTAAAGATAAAAAGTTTTCGAAACATACAAAAAAAGAATTACAATTTATTTTAAGTGATACATCTAATCCTGGTGAGGGAGAACATAAATATATGCCTAAATTACGAGAATTAGTTACATCTAATAGTAAATCAAATGTGGTTGTGTTAAGTCCAGATGCTGATGTAATTGTTTTATCAATGTTAAGTAAAAAAAAGAATGTATTTATTATGCGTCCAACAAAAGATATGGGTAATTTTGCGTTAGATGTTAATTTTGTTTATTTAGAAGTTGATTTTGTTTCAAATGTTTTTATTGAAACATTAATGGGCGAATCTACAAAAGACAAAGATAGATTATTATATGATTATATATTTTTAACAAGTATTGAAGGAAATGATTTTGTAATTCCAATTAAATTTATGAAAATGAAAATTGATAATATGAGATTATTAACTAAGTTTTATAATGAAGTTTCAGAATCAGAATATTTAGTTGATATTACTGATTCTGGATTTAAGATTAATAAAAGTTTTTTCATGAGGATTTTACAAAAAATTGCTGATATTGAACAACATAAGTTTCAAGGATTAATGAAAAGAATTCATTATACAAAAAAAAACAATAATCAAAATAATTCAAAAGAAAATGGAAAGTCTCCATATGAAATTGCAGTTAGTCGGTTTGAACATAAAGCATATTACGATAAACAAAATCCAAACTATCATAAATATATTAAAGAGTTTTCCAAAATTGATTATTGGAAAGATGATTGGAAAGAACAATATTATGATTATTTTTTACAAATTAATACAAAGAATGAAAAAGAATATAATTATTTTATGAAAAGAGTTTGTCAAAATTATTTAGAAGGGTTTTATTTCAATATGGAATATTATATTACAGGTATTCCTGCCTGGCGATGGTATTATAGATATAGATGTGCTCCAATGGCATCTGATCTATTAACATATATGAAACATTATCCAAAATGTTTAGATATTAAAATTGATAAATTAACACCATATACTCAACTTCAACAGTTGTTTATGATTATTCCACCACAATTAAAATCATTATTGCCACCAAAATATGCAAAACTAGTTGATACAGTTGATTCAGGATTGGTTCAATATTTTCCATTGAAGTTTGAATTAGATGTTGTAATGGGCGATAAGTTTATTTATTCTGAACCAAATCTTCCAGATTTTAATGATGAAAAAGTAATTGAAGTTTTAGAAAAAATAAAATTATCGAAAACTGATGAAAACAGAAATAAATTATCTGACAGTGTTATTGAAATTAATATTTAATATATTAACTTACTATATATGAAAAAAGTAATCTGTATATTATTAATATTTATAATAGTAATTACATTAGGTAAATCAATTACAAAAACTATTTTAAATATTGAAAACATGACAGACTTTAATAAGCTTGAAGAAGATTGTAAATATACAGAAGATTCAATTAAATATCCTATTTTAGGAGCAAATGTTCCAATCGATACAGTTAATGAAATAACAAAAATTGGGTATAATTTAAATTCAGTTAAAGATGAAGGTAATTATATGGTCAATGATACTTTAAGTTCAAATATTCAATTACGAAAACCTCTTTTAAAATATGATGGTATATATAAATCAAATGTAACTGGTTTTGATAATAAAGAAACACAATCATGGACATTAGATAAATCAAAAGATAATATGGGAGTATATGGCGATGATAGATTATTACACTTTTGAATATTTAAACCACCGACCTAATCCAGATATTTTTTTGGGATTTTTCTTTCAGAACAACCAAATATTTTACAGATTTATACTTAATTTGTAGAATGGGATAAATAGTATTTAACTGTTGATAATTTATAATCACTACTTTTATCGGTCGGTATTGTAATATAATTTATAAAAAAAAATGATTTAATTTTATGTTTATTTTATACTTAATTAAATATAAAATGTCTTCGGAACAAATCACATATCCAACAGAAATTATGAAACAACTCCAAGATTGCGAAATAAAATCAGATAAATATCATAAATGGAGTGATAAATCAGAAGGTATACCATTTGAAAATAGTCAAACAGTAACAGGTGTAGGAAACGGTGAAGAAAAACTAGCAAAAGAACTTGATATATCAACGCTAGGAGGGCAAAATAGCACAGTTGATTTAATTCATCCAGATATGGGAAATATTAGTGTAAAGGATATGACAAATGATAATTGCACTTTAGGAACAGATGGTTGTAATAACATGAGAAAGATATTAAGAACAGTAAATTTATTTGTTTCTTGGACTGAAAAATATAAATCAAAATGTGAATTGGCAGATAAATATTACAATGAGATTAACAAAAGTTATGGTTCTTCAAAAACTACTATAATTAACGGTATTGATAGATTAGAATTATGCAAGAGTAATCTACAAAAATTAAATGAATTACTCAATGAATTACTCAATGAATTATACAAAAAATTACTCAATAAATCAGAAAAAAAATATGTAAGTTTAGAATCTGAATATATTGAGGATATTATTGATAATTTAGGTGGTAAATCTTTACAAGAATTATTAGATGATTGTGTTAGAAAAGAAGCTATTACCATGAATTTAATTATTGTACATAAAACCAAAGGTTGGTTACTCGTTAAAGATCTATCCCGGATAAGTTGTCCTCGTATTACAAGAGGAGCGCCGAGAATAGATTATAGTTGATTGTTTAATTCATAAATTAATTTTGAAAGAACAAATGAGAATTTTGGAGGAACAGCATTTCCTATTTGTCTATACATTGAAGACATACAACCTACAAACATAAAATCATCTGGAAAAGTTTGAATTCTTGCATATTCTCTAACAGTCATCCGTCTTTTTTCACTTGGATGAACATTTATAACTGGTCCTCCTCCTCCTCCTCCTCTTCCTGTAATAGTAGGAGATATTTTATTCCAATCCAATTTTCTATTTCCCATATAACCTGTAATTTTTACTTTATGTTTTGTTCCAATATGTTGAATTTCTTCATTGTATTTAATTGGTAAATTACCAATTGCATCCTTTAATGTTTTTGTAATTTCTTGTTTTTCAATAGGCCACTCAAAATTAATTTTTTCAGAAATATCATTTCGGATTCCTATAAATATAACTCTTTCTCTATTTTGAGGTATATCATACCATTTTAATTTAAATAATTTTGTATTTACTTGATAACCACATTTTTCTAAATCTGAAATTATCATTTTAAATATCTTTCCTTTATGATTTTTCTTATCTGAATTATTTTCATAACCACCTAAACTTAATATACCTTTAACATTTTCAAATATGAAATATTTAGGTTTTTTTAATTTCAATAATCTGACTAGTTCTAAATAAAGTTTATTTCTATTATCTGTTTCTTTTCTATATAAATTTGCTACTGAGAATCCTTGACATGGAAATCCACCTGTAAGTATATCACAATCAGGAATAGTTTCTATTTTTGTTATATCTTCACAGTGTGGTTTAAAATTATAATATTTTTCATAGGTATCACAAGAATTCTTATCAAAATCATTAGCATATACAACATTGTATATATCTGTTTGTTTATGAAATGCGAAATCTAATCCTCCACAACCAGCAAACATAGAAACAACTCTAAGTATTGGATTTACATTTTTAAGCTTTTTCTTCTTAAACTTGATTTCTTTTTTTTTAGGTTGTTTTTCTTGATGTTCCATTATATATATATTAATATTTACTTTTACTTTTTCAACAATCCATTTTTTATTTAATTCTTTTATTTTTTATTCAACTGTTTTATATACAAGTGTCTTAATTTTATCAGCGTTATTTTCACAAGACGTTTTGCGTCTATTATGAGAATCATTGTGTAATTTTTGATAAATTTCCTTTCCACCTCGTTCGTAACTATATTTAACCATTTTCGTTATATATTTTATATTTTATTTTTAAATCAATTTTATAAATTAACTTAAATATTAAAAAGTCAGCATTTTAAATATTCAAAAGTGAAAAATTAAAAAAATATAACTAATAATTATATACAAATGGATATAATTATTGTACTAATCATAATATTACTAATATCAATATTTATTTGCCATAAAAAAGGATTCGTTAAATCTGCTTCAACTAACTTAGAAGAATATTTCTATAATAAAAAGTTTGAAAACTTTTTTAATTTCAAAACACTTGATACACCCCCAATGCGTCCACCTTATCAATGCCAATTAAATTTCAATTGCACACAATATAAAGATAATAGTGACAAACATCAAAGTGTTTGTAAGAAATGTGTTGGATTCACATATCCAGACAATTTAGTAATGGCTAGAACAGTTGGTTCAACTGGAACTATTAGAAAAATATTATAAATATATGTAAGGATTTCTACCCAGATATTTTCTGGATATATTAGTGGATTATATAAAATAGACACTTTTTTATTTTTATTTGGAAATTTTATATATTCTTTTGTATTATCTGTATTTTTAATAATTTCATTAAAAATTGTTTTCCATTTAATGGCTTCCATTTTAGTATTTACAATCTCTAATTTATTATTTAGACTATAAACATTAACTTGATCATTTACCAACTGATAAAAATCTTTATCATTTGATATAATATATAATTTTGAAGTTCCATTATATGAATAATATAGTGTAAGCATACCAATAATATCATCTGCTTCACATTTATTATTCTGTAAAATCTTAATCTCACAAGTATTTTCATACTTTTGTTGTAAATAAGGAATAACATTATTTAGTAATTCATTATAGATCATATAAAAGTCTTCTTTTTCTGAAGTCTTTTTTTTATATACCGGTTTTGAGAAATTTTGCCATCGATATTTTTTACTACCTTCACGTATAAATAATAATGTATTACATTTTTGTAAATCAATTAGTCTTTTAATTATGTTAATGAATGCATATTTTACTCTTGTAATTGTTTGTCTTTTTCGATAGATATGCCAACAAATATTTTTAAAATCAATAAATGTAATTACTGACATTAAAAATAGAGTTATATAATAATTATTATAGTATTCAATTAAAATATCATTTTTAATATATCTCATTATATATATATAGATGTCCAATACAGCAGTAAATAACCAACTTATAGATGCTGAAACTAAAATTAATAATCAACTTAATAAAATTAATGAAAGATTAAATAATAATAATAGTGTAAGTCAACAAGCTATTAATAATGCAAATAATAGATTAAATAACTCATTAGCAATTAGAAATACCCATGTAAACAAGAACAATCTACTATCTAAAATTGGTATTCTTGATCCTGATGGATTAGAACCAAATCCTTTGACTGGTGAGGCTTATTCCCAAGATTATTTAGATATGGCAAAAATATGGGAACCAATGCCTATTTATAAAAAAGCAGATGAAGCCATAACAATGATTTATGAAAATAACGTTATGTTGGTTGTATCTGGGACAGGTAGTGGCAAAACAGTATTAACACCTAAATTTGCATTACACGCTCTTAATTATCAAGGTAAAATTATAGTTACAAATCCTAAAAAAAAACCAACCAAGTCGAATGCTGAGTTCGCTGCAAAATGTTTGGATGTTGAAGTAGGTGAACAAGTTGGGTATGCTTACCGTGGTGATAAAAAAGTATCTGATAATACCAATTTAATATTCTGTACAGATGGATTGATTGCGGCCTGGCTTAAATCTGATCCATTATTATCTGAGTATGATTGTGTTATTATAGATGAAGCACATGAAAGAAATATGAATATTGATTTACTTTTATTACAATTAAAAGAAGTAGTAAGACAAAGAACTAATTTTAAATTAATTATTATGAGTGCTACTATTAATGCTGATTTATTTATAAATTATTTTCCAAAAAAAGATTTTAGATTCGGATTTTTAGATGGTGGTGGCGGCAATCCTTTCCCAATCGAACAAATTTTCTTACCAGATACAAAATCTACATTCAGAATGAATGATAATGGTGTTATTATGAATAAAGATGAAATAGTTGGACAAGCTGTTGATAAAGCATATGAAATTTTAACTACAACAGATGAAGGTGATATATTAGTTTTTGTACCAGGTACTGGCGATGGACCGCTTGGATGTCAGTTATTAGAACAAAAAATAAAAGCACATAATATAAATAAACATGCCAAATTATATTGTACTGGTTTAGCTGGTCGTACACCAGATGCTGAAGCAACTATATCTATTAGTGCTAGTAATTGGAAAACATTAAATGGTGCCCCTAATAATGGATATGAAAGACGTGTCATTTTTGCAACTGATGTTGCGGAATCATCATTGACAATTAAAGGAATGCAGTATGTTATTGAAACGGGTATATCATATATTACAAGATATTATCCTTTAACCGATATCCAAGAAATGGCATTACGAACTATATCAAAAGCATCACATGATCAACGAAAAGGTCGAGTTGGAAGAACTCAGCCAGGAACATGTTATTCAATGTTTTCTAAAAAAGAATATGAAAAGTTTATTCCATTTACTGTTGCTCCTGTTTATACTGAAAATATTTCTGGAAAATTATTAACATTCTTGGCAAAAGATCCACCGCTTGTTTCACATATTGAAATACCTTTTTCATATAAAAATAAAAAAAATAATAAAAAAGGCGGTGCATCAAATAAAGCAGTGTCATTTTCAGATTTTTTAGATAAGTTTTTAGAACCACCAACAATTGAAATGGTTGAAACAACTATAAAAAAATTATTAATTCTTGGAGCATTAGAACCTAATTCAAAAAAACAGTTAGTTATTTCAGATCTAGGTAGAGCAATGGCTCGATTTGATTTAGATAATCCAGAATATGCAAAAGCACTTATATGTTCATATAATTATAGATGTCGTAGAGAGATGTGTAATTTAATTGCGATGATATCTAATTCTAGATTCCAAGGTATTGGTGATTCAATATTTAATAAACCAAGAAAGAAGAAAGATAAAAATGAAGATAGACGATCACAAGATGAATTTAGAAAGGCAATGAAGAAATGGTCATCCAAAGATGGTGATGCAGTATCAATGATTGATATTGCAGCAGAATACTTTAAACAAAAAAGAGATGTACAAGAAGATCATAATATTCCAATTAATCAAATACCAAATAATTTAATCAATACAAATAATCAAATGGGTGGTTATGAAAACAATCAATCTGCTTCATGGGTCAATAAAAACTTTCTAAAGAATAAAACATTAAAAGATATTAAAAATGATGCCAAACAATTAGACAGAAGATTTAGAGATGTTCATTATATTGTTAAAAACTCTGGTGTAACACAGTTTGATTATATTTTTACAAATACTCCACCAAATACAACTGGTACTGTAAATGATAGAGTTATGCGAGCATTGTCAGAAGGTTTAATTACAAACTTAGTAACTTCTGCTGGAAAAGGAATGTATCGAACATGTTATCAAAAACAACAAGCTGTTGCTGGAATGGAAAGAGGATCATTATATGCTATGCAAAAAACTCACGCCAAATATGCGGTGTATATGAAATTAGAAGCAATCGGTGGAAGAAAATTCTATAATGTTATTTCAAGAGTTCCACCAAAAGTAATTGCAGAATTAAAAGCAGCAAATCCATTATACAAACAAATTATAGAATGTAAAAGTACAATGCCAAAATCTAATTCAAAACCAAAACATAATAAAAGTTCTCATAAAAAAGACAGTAAACATAAGAAATATAAGAAACATAAAAAAACATAAAAAATAAATTATAGTAATGAAAGATTAAGTGGAATAACATCATTTGACATCTCTAACTTTGGACTTTTATTAGGAAGATTATTTCTCAATGATTCTTTAACAGATGAATCTAATGTTTTTGGATATATAATATTAAAAGTTATGATCATATCACCTTGTACACCATTATTCTTGAATCCCTTCTTAGATAATTTGTATTTTTTATTTGGGTTAATAATTTCATTATATTGTGCCAATATTTTAGTCCCATCTAAGTGATCAATACTTAATTCTAATCCAGTTAATGCATCTGCTAATGAAATTGGAATTACCTGATGTAAATCATTCTTAACACGTTTCATACCAGCAGTGGGGTTAACTATTATTTTTAATTCTATATCACCGGCAACCATCCAATTACGGCTCTCATCACACATATTAGGTAGAATTATTTTTTTCCCATGTTGAACTCCTTCGTTTATCTTTAATTCTACAATATTGTTAATCTTAACATATTGTAAACCTTTACATAATGAACATTTATCTTCATTCTTAATTATTATACCAATTCCTTTACATTTATCACATTGTATTTTTTTCTTCATAATGTTATTAAAAATGCGAACATGAAAAATTTGATGTCCAATACCCTTACATTTAGTACAGCTAGTAGATGAACATGCTGGTTTTAAACCAGATCCAATACATTTTGAACATTTTACATTTCTTTTTACTTCTAATTTTTTTGTTAACCCACACATCATTTCTGCAAAGGTAATCTTAATATTAGATCTAAGTGGTGGACCCTTTTTTCGTATCTGATAAGCAGACCGTCTTTTATTTGCTGGATTTATTCCAGCTTTACCAAATCGATCATATTTTAATTTTTTATTGGCATCATTTAAGACAGCATAGGCTTCATTTATTTCTTTAAATTTACTTTCTGCTTCTGGTGATTTATTTTTATCAGGGTGCCAAATAACTGCAAGTTTTCTATACGCCTTTTTTATTTCTTTTTGAGTTGCATTCCTATTAATGTTCAATATATTATAGTAATCAGACATAATGATTATATAAGTTAATGATATTTAAAGTTTGATGAAATGTTCCAAAATATTAAATACATATATTTAATATTTTAATTATTTTTTAATTATTTTATCATAAAATGGTATATTTGTTATGAAATTAAATTGTCCACTATTCTTAACAAACTCACCACCATCAATTGTAATAATTTCACCATTAATATAATCTGCATATGGACTTGTTAAAAACATTGCTAAGTTTGATATTTCTGTTGGATTACACATTCGTTGTCTTGGGTTTGTATAATTATTTAGTGTTTTAAATATTTTAAATGGATCTAATTTATCAATACCACCTGTATTATTTATTGGCCCTGGTGCAATTCCAACAAATCTAATATTATGTTTTGACCATTCTACTGTTAAAGATTTCATTAATGCATCGGATGCAGCTTTTGCTGCGGCAGATGGTGCAACTAATGCAGAACCAGTTGGAGCATATGTTGTTGTTATATTTAAAAATATAGTTGATTTTTTTTTTTCTATCATTTCTTTTCCAAATAAATGTGTTATATTAAAATTTCCATGTAATACAATATCAATAATTCGTTTCCAACCATTTTCAGAAAGTTTGTCAAATGGACATAAAAAATTACCTGCCGCATTATTTATAATTACATCTGGGTGTATTTTTTGTAAAACTAAATCATTTTTAATTATTTCAATTTGTTTATAATTTGAAACATCAGCTGCATAATATAAATGATTTATTTTATTTATTTTATTTAAATCCATATTTAATTTTTTCATTTTTTTATTATTTCTTGAAATATTTATTATTTTAGCTCCATTTTTCGCATACGCCATAGCTAAGTTTTTTCCTAATCCAGAACTAGCACCTGTAATTAATACAGTTTTATTTGCATATAATAATTTATTAAATAACATATAATAAATTATTATTTTTAGTTGTTTAAATGTTATGTCATCATTTCTAATTCTAGTTCATCAAAATCAGGTGCTTCTATTTTTGATTTGTTTTGGATATATGTTTTTAACATTCCAACAAACATCTGTGTTTCTTCATCCATATCTTCTAAGAAACTATGATCTGTTTGTGAACTTTTATTCATAATACCTTGTCCAACTTCTTTTGTAACTGTATTTAATCCATGTTTAAATGCTATCATAATAAATGAATATGGAATATCTAAAATTTTATTGAAACGACCTCCGATAAAATCTCTATATTCCGCAGCTTTTGATTTATTATTAAACTTTTTATTCATCCAGAAATGTTTGAAATAACACATTGTACCTTCTGCAATAGAAAATTCACCATCACCTGATAAATTACTTTTATCATTAATAATATCATATACACCAATTTGCGATGAACCAATTAGTTGAATACCTTTCTCTGCATAATTAATTAGTGCAGCGACACGAGAATAAATACTTTCAGATGGATAATAATCGTCGTCATCCATATGAACAATAATATCATGATCGGCATGTTCAATGCATATATTTCGTTTCATTCCCATTGTTGGAATCCACTTATCTAATTTAATATATTTAATTCGTGAATCATTTGGTGGTAATAAATCTTCAACTGTTTCACCATTTGTTGAATCTTCAACAATAACCCATTGTAATTTATCTTTTGGATAATTAAAGTCATTAAAGTTTTTAATTGCCATTGGAAACATATTTCTTCTGTTAAAAGTTGGTGTAATAATTGAAACATGTGGATATTTTTGTAATTTATCTAATTTTAATACATAATTACCACTTTTGGTTTCAAACTCTGGTTTCTTAAATCCATCCATTGATTGTTTCATTAATGAATAATCAATGAACTTCTGTTCACATTCACTAAATCCATTTTGTTGAATAATTAACATTGGATTATACATATATGTTAAAAACTTAGTTTGAATTTTATTACGAATATAAAAATCATATGGCATTTTAAAATTGGGAGCCTTGAATAATTCTTCTACCATCTCTTTATTCTCTAAATTTAAAATATAAGCATGGCAATTTAAATTGGATACTAGTGTCCAATGCTTATCAGTTGATTGGTGCTTCTTTAAAACTTCACCACCAAAATATAAAATATCCCAATTAGTTGGAGGTTTTTCTAAATTTTTTAAGTCTCCAATAATTTTAATATCGTCCTCGATAATTAATAACTGTTTAGTTCCATTTTCAATTTCCTTTTTAATAACTGCTAAATGTGATTTTCTTGCCCCATTACTTCCATTATCACAATCATAAAATCCTGTAAAAAATGAAAACTTTAATTTATTTTTCTTTAAAAGTTTTTTCATTTTAATTTTACGATCACGTCTTCTACGCAAATTGATACAAACTGTTTTTACTTTTTCTAATCCTTCTCCGAAATTATTATACATTATTTATAAATTATGTATAATAGTTTTTATTTATATGTTTTGTCTCATCCATCTTGTTATTTTTTGCGACGCATCGGAGATCCATCTATGACCCTCATTCGGTTCAACATATCGTTCTGTTTTAATATCGGCACTCTTTAATTGTTTATAAAATTCTTCTGATACTTTTGGATCAACACAACAATTTGCAATTTGTTTGTCATTTGCACCATGTAAAAATAACATAGGTGGATATTTTCTTAATTTGTGTTTGGGTATAATACATTTATCACTATATGTTCCATCATTGGGGCAGTTATAATATCCAGCTGATAATACTATACCGGTCTTAAAATTAACTTTTGGAAATGATTCAATTAATTGACTGACTAAATAACCCCCTGAACTAAATCCCATAATTGAAAGATTATTATGATTGAAATGTTTACTCTTTTGAATTTCTTTTAATAAAGCATCAAAAAATTTATAATCACTGCAATGAACTGTATTCATATTTTTACATTTAGAATAATCTATATTTTGGGGATTATCCCACCCAACTGATCTATTTTTTTGCCATCGATTAATAGATATATTATCCTGTTTTTCTTTTGTATCATCACCTGGTGCTGTTTCAGCTGATATTACTGCATAACCCATTTTAATTAATTTTTGGACTGTTTCTGCTAATTCACCCATACCCAGTGAGCTGAAATTATCTGAACCACAAAATGGAAACCACGATTTTGTTCCAGAACCGTGTAAATAAAGTATTACTGGATGAGGTTTATCACCATCTGGTAAAGCATAGTGTATTTTTCGTCCACTAATTTCTAAAACCTTTTCCTGTTTTGAACAAAATAATTTATTATCCCCTTTAAAAGCACTATTGTATTCTTTACACCATTTCGGACAATCAAATGGTTGTGGTGAAGGTGGTCTTGGATGTGGTTTCGGATGTGGTTTCGGAGGTGGTTTCGGATGTGGTTTATGGTGTGGGTGTGGTTTATGGTGTGGTTTAGGAGTTAAATTAGGTATAAAAGGTGGCATTGATTGGGGTATTATTATTTGTATTATGAAAAATAATAAAATTCCTATAATGATTGCTAATATAAGTTCTATTAACATATATAATTGTATTATAAAATATTATGCATTAGCTAAAAGGCTTGTAGAAAAAGAGTCCTTCCTTTCTGTACTTCCTGTGCCTTCATATAGACCCTGAAATTATTTCTTGTGCGTGTTGCATAAGACGAGTAGTAGAAAATTTGATCTGCGTGTGTCCGAAACTGACGATAAATCTTTGGTCTCTCCCCAAAATTGCTAACCATCGTAAGAATGTTCAATAATAATTACAATATATACTTAATATCTTTTGTTTCGTTTTTAACATTTCTTTTGTAAAAAATCAATTAAGTATTTGTCTGGATTTCGTGTACTTATACCCTTTTCTAATGCATAGTCCATTAATTCATCATATAAATAGCTCTTCTTACATATGGCTGCTGTATGATCCAGCTTAATGGCAACTTGTTCAATTGCTTCTTTTAATGATTTGGTTGTTAATGTCTTACCATTAACTTCTTCTATAAAATTAATATTGGCAGCCCATGTTCTAAAATACTTAGCGGTAAATCCTTTACCAACATTGTCTAAATAATTATTGACTACCTTAGAGGTTAATATTTTACCATCATATTGAAAAATGAAATCTTTATTCTTCTTTAATTTATTTAACGCAGTTAGTAGTTGTCTATCGGTTATGGTACATTTATTATCAACACCTTTTTTACCAGTAAACTCTATTTTGTTACCCTTTATATGAGATGCGTCCATTGTTAATACACCATGTGAATTATATTTGTCTTTATATTTTTTATTACCAATTCGAAAATTACATTCTAAAACAACCTTTAATGCAGTTGCTATTGCTTTTTTTTTAGCATCAGTTGATTTAAAATCTTTTTCAATTTTTCTTTGTAAGGTTGGTAATTGTTTACCAAACTTAATTAAATTACAGTATTTTAATTTTTTCTGTTTTTTTACAAACTCTGGGTGATATAAATATTGTGATCGATTATCAGCATCCTTACATTTTGCAATTACTTCCTTAGAATTTGGAAATAATTCAACATTAATATATCCTGGCGGTATTCTTAATTGTTTAAACTTAGTTGCAATCTCCTCAATATGTTTATTATTTTTAATTTCAGTTGTATCATTATAATACTTATAACCATTACCTTTTTTAATTCTACGTAACACCATTACTATTAGATTAGATTTTAAAACTCTAATATATATATATATATTATGCAACAAGAAATTTATTTTTTAGGAAGACCAGATGGTATTGGTAATCGTATAGAACAGTTAATAAAGATTCAAGAATATTGTATTAAAAATAATATGAAATGTATATACATATGGAATAATAATAACTTTAGAAAATATGATATAAATATAACTTTTGAAAATATTGAAATACGAAAATCAATAAATAGCGACGAAAATAAAAAAATAAAAAAATATCCATTTATACGTAGTTTTGGATATCCAGTAAAATTTAAATTTAACTTTACAATAAATAACAATATAATGTATGATATTATAATACATGTTAGGGGTACAGATAGATTAAGAAATAAGGCACATCCAGATTTCTGTACTCCCGATATATTAGATTCTTATATAAATAAGACAATTAATTATGTAAATAATGATAAATCTATTTCAACATATACAATAGTTTCAGATGATAATAAATATATTGGAAAGATTAAAAATAAAATAAATAAACAATTTGTGAATTTATTGTATAACTATAATGTTGATAAACAGTGGTTAGACTTTTATTATTTAACAAAACCACAAAAATATATAATAATGTGTGCCCAATTTTCATCATATAGTATATGTGCTTCTATATTAGGTGATAAAAAAATATTAGTTTTCAAAAATAGCTTAAAATCTAATTTGTCCAGGTATAAGGCAAATATAGATATTATTGATAGTTAATTTGTGGAATGATCATCAATCTTGAATATTCATATTATATATAAATATTTAAAAATAATAATTAAAGTATTAATTATAAAATGGATAAACCAAAATTGAAGAGGTCATATCGGTTAACTCCAAAAGAAATAAAAATAATTGAAAAAAGAAATAAATTCAAAAAAATACAAAAAAAACTGATAAAATTATTATTTAAAAAAGATAAATCATAATAAAGATATTATGAAGTTCCGTAATTCTATTAAATCGTTTAAAAATTGTCAGATGTATGATTGGGCACAAAGTGATTATTTTGAAAATAACGATGATGGTGAAAATGTTAAAAGATTTGAAATCAGAGGATATGGAATTACAGATAATAATAATAGTATTTGTGTTCATGTAAAAGGATTTGAGCCATATTTTTATATTGAAGTTCCATTAAATTGGAATAAATCTATTTGTAAATTATTTGAAACCCAGCTTAAAATGAAATTAGGGAAAAAAAAGGATGGTCTAAAACAATGTAAATTTATTAATAGTAAAAAATTATATGGATTTACGGATTACAAAAAATTTAATTTTATTAAAATTAAATCTTATAATTTATCTACATTCTATGAATGTCGAAGAATAGTTGAAGGTAGATATCCATATGGTGTTAAAAAAAAATCAAATGAACCGGAGCTTCACGGTGATAGATTATTTATAATTAAAAGAAAATCATATGATTTTTCAGAAAAATTATATGAATCAAACATTACTCCTATGTTGCGATTCTTTCATATTCGAGATCTCCAACCAAATGGTTGGATGGCAATTAATAAACATACAATGTCAGATAAAATACAAACAAGATGTCAACTAGAAATTGATTGTTATTATAAAGATATTGAGAAAGTAGATAAAAATGAAATTGCTCCATTAATCATTGCATCTTTTGATATTGAGTGTACCAGTTCAGACGGTTCTTTTCCAGATGCACGAAGACCGGGAGATGAAGTTATTCAAATTGGAACAACATTTCACAGATATGGTGAAAAGAGTTGTTTTTACAAAAATATTATTACATTAAAGAAGTGTAATAAAATAGAGGGAGTTGATGTTATTAGTTGTTCAAATGAGAAAGATGTTATTATAAAATGGGCAGAATTAATTCGACAAGCTGATCCAGATATCATAACTGGATATAATATTTGGGGGTTCGATATGTCATATATTGATAGGCGATGTGTAAATGGATGTGGTGAACGATATGAAAGTTTTTCAAAACAGTTTTATGAAATATATAGTCGTAATAGTGTTCACAAATTAAAACCAAAAACAAGTACATTACAAACGGATTTCAATGATCATATAAGTAAAATATATAAACTCTTAAAGAAAGAAAATAATAAAAAGCTACATAAACTATATGAAATATGTATTGAAGAACTAAAAGCTATATTTTATTCTGATTTCAAAAAAAAACAAATTATTAATATGATTTATCGAAGCAATGAAAGAATTAAAAATAAAATTAAAAAAATAGATTCAGATATTTTAAAATCAAATATTGTTAATGAGATTGATAATATCTGTAATAAAATTAAAATGTTATGTGTTGAAAAATCAGAAAAATCAGCTTTATCATTTAAGAAATTAGAATCAAGTGGTCTTGGTCAAAACTTTTTAAAGTTTTGGGATGTTGAAGGGATGGTTAGTATTGATATGTATAAAGTTGTTCAAAGTGGTCGTGATAATTTTGTATCATATAAACTTGATTATGTATCACAGCAATATATTCGAGGTAAAATTAAAAATATTATTTTTGAAGATAATTTGAAATTAATTGCTGATAATGTAGATGGTTTAACCGTTGGACAACATCTTAGTTTGAGTATTGTATCAGACCATATTGATAAGCAATATCTCAAAACAAAGTTTGAAATTATTAATATTGAAGATAAATGTTTTACAATTAAGGGTATTGACATTACTAAATTATTTACAGATGAAACTGAATTAGAAAAATTCAAAGAAAATGAATTATCAGTTGAATGGTATCAAAATAAAATTGACTTATCACCACAACAACTATTTAAAAATTATAGAAATGGTGCAGCTGATAAAATTACTGAGATTGCGGTGTATTGTGTTAAGGATTGTGAATTAGTTAACTTCTTAATTATGAAATTAGAAACAATTGCTAATAATGTTGGTGAAGGAAATGTTTGTTCTGTTCCAATGTCTTATCTATTTCTTAGAGGTCAAGGTGCTAAGATTTATAGTTGTTTTGCAAAAGAATGTCGTGAACGAGGATTATTAATTAAAGTATTAAAACGATTTGATGAACAATCAAAAGAAGAATATAAATATTTATATAAATATGATGGTGCGATTGTATTTCCACCAGAACCAGGGATGTATTTCGATCCAGTAGCAGTTATGGATTATGCCTCACTGTATCCATCAAGTATGATTGCAGAAAATATTTCACATGATACATTAGTAAAAGTTATTAAAAAAGATAAAGATGGTAATCTAATTAAACCTGTAAAAGAGTATGAGTTTTATTATGGTAGTGATAAATATTTGGGATTAGAAGATTATAATTACAATGAAATTACATTTAATAATTATGATAAAATGGGAGAAATTGATGGTGAAGTAACTTGTATATTTGCTGAAAAGAAGGATGGAACCAAAGGTTTAGTTCCAGCATTACTTGATAAATTATTACTTGCTCGACGAAAAACTCGTGCGTCTATTAAATATAAAATAGTAACAACAAAAGATGGAACTGAATTATCTGGTGTCTTAAAAATAAAAGATGGTAAGTATATTATTACAAAATATAAAGAAGATTCAATTATAATCGATTCAGATCAAGTTGTTGATATTAAAGATAAAAACACACCATTCCAAAAAGCAGTACTTGATGGTTTACAACAAGGTTATAAGTTAGTGTGTAATAGTGTATATGGTCAAGTTGGAGCAATGACTGGACAATTTACACTAGTTCAATTAGCTGCTGCAACAACTGCTACCGGTCGTGAAATGTTAGAAATTGCTCGTGATAAAACTTTGGAACAGTATAAGGGTTCCAAGTTAGTTTATGGAGATAGTATTGTGGGAGATGAACCATTATTATTACAGAAAGAAGATGGTACAATTACAATTAAAACAATTGAAACAATTAGTAATGAATGGAAATCATATGAAGAGTTTAAACCATTTGATACAAATAGAAAAGAAAAACAACAGAGTATTACAAAATATAAAGTATGGGCAAATAATAAATGGAATATTATTAAAAGAGTAATTAGACATAAAACAAACAAGAGTATCTATAGAGTTAATACTCATTGTGGGGTTGTTGATGTTACAGAAGATCATAGTTTATTAAATGAAAATAGTGAAAAATTAAAACCAAATGAATGTATTATTAATGAAACAAAATTATTACAGAGTTTTCCAGTATTTACAGATAAATCTATTAAATTAAATGAAATAATTGATATTTTAGATAAATATGAAACATATAATAGAAGTTTTGAAGAGAAGAAAGCATTTGTATATGGTATGTTTTATGGTGATGGTAGTTGTGGAATGTATAATTGTCTATCTGGTAAAAAATATTCTTGGGCACTTAATAATCAGAATAAAAAAATATTAAATATGTGTAAAAATTATTTATCTGAGGTATATAATTTTAATGATTTTGAGATTCTTGAAACAATGAAAAGTTCAAGTGTGTATAAATTAGTACCAAAAGGTTCAATTAAAAAGATGGTTAATATTTTTAGACCAGTGTTTTATGATGAAAATAAATACAAAATTGTTCCAGATAAGATTTTAAATGCAGATTATAATATTCGTTTACAGTTCTTTCTTGGATATTATGCCGCCGATGGAGCTAAAGCTCGAAATAGTAAAACTAAAAATATTAGATTTGATAACAAAGGTAAGATTGGTTCAGCACAGTTATATTATTTGGTTAAATCATTGGGATATAAAGCATCTATTCGAATTAGAAAAGACAAATTAAATATTTATCGGATATCCTGTTGTGCAATCCAAAGGAAACCATCAAATATCTTAAAGAAAATGATTAAATTAAGAGAATCAAATGACGAAGAGTTTGTATATGATCTTGAAACAGTTGATGGACAATTTCAGGCAGGTGTTGGTGAAATAATTGTTAAAAACACAGATTCTGTATTTATTAACTTCAAGGACTATCTAGTTAAAAAACACGGAGAATTAACAAATAAGGATTTATTACAAAAAACAATTGAGGTTGGACAGGAGGCCGGTCATTATGTGAATACATTCTTAAAACAACCACAAGATTTAGAGTATGAGAAAACATTTTATCCATTTGTCATCTTCTCAAAGAAACGATATTTTGGCAATAAATATGAATATGATAATGTAAAATATAAACAAACAAGTATGGGTATTGTATTAAAACGACGAGATAATGCTCCAATTGTTAAAAGGATTTATAAAGGTGTTATTGACATCCTATTAAATAAAAGAAATCTAAATGCAGCAATTACATATTATAAAATAGCTATTCGAAATCTATTACAAGGACAAATACATATTGATGAATTAGTTATCACAAAAAGTCTTAAATCAAGTGATTCATATAGTAATCCAACACAAATTGCTCATAGAGTTTTAGCTGATAGAATGGGTGAGCGTGATCCTGGTAATAAACCACAGGCTAATGATCGTGTTCCATATTGTTATATTGATTCTAGATCAATTAGATGTTTTGTATGTAATCGAAAAGTAAATAAACAGAATTGTAAGTGTTTAAAATGTATGAAACCATTCTGTATAGAACATCTTAAAAATCACAGAGATGTATGTAAAACAATTTGTAGATATTACAAACAAACAGTTGACGATGATCCTAGTATTAAACAGTGTTCCACATGTAAGGGGTGGTATAGTAAAAAAGCAATGGTTCGTCATCATATTAGAAAGGATAAGTATGGTAAAATCCACCACGACAAATGTAAGAAACCACTTACAACTAAGTTATTACAAGGTGATATTATAGAAAATCCAGATTATATACTTAAAAAAAAGATTAAGTTGGATTATCGGTATTATTTAGAGCATCAAATTCAAAATCCTGTTATGCAGATTTTTGAATTAAGGATGAAAAACCCCACTAAGATTACAGAAGATTTATTAAGAGAAGATACAAATAAAAAGAGTGGTCAACAATCTATTACAAAATGGTTCAATATATAAAAGTGATTTAAAGTATTTTTAATATAAATACTTATATATTATAATGACTGAAACAGATAGTATAAGCTATGATTCATTAACTGACTTAGGTAAATCCGGCATTGTTAATATTGGAAATACCTGTTTTATGAACACGTGTATTCAACAGTTAATTCATATTCCAGATATTGTAGAATATTTTCTATCAAAAGAGTTTAAAGCAGATGATAATATGAAAAGATCTGAACATGAGTTTATTGCTGCCTTTTTTAGACTATTAAAGGGTATGTGGGAAGATAATTGTACGATTCGACCAACTGCGTTTAAAGCAATTTTTGGTAAATTAAAACCACAATTTCGAGGATTTCAACAACATTGTTCATATGATGCACTTATTGCTATATTAGATTTATTGGATCGTGGATTAAGTTATCGTATTGATATCTCACCACAAGGTTCCATTAAAAATGATAAAGATAGATGCATGATTGAATCAATTACTGCGTGGAAAAACTCACATATTTGTAAAAAAAACAAGAACAGTAAAATACTTTACGAGACTTCTAAAATAATTGATTTATTTTATGGTCAGACCCAAGTGGTCATTAAGTGTTCTAATTGTGGTCACACTTCAACAAATTATGATCCACTGTGTAGTATTAATCTAGCTATTCCAAAAACGACTGAAACTATGACACTCGACAAATGTCTTCAGCATTATAGTGATTCAGATATATTAGAAGATTATCGTTGTGATCAATGTAATGAGACCGGTCATTGTACAAAGACAGAAAATCTTTGGAAATTACCAAAATATTTAATTGTCCATCTTAAAAGATTTAAGGGCAGTAGTATAAACTGTGGTCAAAAAATAAATACACTTGTTGATTTTCCGGTAGAAGATTTAAATTTAAATCCATATCTTCAAGGTTACAAGAAACATAACTCACGATATAAACTGTTATCTATTTCAAATCACATAGGTAATACTGGTGGTGGTCATTATTTTGCAATTACAAAATCAGCAGATAATAATTGGTACATTTTTAATGATCAAACAGTTAAAAAGATTCCACAAGACAAAATTGTAACTAAATGTGCATATGTTTTAATTTATCAACAATATGATAAATAAATATCTATTATTAATATATATTTAATAAATGGAACGATTAAACAATACTTTTAACAGTACTTTTTATAATAACAAGCCTAATATTAAAACTAGATTTAAAAACAAGAAAGCTATTGGTATGGGACTTATATCAACAGTATTATTAGTAATTATCATTATTGTAACAGTCAAATTATTTCTTTTTTATACTACTCATAACTGCAAGAAATTAGATTTACTGGACTACATTGTTTCTTTTAGAATATCGCCATGTGTAGATAAATCTATTATTCAAGAAATTGAAGAAGCTATTGAACAGGAAGAAGTTTTTAATATTGGTGATCAGTCATACACCTATGAACAAGCCAAATGTAAATGTGCAGCCTATGGTGCAAGACTTGCTAAGAAACATGAGATAATTGGTGCTTATAATAAAGGTGCCGAATGGTGCTCGTATGGATGGTCCGAAGGACAAAACGCATATTATCCAACTCAACGTTCATCTTGGAAAAAATCACAACACGGTTCTGTAAAACACAGAAATGACTGTGGCGTTCCAGGTGTAAATGGAGGTTATTTCTCTGACCCAGAATTAAAATTTGGTGTTAATTGCTTTGGTAAAAAACCAGTAGGTTCAGTAGTTAAGCATAAAAAACGTGATGGCGATGACAAGAAAAACTTCTGTGAATTAAAACATAATAAGAAAGCCTCAAAGGTTAGAGCAAGAGATAACATTCAACCATTTAATAAAGGTCAGTGGAGTCAGAATTTATAAAATAAAATATAATTTAAGGGAAATTAACACGAATCGTTCGGTGATCCTTTGGATAACATGTTTCACAATGTGTAATACATTTTGAAACAACATCTTGTAGATATCGTGTTGGAGGTTTAATTAAACAAACAATACAGTTATCTTTGATTTCATCAATGATATCAATCTTTTGAACAACTGTTCGACAAATTGGACATTGTTTCTTCTGTTGTAGAAGAGTTTGTGCACATGAAATACAAGCACATATATGTTGACACGGTCGAAGTACTACTTTACGTGTTTCACTATAACAGATTACACATTCAGTGTCAATTTCTTCATCGAATGATTCTAGATATGAAGACTGGGTTACTTGTCGACTGAGTGCTGATGATGTTTCTCGTAGAAGAGAACAAATATTCGCAGCACCTTTGTCTCGCATTTCAGATCTAATTGATTTCTGAAGTGGTTCAAGAATACCAAATGAATCTGAACGATGTAGGTTCAAGAATGAGTTCATTCGTGCCATATTTGAAACACGATCATCGTCTGTTATTGATCCTGGGTTTGTAATCATAGATGTTACATCATTATAGATTTGAATTTGTTCATATATAATCTTATTATGTATGGTTAATCCAGTTGTAATTGAATGATTCTCTAACTGTTGACAATCATCTTTCGTAAATAATATACGTAAAATCATTGTTCGTGAGCTTGGAATAATAGATCCAAAGATAGACTGTCCATCGCCCCAATCAGCAATTTTAATGATACCATCTTCCTGATTAGCAGAACTTTTTAAGGTTCCTCCAATAAGAGAGATCTGTACATTTTTAGCAAAAGATGTAGCAAGTCCCAAAGCAAGAGACATAATTCGATTACGAAGAGCCGAAGATGTTTCTGCCGAGGAAGGCTTATTGTATTTATCTAATGATGATAAAGTATCATAATCCCAATCATTGTTTTTTTTACCAATCCCAATACAAGTAATTTTGTTTTGGTATGGTGTGAAATTAGTACTATACGTATCTTCTCCATCAGAAAGAAGAACAATATCAGAGTCTGGAATTGTACTAGCAAGTTCAAGTCCAGAACCGATGTTTGTTCCACCTTCGATAATGATAGATGACACAATTGAAATAATACTTTCATTAATTAGACCTTGATATACAATCTTTGCTGTATCACTAAAAGTAATAAGCGTTAGTGTAATATTAGTACTTAATAATTTTTGGACTAGTTTAATAATTGCTTCTTTTGCAATATCTAGTCGTGTATTACTACTTGTACTCATAAATGAACTACTTGTTCCTCCACATGTAACTGCACGTAACGTTTGTGGTGGAGGCATTGACATTCTTTGTGGTGTAACTGGTAGTGGCATTGGTGGTGGTTGCACAGGCATTGGTGGTGACATAGTAGTCATAGCTCGTAGCATCACAGGAGGCATAATTGATGCCGACCCAGAATCACTGCTCATCCGCATTCCCATACTACCACTAATATCAAGAAGTATTGTTAATTTATTATCTGAGCTAATTGAAGGTAGTTTCTTATTTGATAACTTAAATGAATAAGGCGATGCAAATGAAGATTCTCCATTATCAAAAAGATATGAATCAAACTGAGTAAATGCAGCCATTTTATGATAGTTTATATTATAAATTATATAATTTTATTCAATTTTTATTTCACTTAACTGATAAAGTGATTTAAGGTAATCAAATGCAGAATTGTAATTCTTATTATATAAACTTTGAATTCTGTCAAGCTGGTCAATGGTTAATTCTTTATTTTCAAGTATATTGATGACTTGTCCGGGTGACAAAATATCACCATTCATTTTAAATGTCCTATATGTCAAAAAAAAATTAAAATCATTCATTGTATTATTTATTACTTTAATTTTAATAATTTAAATATTCAACTTTATTTTTTAGGATATTTAGAAAATTATTATTATATAGTATATACTCATAATGTCTGAATTATTAACATTGCCCCAAGAAAATCGATTTGTCTTATTCCCTATTAAATATGATAAAATATGGCAAGCCTATAAAAAACATGTAGCTGTTTTTTGGACACCTGAAGAGATACAGTTAACAAAGGATAAAAATGACTGGATGAAGTTAACTGATAATGAAAAATATTTTATTGAACATATTCTAGCTTTTTTTGCGGGAAGTGATGGAATTGTTATTGAAAATCTTGGTAAACGATTTATGACTGATATTGAAATACCAGAAGTACGTGCATTTTATTCATTTCAGATGTTCATTGAGAATGTTCATTCAGAGACGTACAGTCTTTTAATTGATACATATATTGATGATGATAAGCGTAAAACAGAATTATTTAATGCAATTGATAGTATTCCTTGTGTGGGTAAGAAAGCTAATTGGGCATTAAAATGGATTGATGATGAACGAAGTAATTTTGCAACACGTTTAATTGCTTTCTGTATTGTAGAAGGGTTATTCTTTTCTGGATCATTTTGTGCAATTTACTGGCTTAAAAAGAGAGGACTTATGCCAGGTTTAACATTCAGTAATGAATTAATTAGTAGAGATGAAGGCTTACATACAGATTTCGCAGTTCTATTATATTCAATGATTCAAAATAAATTATCAGAAAAAACTATTCACGAAATGTTTAGGGAAGCTGTTGATATTGAAAAAGAGTTTATTATTGAATCAATTCCATGTAATCTTATTGGTATGAATTCAGAATTAATGACACAATATATTGAATTTGTTGCGGATCGTCTTCTTACACAGTTAAATTATAATAAAATTTGGAATACAGAAAACCCATTTGATTTTATGGAACTTATCTCACTTAGACCTAAAAGCAATTTCTTTGAAGTTCGTGTTGGAGAATATAATAAAGCAAATGTTGGTAAAAAAGAGGAAGATGTCAGCTTCTCTATGTGTGATGATTTTTAAAAATGATACATAATTATATCTAAAGTAATTTAATATAATACAGCTCATTAATTGTTAAAATGAATCTCACTAAAAAAATGATGAAACTTATTTTGGTGATATGTAAGACAATCGTAGAAGAGTTGTCTGGTACCCATCCGGTCATACCCGTTGATGTACCGGATATCACCCGGTCGACGATGGGCGATTTGTTTTGTGGGGCAGTTAAGCTACTCGAGGATATCGAGAATCCCGAGAGTATTATCTTGTATAATACGACCTCGTTTCTCATTCAGGGTCACCAGAGCCGCCGTAAAAGGCGATTTGATTATGAAGTTCGACGAAAGGAAGAATCCTGTCGCAGATGGGGATTAATATCACCTGGTAATTATGGTTATATCTATGCACCTACAAGACTGGAATTATCTCTTTGTCGTGAGACAGAGTTGTCATTATGTCGGACATGGAGTTGGTTAGTTATAGTTGATTATCACAAAAATAAATCATACCGGTGGAATTACAATGCGTATAATAAACATACAGGTCAATGCGAACGCTCATGTTATGATGTATCTGTGTTTGATACACTGTGTACTCAATCATCTTCAATTGAGAAAGTATGGGTTTTACAAGAACCCCTTGATGTTAGAAGAAACTCATCGGTACTAAGAATGAGGCCGCAAATCTCACCACTCAAATTTCAGCGTATGATGTCCTGGATGTTTTCAATGTTTTACAAGGCCAATTACTGGTCTGATGAACCCCAGACATATATCGAAGAAATGTTTCTTTGTCACAATTCATTTCATATTGATCGACATTTTTCGAGATATCAGAAAATTCATATTCTTCGTCTTGTGAAACAGTGTTTTGATACAACTATTAGATTATGTACAGAATCTAATCGTCATCTGGTCAATTCTCTTGACCCTCTTAATCTTAAGGATTCGCTGAATGCTACATATGAGTGGTCGATAGATACCCCCAAGTTTAATCTGAAAGTATTCTTCTCCATGAATAATCATCTAGTGATAAAGATGAAATGGAAGAATATCCACGATTGGGTTAATATTATTAGTCCAAAGCGATCGTGTACAGCATATTTAATTGGGACTCGGCGTCTTTCTAAAGATGCTTCTACAGGTTTTCCGATGATTTTTGGAGAAAATGGAAGACTGAATGATGCGACCAATAAATTAATTTACGCCTATCTGAAAAGATGAGACCAATAAATTAATTTACGCCTATCTGAAAAGATGAGAGTTGAATTATAAACAATTTGCCCTATTTTATTAAAAATGATACATAATTCTATTAAATTAATAGAATTATTTAACTACTAGCAATGTTTGAATTTTTATATTACGTGTATAACTGGTGGTATTATATTCCTCTAGATACCGTTGCCGATGATTTTGTTGGGGTTTGGAGAGACGATGCTTGTGATACAACAGAGTATGAGTCTAATTATATACCCGTAAAGTTCCTACCATTTCATATGATTCTTAAGATTCCGAAGAAATGATAGCACCATCATAATTAACATTCATATTTTTTTTTTGTTCTAGAATATCTTGATAATGATTGAAGATAATTGTAAATCCTTCTAATGTTATTGGCAATGTATCTTTATTATACGTCTCATAAATATGAGAATATAAATCATAATATTGTTTACTTGAATTAAAATATGAACTTACAATAATAGTATTAAAGTTTGTAAAAAACTCTTCTACATTATTAAGACAAATTAAATCCTCAATAGTTTTATCTGAAATTAAACTTTTCATATATTTCTCAGTGGTATATGACATTTTTATCACACGGATTATATTAATACTTAATAATTATATATTAAATATTAATTCAATTTTAATATGATGCTATTTAACTTACACATTAAAAGTGATTTATCTATAACTATAAGATTATAAATAACAATAAAATGGAAATGGTTTATATTGGAAATACTCCTCTACATACATCAACCTTTGAATTTATTAATTATAGTAGTTATAGTAAGTTAGTAGCAGCTGCTTCATTTGATGCAACTACATTACCATTATCAATAACTAACAACCTGAATGATCAAAAAGAGAAACTAGAACAGACCATAGAGTTTAACAAGTTATGTGGTGAAATAGACTATTGTTGGACGGAACCAAATTGTACTCAATATTCCACTATCCGTAGTGATTTAGGTGACTTTCGAAATGACGGTGGTGATCAAGATGAATATTATCACAAGTTCGAAGGATTCTTAATTTCATTTTCGAAATTAGGGGTGAAAGAACATCTACAAGAAAAAGCAGTTGATACTATTCTTCGTGAATTATGGAAGGTTAGTAGATATTTTGATTATGATGAAGCTGTAAAATTGAAACCACTTTTTGAAACAATTAAACCAATTCCTTTGAGCCAAGTCTTAAAATATGGTTCTGATTGGTTGGAGGGTTTTGAACCAATTAAACAGAAAGATGGCCAATCAGAGGAAGATTATTTATATGATTTATATTATGCGAATGAAGATATTGTAAATACAATGAATGCTCTATTTTTTTTTAATCAATATTTTATTAATGATGGAGTTGAAGAAGTATTTTTAACATTATACAAGTTTGTAGCTAAACAACACAATGATAGTATGATTAAAGGAGGATGTAACTGGTAATTATAATATATCCAATTATAATATATGGGTAAGTTTAACAAACAAATTAAAGATTGTGTTAAAAATATTGAATTAATGAATGATGTTAAATTACAAAACAGTTATACATATGAGACACAGAACCAATATAATTCAACACTTAATAGTCAATTAAAAGGAGCAACATTAACTAAAAAACAAAAAACAGATATTAATGTTATCTGGTGGAATGAAAGAAATAATGATGGATTATTTTCAGCAACTATTGCTCAAAATTATCTTAAAGAAGAAGGAAAAGGTAATATAGAGTTTATTAGAACCGGTCAGCATAGTGGAACAAATAAACTACCTTATAAAGTTTCAGAAAATTCATTAAGAGATAAACATTTATTAGTAGTTGATTTAGTGTTTGATGCTTCTTTATATGAAGTATTATCAAAATTATGTAAATCAATTATTGTAATTGATGATCACGAACAACCAACTGTTAATTTACAAAATGTTACTATTATAACAAGTAATAGTGGACACGGAAGTTGTGCTTTGTGTTGGAAAGTGTTTTATCCTAAAAAGAAAATACCAAAAGTATTAATGATGGTTGATTCATCTGATAGTAAAAAATGGGCCAAGTTTTTACCATATGGTGATTTATTATCTAGTGCCTTACAATTTAGATTTTTACAAAATCCTTTATTAAAAAAGAAATGGGATCATCTTGAAACTTATGATCAAATATGGCAAGCAATTGATGATCCTCCTCACTTTTGGGTTATCATTGGTGAATATATGAAAGAGGTTCAAGAAAACATTAAATATCAAATTGCTATTAACGCTCAAATTAGAAACTTTCAAGGTTATAGAGTAGGTGTTTTAAATTATGATGATCCAGTTTTATACAAAAGAGTAGCTAGACAGATTTGCACTAATATGGGAGATAAAATAGACTTTGCAGTTTTATGGGGATGGCAATATACACAAAAAGCATATGTTGTTCATATGCTTGATCATCATCAACCACAAAATAAAATACACTTAGGTAATTTAGCTTCTCAGTTAGGTAAGATTGGCGGACATCCTAAAGGTGGTGGTGGTCATTTACATATTGGTAATTTTTATTGGCCAAGAAAAGGAGATAAAGATATTTGGAGTTTATTTGAAAAGAAATATATTTAAATATTTCCTCTAACATTTTTATAATTATTACAGAACCAATCAATTGTAGTTGATATACCTGAATGTATATCAGTAAATGTAAATTGTTTTAGCTGGTTCATTAATTTTTTATTATCAGCTGTTTTTTTATATTGTCCGTCTGAATAAGATGTATCAAAGATCATATGCTTTTGATAATTAAACTTTTCAGAAATAATTGTAGCAACATCTTTAATACTAACTTCACTTTCTTCCGGGACAGATAAAATTAAATTACCATTTTTATTATAATTTTCTAATGTCCAAATAATTAATTTTGCTAAATCAATTGAATATATGAATTGTCTTAACGGTTTTCCAGTCCCTTTAACTATAAACTTTTTATTATTTTGTTTTGCTAAATAACATTGATGAATTAAAGCTGGTATAACATGTCCATCACTTAGATCAAAATTGTCATATTTACCATATATATTTGTTGGTATAATACAAATAAAATTTTTATTATACTGTTGTTGATACATTCTAGAATGTATCTCTAATAATCGTTTTGCATAGGCATATGCGTCATTTGAATTATGTGGAGGTCCGTCATGCATCATTTCTTCATTAATAGGATAATTTGTTTTATCAGGAAAAATACAAGTTGATAAACAAGAAATTACTTTTTTAACATTGTATTTATAACACATTGATAAAACATTATAATTAATTAATATATTTTCTTCAAGCATTTCGACTTTATAATTCATATTTTTAAATAATCCTCCAACTTTTGCTGCCAAATGAATAACATAATCTGGTTTATATTTTTTAAATATTTCTTCTGTTTCATCTAATTTTGTCAAATTACCATCACTCGATGATAAAAATATAAAATTGTAATTATAATTATTTTTAATTTCGTCAATTGCCTTTCCTACTAATCCACTACCACCCGTTATAAGTAAGTTCATATATACTAACTAATTATATATTAGTTAGTATATGAACGTTGCACTAATTACAGGTATTACTGGACAGGATGGTTCTTATTTAACAGAGTTATTATTAGAAAAAGATTATGATGTATGGGGTATTATTCGGAGGTCTTCTAGCATTAATACAAAAAGAATTGATCATATTTTCAATCATCCAAAATTAAAATTAAAGTATGGTGATCTAACAGATTCAACAAATATTAATAATATATTATCTCAAATTAAAAAAACACCTAATCTAAAAAAATTAGAAATATATAACCTAGGTGCGATGAGTCATGTCAAAGTATCCTTTGAAATGCCATTATATACAGGAGATGTAAATGGGTTAGGTACTTTACGATTATTAGATGGTATTAGAGCTGCTAATTTAGAATCAGTTACACGATTTTACCAAGCATCAACCTCAGAGTTATATGGTAAGGTTGTTGAAACACCACAATCAGAAACAACTCCTTTTTATCCTAGATCTCCATATGGTGTTTCTAAATTATATGCGTATTGGATTGTTAAAAATTACAGAGAATCTTATAATATGTTTGCATGTAATGGTATATTATTTAACCATGAATCTCCTAGACGAGGTCCTACATTTGTAACTAGAAAAATTACACGAGGATTAAATATGATTTTAAAGGGCGATAAAGATAAATTAATTTTAGGAAATTTAAATGCGTCCAGGGATTGGGGCCATGCAAAGGATTATGTTGAAGGTATGTGGAGAATATTACAACAAGATGAACCAGACGATTTTGTATTAGCTACAAATGAATTACATAATGTTAGAGATTTTGTAGAAAAAGCTTTTCTATTAAAAGGGTTTTCTATTAAATGGAAAGGAACTGGAATTAATGAGATTGGTTATGATGAAAAAACTGGTAGAGAATTAATATTTGTTTCTGAAAAATATTTTAGACCAGCAGAGGTGGAATTATTATTAGGTGATTGTACAAAAGCAAAAACTAAACTTGGATGGGAGAAAAAATATGATTTTGATAAGTTAGTAAAAGAAATGGTTGACCATGACTGTGTTTAAATATTTTTTACAGCAAAAAACATAATACCAATTTTATCTTCTCTTGAATAATCTCTGAGATTTGATTGTGGAAACTTAAGTTTAAACTCTTCTTTAATTGAATACATCCCTCTTTTATAATTGGAACTATCGCCCAACTGAATATTAAATAAATCAGTTGGGTCTGTAAATCTAGATATGAATATTAAAGATTCATATGTGGACATTTTTAAAGTTTTCTTAAATGGTGTTAATTTATAATCGTGAAACTCTAAAATAGCTTTTAAATCACACGGAGTTAAATTATCAGTAACAGTTAATTCCAAACAGGTTGATACATTTGATAATAGTTTTGATATTTTTAATAAATATTCATAAAAGTCTGGATCATTCATAATTGTGTACAAACACTGTAACATTTCTTTGTCTGTTTTTGCAGTTACGAATAAAATTAAATATTCTTTTACATTATCATCTATTCTTTTATTATCTTTTACATATTTGTAAATATACATTGCTTGTTTTTGTAAATTATGAAAATTAAAATTAGATACATAATTTGTCATAAATATTTTTGATGTTTTATTATTTAATAATTTTATTTTGTCAGTAATTACTTTTTTATTTTTTTTTATAAACGTATGATATTTTACTAAATCGTCGTGATGTTTTATACAGAACATTATATATTAATTAGATATTATTTTATTTAAAGACCTTTTGATACTTATAATATAATATGAGTGTATCTGATGATTTTAAAATTGATGTCAAAAATTATATTGAATTAGATAATCAAATTAAAGAGTTTCAAGATATAATTAAAAAAATTAAAAAAGATAAAGAAAAAGTAGAAGGACATATCTTACATTATATGACAACTAATGGTCTAGATGACAAAGATATCAATCTTAGTGATGGTAAGCTTCGATGTTTTACATCAAAAACTAGTTCATCTGTTAATAAAAAACATATTGAAAATAGTCTTTCTTTGTTTTTTAAAGGAGATTATAATAAAGCAAAAGAAGTAACTGAATTTATTTTTAGTAAACGTGAAATTACACAAAAAGTAAAACTAAAAAGAACTAAGAAGAAAAAAAGTTTAGATATTTAAATACATAAGCATTAAAATATGTATATGACTACAAAACTATCATTTAACAAATGGCTATTATATTATGGGGATGATATAGAATATATATTAAAAACTATGATTACCCAAATAAATAATAATAATTTAGAAGAAAAATTATTAAATTATAATATTTATTATGATTTTGCACGAATAATATATAATAATTCATATAAAGGAAGACCTATAAATAATATATAATGGATAAAGATGATACATTTGATATGAAATATTCATTAGTTATTAATGATATTATCCAAAAAATACAGTTTGATTATGAAGATTATCCAGAAAAGTATTTAATAACTAACTTAGATTTCAATAAAGTATATTATGAAATATACAATTTAATAAAGGAAAACTCAAAAGATTATAAGGAAGATATTGAAGATAGCTCAAGTGATAATGAAGACTTTTAGATCTTCTCAACTAATTCAACACATGATATAACCATCCGACGACAACAATATCTTTTAATTTTATATTTTTCAAGAAGTTTGAATTCAATTGATTTAGAATCTTCTGTTGATGTAGTATCTTTTAATTTATTTAATTCTTCAATATATTTAGGCCAAACATTAGAAATGCATTTACCACAAGTAAAACAACGAATTGGGATAATCATTTTATATATAATAATATTTATTTATATTTTAAATAAATATTAATATCATTTTTATATTAGTTTAATTATGAATAATAATTTATTTTAAATTAATTATAACATGTCAGAATACCACATCAAAGAAATTAAAGGTGCCTTAAGTAATACTATTAGTTCTTTCCAAAAATTAAGTCAGACCGTTGCAACTGAAAAAATTAGAACTCATATTGTTTTAAAGAAAGTTAAAGAATTATCTACTGAATTTGCATCAGTTAATAAAAGATTAGACATAATTGAAAAAATGATTGAGAGTTCAAAGAAATCAAATAAGAAAAAAGAATCAATGCCAAAAGAGATTAGTATAGATAATTAATTTATTTTTTACGCTTTCTCATAATTCTTTTTGTATTCTTAGGAAGTGCTTTATTTAATGCACCATATAATTTGGCGAAATTATATTTAATAAGTGCCCCTACACCAAGTGCTACGATACCTACCCCAAGACCAAGCATTTTACGTCTCATTGCTGCTTTTTGTTCAGCAGATGCGTGAATCTCCGCAATGTATTCAATAGCAGTTAGACCTAAGATAACTAATAATAAACCAGCAATTACAGCTAATACAATTGCAACAAGATAGTTTATATTTCTACCGAAACGAAGAAGTCCATGGAATCCATAGGACATTAACATAACAACCAGAGTCATAAGTAATACCATACCAATGATTAATTCAAGTGGGATATTAGAAAGCATTTATTATATTATTATATTAGATAATTAATAAGAGTCATTAAAAATCTTTGTCAATGTTGTTTTACTAATTTTAATATTATGTTTTGTTTGTAATGATTCTAAAATATAATTTTTATTTCTTTTATCTTTATATTTTTTAATAATCTTAATCATATCTTCTGTGTATTTCTTATTTTTAGTATGTTTCTTTTTACTTTTAATTACTTGTAACCCAGTCAATGTTGAATTGAAACCTTTGATATTAATATTGCCATGATGTAATGCATTATGACAATCTTCACATAAAACAATTAGATTACATAAATCATCTTTATGAATATGATCAATATTACCAAACTCATTTGCATCTGATTGAAATTTAATATGATGTGTATCTAAATTATTTGTTTTACTACATACTTGACATTTATCCATATACAATTTAGAATTATACGTTGATGTTTTTGTTGATAATAATTCTGGTTTTTCTAAAATCTTATTTCTAATTTTGTATGTTTCATTAATAAACTCATCATTTTCTAATAAATATTTTGCTACTTCAATTCCATATAAAGATGAACCAATACCATCTCTTAATTTCCTAATATAATTAATATTATCATCTGTTATCTCAACATGTAAATGTAAGAATTGAATATTATCATCTTGTACTAATTCATCTAATTTATGTAAATGTGTTGCAAAAATAAAAGATGATTTCTTTTTAGACAATGCTAAAACAGAAGATGTTACAATTGAAAGTGCTGAAATTGTTTCTGTTCCTCTACAAATCTCATCTCCTAATACCAAACTTTCATTATCAGCATATTTTAAGATTGAACGCAACTCTTCCATTTCAATCATAAATGAAGACTTTCCTTTAAAAATATTATCTTCACCACTAATTCGAGTAAATATTTTCTTATAAGGAGTATATTCTAATGAGTCTGCTGGTACATACATTCCAGCTTGAGCCATAATAATATTTAATCCAACAGCTTTCATTAAAGAGGATTTACCAACTCCATTTAATCCAAATAATAAAATACCAGTTTGTTCATTAAAAGATATATCATTTTTAACATATTCAATTCCAGTATCTAGTCTTTCAATAACTGGATGTCTTAATCCTTCAATTGATAATTTATTATTAAAAGTTGGTTTAGAATAATTATATTCTTGTTTACATTTTGTATTTGATTTAATGTAATCAATTTTAGAAATATTAAGAATTGTTTTATCCAATATTTTATTATTACTTTTAAAGAATTGTAAACTTTTAATAAAACATTCTTTATTTACAATTTTAATTTTATTTTTCAATGCAATTAATTTATTTGAATAATTATTTATTTCAGTTGAAAAAAGTTTGTAACTTGATCCAACCGCTTTTGTTTTATATTTGGAACTTTTAATTTTTTCATATCTTTTTTTAGTTGTTATATAATAATATCCATCTTTATCTGTGTAATCTAATTTAATAACATTAGTTTTTGTTTTGTCAATAACATCATTTAATTTTTTTAAATCTTTCTCAAAAATATTCATAATGTCTGTAATCTGATTTTGAATTTCATCTACTTCAGGATAAATATTAATATTAAAAATAGATGTTTCAATATCATTTAATAAATATTTAGCTAATTCATCAAAATTATAAACTTTTTTAAACTGTTGAATAATATCTTTTAAATTAAAATCAATTGTATAAAAAGATTTTGTATAATCAAATAATTTATCAGAATAATTAATTGATAAATAAAAATTATATAATTCATGCGGATGGATTCTATCAAGATTGATTCTTCTTAATAATCGTTCAACATCTAAAATATTGTTTAAAAATGATTCAAGTTGTTCAACTTTATCATCAAATGTTTCAATATAATTATAATATTCTTCAATTTTACTTTTATCATAAAATGGTTTCATAATTTTGTCTCGTAAGAATCTTTTTCCCATTGGTGTAGATGTTTTATTTAAGATTGATAATAATCCATTATCTTCTGTAATATTTAGTTGGTATAAAGAATTATTACATAACTGTAGATTAGAAGTGTTATCCCAAATTGTTGGTTTATTAAGTTTATTGATAATTGTTTCATCATGTTCATAACAGAAATGTAATAGATAACATAATGATGTTGCTGCATAAATCATTCTATTTAAATCTAAAAACTCTAAAGGAGTTAAGAGACTTTTAATATCAAATATCTTTTTAAAAAAGGTATTAAGATAATCTATTTTTTCTTTTGATTTACTATTTGTAATAATATAATGTTTTCTGTGATTAAATAATTTATAATAATTATTTTCAGATTTGTCAATAATAATGATTTCTTTTGGATTTTTACTTTCAATATATTGATATAAATCTTCTTTAATATTATCATAAATCTCATATACTGTTGATTTGCCAGTTGATAAATCAATAGTACTTACCCCACACACGTCAAACTTTTTTCCAGATGTGTGATTAGTAATTGATTCAATAAAAATAGATGAAATATTATTTTCATCTACAGATGAAATATTATCAATATCTGTTCCAGGACTATAAATCTTTGTTACATCTCTTTCTGGATTAGGTGGTGGTGTTGTTTGTTCAATTAAAACAACGGTAAAGTTATTCTGTAATAATATAGGAATATACTTTGATAAAACCGGAGACGGAAAACCAGCCATTAGTGGATTCTTTCTACTGCTTTCAATAATACTTTTATTTTTTCTAGATAGAGCAATGTTTAATAAGGTAGCAATTTCTTTTGCATTTCCAATTTTTGTTTTAGAATTATCTATTCCATACATTTCAAAAAAACTACCAACTTCCATTAATACAACAGTTTTATTGCCGTATTTTTTTTTGTATTTTAGTAAGTTGTCAAAATAATAATCAATAATCATATATTTTTATATATCATTATTTATATATATAGTAAAAATGCTAAAGAATAATAATAGAAAACATCTTTTTGGTTTAACTCGAAAAAAAATATCTAGTAATAGTTCTGCTGTTCTTGCACGATTTAAAACTCGTATTGATACAGAGGATAACACAATCAAAGTATCACCTGTTAAGCATATTCGTACAGGCAATTTATCTGGTCAAGGTAGAAAATATGTAAATAGATATATATCAGTTGTTAGAATTCAAAAAGGAACACCATCAACTGAATCAACTACTATCTTTAAGATAGAAAAAGGAGGTAATGAATATACAATGGAATTATTTTATGGGGGTTTTTGGGACAGTGATTTTACATTTACAAAAAAAATATTAAACAAATTTAAAACAAATGGTGAATTACCACAATTTTGTAAGGATTTAATTTTCGATCAAAATAAAGCTATACTAGAAGCCTTGGCTGATGGAGAGGAATGTAAAATTGTTCTTCTTTTAAATAGAACACCGCTTGGTAAGATACATGGAATGTCAGTTGATTATGATACAATTATTCCTTTGAATTATTTTAATAAAGAGGTTTTAAAAGGAGAAATCACAAAAAAAAGCTCAAAAAAAAATATAAAAGCGAAATTAAATCAGATTTTTGAAAGTGAAGATAAAGGTGCATTGACTGAAAAAAAAGAAAGAACAACCCCTGTAGCAGTACCAGCAGTACCAGCAGTACCAGCAGTACCAGCAGTACCAGCAGTACCAGCAGTACCAGCAGTACCAGCACCAACAGTACCAGCAGTACCAGCACCAGCAGCACCAATAGCATCAGTACCAGTAACAACAGCAACAGCAGCATCAAACCCAGTAGTAGCACCAACAACAGCGCCTTTCGCAGCTCCAACACCAACAACAGCATCAGCACCAGCATTAGCATCAATTGGAGGGGGGAACCCCAACCCCATTTCTGATGTAACAAAAGGAATGTTTGTGATTACAAACAGTATAGTTGTACCAAAAGAATATCAATCAAAAATAGGTTATTATCCTAGTGAACAGAATAAAAAGATGTATGGAA
>Ga0209632_10000540_pt1 | contig 39364 bp, 25 predicted proteins | sample COG_10_FD_184754 | JGI IMG/M metagenome (GOLD analysis project Ga0209632, IMG submission 184754) | Pelagic Microbial community sample from North Sea - COGITO 998_met_10 (SPAdes) (version 2) | ecosystem: Environmental > Aquatic > Marine > Neritic zone/Coastal water | place: Helgoland, sampling... | reverse complement strand
ACGTTTGCAATGGCCCTGGAGACATTTACGAGTGCGGTTGCGCCGACATTCCCGAGGGTGATTGCGATTGCAACGGAAACGAATTGGACGCCTTGGGCGTATGCGGTGGGGCTTGTTCGGCCGACGAAGATGCCGACGGCGTTTGCGATGACGCCGACGATTGCATCGGTCAAGTGGATGTTTGCGGCATTTGCAACGGACCAGGCGCGATCTATGATTGCGGTTGTGAAGAAATGCCAGAAAGCGATTGCGATTGCGACGGCAATGTCGTTGACGCCATTGGAGAGTGCGGAGGAACTTGCCTAGCAGATGAAGATGAAGATGGAATTTGTGATGCCATCGAAGTTTATGGTTGTACCGATGAGCTTGCGACGAACTATTTGCCTGCGGCAACGGAAGATGATGGTTCATGTACCGTTCCAGCCTTTCCATTCTTGAACGCTGCTGTGCATGCAACGAGTGACGAAGGAACGACTTACCGGCTCTACGCGCACTTCGGAAATCAGTTCGATGAATGCATTGCACTATTCGCGGTGGGATCGGACGAGTTGGACCCTGTATCACTTGAATTGGAAGTAACTACGAGTTTCTTCCAACACCCAGTGGGACTGGGTGGAGCAGATTTGGGTTCGGGCATTCAAACGTTCTTGTTCGGAATGTTCCCCGTTTTGGAGTTTGACAGCTGGTTGACCGTTGGCTCGGCGAACAGTTCAGAGGGCGACGTCAGTTCCATCGGAATGTCGGATGCCTTTGATGCATTCAACACGGGCTCTGGATTCACTTTGGCGGGAACAACCGGCGGAAGTTGGTACGTCATTCCGGGTGCAAACGCAGGAGCGGTTGCCGGAGAGGATGGTAAAGTACTGGTGGGACAATTCACCGTTGCGGATGATGAAAATGGCGATCTTGGAATTTTAAGTGGAACATGGAACATGCAATGGCGTGATGAAGGACAAAACTCGGTGGAAACCCGCGGTCTTGAATTCACCACAGCAGAATACGTGCCACCTGTATACGGATGTATGGATGAATTGGCCTGCAATTTCAACCCAGAAGCCAATACCGAAGACGGTTCATGTTTGTCCAATGATGAATGTGGCATTTGCGGAGGAGATGGCATCGCAGAAGGAGCGTGTGATTGCGAAGGCAATTTCCCAGCAGCTGGTTACGATTGCGATGGCGTTTGCCTCAGTGATACGGACGAAGATGGCGTTTGCGATGAATTCGAAGTGGCAGGTTGCACAGATGCTGCGGCATGTAACTATGATGGAGACGCTACCGATGACAATGGTTCATGCTTGCAGCTGGACGAATGTGGCATCTGCGGCGGTTCTGGTATTCTCGAGGGCTCTTGTGGTTGCGATGGCACGTTCCCTGAAGCGGGCTACGATTGCGATGGTGATTGCCTTGCAGATGCAGACGAAGACGGCATTTGTGATGAATTTGAGATTCCAGGCTGCACAACTTCCCATGCCTGCAACTATAACGCAGAAGCTACGGATGACGATGGTTCTTGTGTGTTTGCTACTCCCGGCACCAACTGCGGTGGTGAGTGCTTAGCAGATCATGACGGCGACGGCATCTGCAATGAGAATGAGTCCGGAGGTTGTACCTCTTCATCCGCTTTGAACTACAACAGCCAAGCCACGGATGATGACGGATCATGTGAATGGCCCGAAGGTTTGTTCACAGGGCTTACCTACGAGCTTATTGGCCATGATTTGATCGAAGGAGCGTCGACGTATCGGTTGTATGCGAATTTCTTGGAAGACACGACCATTCAAGTTACTGCAGCATATGGAACAGATGAGTTCAACTGGTCCATCAGCTCCACGGAACCCTTTTACCAGGATGAGTTTGGAGGTTTGTTGGCTCAGTCGATCAACCCCGCTTTTTTCGCCTCTTTCCCAACATTGGAGTATGATTCTTGGTTGGCGTTGGGCGGTGGACCTGGTGCGCCGATTGAATTGCAAAGCGTAGGACTGGAAGCTTTCTTTTCTGATTTTGAAGAAACAGGAGGCGATGTTTTGGTCAACACTACGGTCGGAGCGAGTTTGTACTACATTCCCGGTGATGACGGGAGCCCTCTGTCGTTTGTAGAAGATGGACAGATGCTTTTGGGTCAATTCACGACGGCGGGTGTTGTTTCGGTTTCTTACAACCTGCAATTCCGTGATGAAGCGGAGACGTCCCATTACATGACCGACTTGAACTTGACCTTCCCCGCGTTTGGAGTGGGTTGTACCGATGCGTCGGCTTGCAACTTTGATGCGGCAGCAACGGACGATGACGGCACATGCTTCTATGAAACGGATTACCGTGATTGCGATGGAGAATGCAACAATGACACGGATGGCGACAACGTATGTGACGAGGAAGAAATTCCAGGTTGCACAGACCTCGAAGCGTTCAATTACGATCCGCTAGCTACCGACGAAGATGGTACTTGCTTAAGTATCGGTTGCTTCGATGAGTTGGCCTGCAATTACAATCCAGATGCCGATGTCAATGTCTTGGAAACGTGCATTTATGCTGAGCCTTTCGCAGATTGCGATGGCAACTGCAACGGCGACTACGAAGGCGACGGAGTGGACGAGTGTTCAGAGGTTCTAGGATGTGCATCTGAATCTGCCAACAACTTCAACCCATTGGCTACAAACGACGACGGAAGCTGCGAATGGGGAGACAATACCTTCCAGGGTTTGGTTTACGAATTGGTGGGAGAAAACACAATCGATGAGGCAGCGACCTACCGCGTGTATGCGCAATTTGATACGGACGCCGCAGTGGACATGACCTCTCTGTTCGGAAATAGCGAAGATCCATGGTTGACCACCGCGACGGAAAGCTTTTATCAGCATCCGCTGGGAGCGGACTTTGGTGGAAACATCAACCCGGGTTTCTACGGTACTTTCCCAGAGTTGGAGTATGACTCTTGGTTGACCATTGGTGCCGGCCCAGGCGACTACAATGCCCTCGCACAAGAAAACATGTACATCTATCTGCCCGAATTCAACCTCGGAAATGATTTGATCATTGATACGCCGGATGGTGCCCAGATTTTCTTGAATGACGGTGCCTCAGATACGCAAGGTGTTCCGGATGAAGACGGACGTTTGTTGGTGGGACAATTCACCACGAGTGGTGTGGTTTTCTTACGCTACAATATCCGATTCCAAGGAGCCGAAGATGAGCTTTTTGAGTACACCGATGTTGAGCTTACATTCCCGGCCATCGAAGGAGGTTGTACGGACCCAGCTGCTGAGAACTTTGATTCTTCAGCCAATTTCGATGACCTGACATGCGTCTTCCTAGGTTGCACGGATGAAACCGCCGACAACTACGATCCGGCAGCGAATCTAAACGACGATACTTGTATTTATGAGGGCTGTATGGATACGGATGCGGACAACTACGATTCACAAGCCAACGGCGGTGATCAGGATGCAATCTGCTTGTATACCGGTTGCATGGATTTTGCCGCAGACAACTACGATGCCCAAGCCAATACCGGCGATCAAGGTGCAATTTGTATTTACTACGGCTGCATGAATGAAGTCGCGGACAACTATGATCCCATGGCGAATGAGGACGATGGTACGTGTTTGTTCACGGGTTGCTTTGACCCCGTAGCGGACAACTATTATGACTTGGCCAACACGGGTAATCAATCGGAGCTCTGTGAATACTTTGGTTGCACAGACGCAGATGCGGACAACTTCGATTCTGGTGCAAACGTGGACGACGAGTCATGTCTTTACACGGGTTGCATGGACAACGGTGCCGACAACTACGATTCTCAAGCGAATACAGGTGACCAAGATGCCATCTGTCTCTATACGGGTTGCATGGATGAATTGGCTTCCAATTACAATGCAATGGCCAACACAGGAGACCAAGAAGCATTGTGTGAGTACACGGGATGTACGAATCCAGATGCGGACAACTTCAACCTAGGAGCCAATGTGGACGATGGATCTTGTAGCGTTCCTGGTTGTATGTATGACGCGAGCCTCAATTACAACGAAGCAGCCACTTACGATGATGAGTCGTGTGTGTTCCCTGTTCAAGGTTGTACGGATGAAAATGCGAGCAACTTCAATCCTGAGGCGGGAATGGAAAATGGTTCATGCCTCTTTGGAGGGTGCACCATATCCAGCGCTACGAACTATGACGCTGCGGCTTCCGTAGATGACGGCTCTTGTGAATTTGCGGGTTGTACGGATGAAACGGCGTGCAATTACGATGCGAATGCTTCAACTGACGACGGCTCTTGCTTGATCGTCGGTTGCATGGACTTAGACGGGTTGAACTTCGATCCAAACGCCAACTTCCCAGGCGGTTGTGATTACCCAGACGCTTGTCCAGGTGACATCAATGGTGACTCATTCATCGATGTATCTGACTTGCTGACGTTCTTCCAGTACTACGGAACTCCTTGCCCTGAATAAGGCTTGGAAGATTGGACCAACCATCCAAATTCACTTGACAGAAAGAGCTGCCTTCGGGCGGCTCTTTTCTTTTTCTAGAAAAGATGGAAGGCTTATTTTTGACCATGCACCGAATTCACTTCATCGCCGGCCTTTCCTTGCAATTGATGGTATCCTTCGCCGTTTGTGCGCAACATGTTCCGCAAACACCTTATTTGCCAGGAAATGACGCACCGGATTGGGTGAGGTTGATGTACGAAGATGATGCCACGCCAGAAGTTGTCCGTTCGGCATTTGAGGCGCATTACGAGAATGTTCCCTTTGTCAAAAACCGAGACACGCAATACTACAAGCGCTGGATGCGGAACCATGAACTGACAGCTCCTCAGCCCTCCCGTGGTTATGCGGAGCAGCACCAAGCTGCTTCGGAGCGAATGAATGGAATTTGGGAAGAAATGGGGCCGTGGAGTTATGATCCTGAAGTGGCAATGGCCTTTCAAGTCCAAAGTCCGGGTGCCTGCCATGTGTATACCGTTGAGCAGGCCAAGGCCAACCATGAAATTGTTTGGTGCGGAACAGCCACCGCCGGTGCGTGGAAATCAGAGGATCACGGACAGCATTGGCAATTGATGTCACGCGATCTGCCGCTTACCAGTGTTTATAGCATTGCGATTCATCCAGATGATCCGAACCGGGTGTGGCTCGGCTCCGGTTCTGGCCAATTGTGGCGAACCTCAGATGGCGGCGTGAGCTGGGAGGCATGCGGTAGTTCCAACTTTCAAGGCGCTGATCGATGGTACCGCGATATTATTTTCGGGCCGAGTGCTGATGGACAGGAACCCATGCTCTTTGCCGCAACCAATTACGGCTTGTTCCGAACGGCCGACGAAGGCAATACCATGATTCAAGTGAGTGGAGGTGAATTCATGGAAATTGCCTTTCATCCCGAGGCAGATAGCATTTGTTATGCCATCCAGCTTTTAGGCGAAAGCACAATTTTCAAAAGATCGACAGACGGCGGACTCACGTTCACTTCCGGGGCAGACGGCTGGCCGAGCATTGCCTCGGGAGAAGGCCAAAGGCGCTGTGAGATGGCTGTTTCTCCCGCGGATCCCGACTTGGTCGTTGTGCTTGCATCTGGATCAACCGACGATGGTGGGGGGTTATTTGGCATATATAAGAGCGTTGATGCGGGCGAAACCTTCGAATTCATTTGCTGTGGAAATGGCCCAGGAGGACCATGGGCTGCGGACACCAATCCCAATATTTTGGGATGGTCAGAAGATGGAACAGGCGATGGAGGCCAATATTATTATGACCTCGCGTTGGACATCAGCCCCACCGATGCAAACCGTCAATTTGCGGCAGGTATTTGCGTCTGGCGCTCTGAAAATGGCGGAGTGGATTGGGATTTGAATGGCCACTGGGTCACATGGGCTGGCGAATTCACGGCAGACCGCTATACCCACGCAGATGTCCACGATGTGAAATTTTTCACCCGAGCGGATGGTACCGTGGATTTGTGGGTGGCTTCGGATGGTGGTCTTTACCATTCCGGTGATCAAGGAGACCATATGGAGCCAAGGATGTATGGACTCCATGGGACGGATTTTTGGGGATGGCAAGCGGGTTGGCGAGGCCCAGAGGTCATGGTGGGTGGAACGTACCACAACGGCACTTTGATTCGCAATGGCGACCTCTACAAGTGGGGGGCAGAAAGCGATTCGTCGGGGGGGTGGCTCGCGGAGTTGGCCGGGGATAATTTTCGGGGTTTTATCAACCCGGGCGATCCGTCGGTGGGCTATCACGATGGCGGAGCATTCCGATTCACCAATGATCGATTTGATCGCATCAACAGTTTGCCATTCGACGGGACGAAAAAGCCCAACACGGCATATTGGTTCGGTGAATACGGCAACTTGGAATGGGATCCCACGTGCTACCAATGCTTATACTCTCCGGTGGGTTCCGAGCTTTGGCGTTCGGAAGATGGCGGGGCCACTTGGTCATTAATCCATGACTTTGGAGGTGAGAAAATCATTTCGGTGAAGGTGAGTCCACGGGATCCGGATCGGTTGTATGTCTCTCAAAAACTAAGTGGATCCCTCTGGCGAGTTCATCGCTCGACGGATGGAGGAAGCACTTGGGAAATTGCGACCCCGACGCCTGCAGAAAATGGCAGCAACAACAACCAACCAATTTATTTGGATGTCGACGGGACCAATCCGGATGTTCTTTGGTGTGTGCTCACTGGCACACAGAATGGCCACAAGGTGTTGCAGAGTCAAGATGCCGGCGAAACGTGGCAGGACCTTACCACAGCCACCATCGCAGGTGAACGCGTCGTAAGCCTGGCCCACCAGCGTGGAACGGATGGAGGCGTATACATCGGCACCACGCAAGCCGTTTATTACCGTGACAATGCAATGGACGATTGGCTGCTGTACAACACCGGGCTGCCCATGATCAACGTTTCGACGTTTCTGCAGCCGGATTATTGCGGCGGCCATATTCGAACGGCCGGCACACGCGGGGTGCATCAAGCTGAATTCAAGGAGCCTTCATCGGTGTTGGCCGGATTCATGGCCGATCGCCGGCGCATCAATTTGGCATCACCGTGTACGGTTTCTCCCATTCATTTTGCCAGCGTCTCAGTTGCCTTGTGCGAAGGCGCTCACTACGAATGGGACTTCCCTGGCGGAGAATCCAACGGCGAAGGGGAAAGTGAGGCTTGGGTCTTGTACCAAGAGGAAGGGAGTTTTCCTGTAACGCTCACTGTTACGGATGCGGAAGGCAATTCGGATTCTTGGACATGGGAAAACATGATTGAAGTCGTCAACGAACCCGTGGTTCAAGCCGGTGGTTTTGAGGAGAATTTTGATGGCCCCATTTTCCCGCCTGAACATTGGCGCATGGAGGTGAATGGCCATGCATGGGAGCAGGCTTGGGACTTGACCGATGGCACCAATGGTGTGGCGCAATTCCCTAATTATTGGGTGAATACAGAAGGAGCGACGGACTTGCTGATCACGCCTGCATTTGACCCAGCAGGAATGAATCATGTAACGTTCGATGTTGCCCATCAGATGTATGCGGACAATTCGGATGGCTTGGAACTCTGGGGCCGCCCGGGTGGAGAGGAGGAGTGGACGTCGCTGTGGGCGGCTTATGGGCCAGATTTGGCAGTTCCAGGCTGCTATATGTGGTTCTGGTACGATACCGGAGGAGAACTGGTGTGGTCAACGCAAGAGGTGGCAATTCCCCTTGAATGGTCTCAAGGGGACGTGTCTTGTTTGGAATTGGCCTTTGTGAATGTCGGGGCGTATGGCAATCATATTTGGATTGACCATGTCACTTTGAATGCAGCTTATTCCATTCATGGCAATGACGACCTAGGCGAGCTGGCGATGTATCCCAATCCAAATGATGGACATTGCCAGGTGGTGGTGCCAGATGATTTTCTTGGAAAGTCCTACCGCATTCATGATGCTTCTGCGCGGTTGGTGCACCAGGGTGCATTCAAGCAAACACATGAACGATGGGGGCTGATGCTGTCTGCTGGTGTTTACACCGTTCAAGTCGAGGGGCAACGTGCATTGCGTTGGATCGTCCAATGAAGGAGCCCACGCACCAAGCTGATCCAGGCGACTGGATTTACGCTGCTGGACGTGTCATTTTGGATACCCGCTCACCCGGTGAATTCGAAAAAGGACACATCCCTGGAGCTACCCCGCTGCCCATCTTCGAAGACGATGAACGCGCGGTCATTGGCACCTTGTACAAGCAGCAAGGAAAACCGGCAGCGGTGGAGAAAGGGTTGGAGTTTGTTGGGCCTAAAATGGGGGAATTGGTGCGGCTGGCGCGGGCATTATTTGAAGCGCAAGAAAACCGAGAACCCATCATTGTTCATTGTTGGCGAGGCGGCATGCGCTCGGGCGCTGTGGCATGGCTTTTAGAAACGGCGGGGCTTCCGGTCGTGAAATTGATCGGCGGTTACAAAGCATACCGAGGGTGGGCACGAAAGGATTTCGAATCCATTGCATGTTTGCGGGTGGTAGGTGGTATGACCGGTGTTGGCAAGACCAAGGTCTTGCATGCGTTGCAGAACACAAGCGCTCAAGTCCTCGACTTGGAGGGCATTGCGGGGCATTTGGGATCAGCGTTTGGAAACCTTGAACGCATTCCTCAACCGAGTTCAGAGCAATTTGCCAATGATTGCCATCGCATTCTCAAAGGATTCGATTGGAGTTTACCCGTGTGGACAGAAAACGAAAGCAGGGCCATCGGTACGGTGCACCTGCCCCAAGAATTTTTTGATTCCATGCGTGCTTCACCCGTCTGGGTGTTGGAGCGCACCCAGGAGGAGCGCCTTGATGTGTTGTGCGAAGTGTATGGGACGGCAAGCACGGAATTGCTCGAAGCAGCTTTTGAGCGCATCCGAGAAAAACTGGGCGGGTTGCGGTGTCAACAAGCGATTGATGCCCTGCGAAACGATGATTTGCGCGCTGCCGCGGCCATTGGTTTGGTCTACTACGACAAGCTTTACGACCACACGCAACAGCGCTATCCACGTGAGGATAACTATACAGTGGATGGCAAGGGGAAAACACACGAAGAGATTGCTCAATATTTGCAAGCGCTGGACTGATGCAGGGCGTATTTTTTGATTCAAAAACACAATAGAATGGACACTGTTCAACTGACCCAATTTTCCCACGGTGCTGGCTGTGGTTGTAAGCTTTCACCTGCTGTGCTACATGAAATTTTGTCGGGAGTGGATCGGTCGGAATCTTTTCCTTCCTTGCTGATTGGCAACGACACCAAGGACGACGCCGCGGTAATGGATTTGGGGGATGGCACGGGAATCATATCGACGACAGACTTTTTCATGCCGATTGTGGATGATCCTCGCACGTTCGGACGCATTGCTGCTGCGAATGCCATCAGCGATATTTATGCCATGGGTGGCACCCCGCTCATGGCCATTGCTATTCTTGGATGGCCGTTGGGTAAGATTCCAGAATCGGCCGCGAGTGCGGTTCTTGATGGTGGTCGAAGCATTTGTTCAGAGGCGGGCATTCCATTGGCAGGTGGCCATAGCATCGATAGTCCTGAACCGATATTCGGTCTTGCCGTAACGGGTCGGGTGCCACTGAATCAATTGAAGGCCAATGCAGCTGCGCAACCGGGAGATCATTTGTTCTTGACGAAACCGTTGGGTGTTGGGATGGTTACGACCGCACAGAAAAAAGGCATTGTGACCGAAGATGATTTGAAATCTGCGGTGGATTCCATGCAAGCATTGAACGCCGTAGGGGCGAAATTGTCCCAAGTCTCGGCCGTGCATGCCATGACTGATGTCACGGGCTTCGGATTGCTGGGGCATTTGGTTGAAATGTGCGAAGGAGCGAAACTTTGCGCCGAAGTTGATACCGCTTCGGTTCCCTTGTTATCCCCAGAGCGACTTAGGCATTACCATTCCATGGAATGCGTACCCGGAGGGAGTCGAAGGAATTGGGCCAGTTATGGTCATCATGTCGATGCACTTGAGGGATTCGATCGTGATCTCTTGTGTGATCCCCAAACAAGCGGAGGATTGCTGGTGTCGGTCGGAAATACAGGATTGGAGGAGGTGGTGGCCATCTTAGAAGAAGAAGGGCTGCATTCCCTTTCTATGGGCGCCTTGGGGAGAAGGGAGGATTGGAGCGCTGATGCTCCATTGATTTCGTTTCGCTAAAAAGGGGACAAAAAAACCGCCGATCCAAAAGGACCGGCGGCTCACGTTCAGGGACGTTCAGTTTCAGAAAATATTAGTCCTTGCTGACAGCCAAGCTGTAGATGACCAATCCGAAGCCAATCTTGTTGATGGCGTCACCGATGTTATATACTACGTCCATGTTGAGTCCAATTCCGTCAACGAAATCGTACCAACCTTCAGTTCCGATCATGTATCCCAAAGGATAGATGCCCCAACCAATGAGGACAAACTTGCATAGGATGCCATGAGCGCGTTGCACTGAAGCAGAAGACTTGTCTGCCAAGGCTTTTGCTTCACCAAACATGATGAGGTAAACAATGTAGAAATACGCGATGCCGGAAATCAATCCCCACAGAGCAGGCCCTGTTCCAGTCGTGTATACGGCCTCACCCATGTATCCTGTGACCAGCATTACAACTGAAGCCCAGATGAGCTTCCAGAGCAAGCCAGTTTGTGCACCTGCGGCTTTGAGGATGAGGTAAAATTCAACGCACATTAACGGAACTGTCAATGTCCAATCTACATAGCGGAAGAATGTAGGTGATTCACCTACTTCTGCCCAATAGTCGCGCATGTAGTAGTAGTGAACTGCGGCGATGAATGTGATCAGTCCGCTGACCAACAAGGAAGTTTTCCATTTTCCTTCGACCATGTTGATTGAAAGAAAGAAAAATGCTGATGCTGCCATCATGGCCATCGTGCCTACGAAGAATGTGAATCCGACGTAGTCATCCGTTGGCATAGCTTTAATAGCAGATAGAATAAAAGAAGTCATGTGTTTGGGTTTTGGTTACAATTATGAAACGTGTCCTGAGAACATGGAATTAACATCCTTTGACAAATGTTGTTCAATGCAATCTCGAAAAAGTTAGACACTTTTCATAATCCACTTCTTAACGTTATGATTTTAAATTGTTTAAAAGATGAAAAAGGAGGTGGGTTGGGAGCCCCATCACCGTAAAGTAGGATCCATTGAGCGAAACAACGCCCGCAAAACCAATCAAGTCTTGTACTCCGTACCCACCGGCTTTATCAAAAGGTTGGTACCGATCGATGTAGTGGTCCATCAATGCGTCGTCCATTGCGGCGAAAGTTACCGTGCACGTGTCCACTGCTGATTTGATTCCGCCTGCTTTGGTCGTGACAGCGATACCGGAGGCAACGGTGTGCGTTCTGCCATTCAACTGTTGGAGCATGGTTTTCGCTTCCGCCACTGACTTGGGTTTGCCGAGCACTTGCCCATCACAAAGCACCACAGTATCTCCTGTGATCAGCACATCGTGGTCTTCCAATTCGTCGATGTAGGCTTTTGCTTTTTTGCGCGTCACGTATTCTGCAACTTCCGTTCCCGTGATGGAGGAGGGAAATGACTCGTCGATGTCTTTGAGCCGGATAATCGGGTCCAGTTCCAAACCCCGGACCAATTCGAGCCGCCGGGGAGATTGACTGGCGAGAAGGATGCGCTTGCCTTGGAGATTTTGGTGAATCATGGTGCAAAAGTACCGTTTCCAATTCGGCAACGAGCCGGAACGACCAAGTTACCTTTGCTTTTTCAAACTGGATTCTGTCAAAGGGACTTAGCATTATGGCACATCAGCGCATTCTTATTCTGGATTTTGGAAGTCAATACACGCAACTTATCGCCCGTCGGGTGAGGGAATTGAATGTTTATTCAGAAATCATACCCTGGCACGCATATGACGGATTGGCCGAGGATATACACGGTGTGATTCTCTCGGGGTCTCCTCACAGTGTCCGCGATGAAGACGCGCCAAGGCCCGACTTGTCCACGATGCTGGGCAAAGTCCCGGTGCTTGGGGTCTGCTACGGTGCGCAGTACTTGGCTCAAACCCATGGAGGGTCCGTCGAGGCTTCGAATACTCGAGAATATGGCCGAGCGCTTCTCGCGGAAGTGAAGACCACGGACGAACTGCTTGGAGGCATGAGTGCGCAATCCCAAGTCTGGATGAGTCACGGGGATACCATTCTCTCGTTGGGGGAAGGCTTCGAAACGATCTGCAGCACGCACGATGTGAAATTCGCAGGTTTTCGAGATACCCGCCGCCCGGTTTGGGGCATTCAATTCCACCCCGAAGTTTGGCACAGTTCCGAGGGGACCATTTTGCTGGGCAACTTCGTTCAAGGCATTTGCGGATGCGCCGGCGATTGGACGCCTGCCAATTTTGCGGATGAGACGGTCGCTCGGTTGCAGGAACAAATTGGTGACGACCGCGTCATCCTTGGCCTCAGCGGTGGAGTGGACTCCACGGTTGCCGCGGGCTTGCTGCACCGCGCCATCGGAAGCCAGCTGCATTGCATATTTGTCGACAATGGTCTGCTGCGCAAAAATGAATTTGAGCAGGTCCTCGAAACCTACGAGGGAATGGGGCTGCAAGTCAAAGGCATCCAAGCGGGAGATCGTTTTTTAACGGCACTGGCAGGCGAATCAGATCCTGAAAAGAAGCGCAAGGCCATTGGTAAAGTATTCATTGATGTGTTTGATGACGCATCCAAAGACGTTGAAGGGGCGAAATGGTTGGCGCAAGGCACCATTTACCCGGATGTCATTGAAAGCGTGAGTGCCACAGGAGGTCCTTCGGCTACGATCAAGAGCCACCACAATGTTGGGGGATTGCCGGACTTCATGAAGCTGGAAGTTGTCGAGCCGCTCCGGCTGATTTTTAAGGATGAGGTGCGTCGTGTGGGCAAAGAGTTGGGCATCAAACAGGAGATTTTGGGTCGGCATCCTTTTCCCGGACCCGGTCTGGCGATTCGCATCTTGGGAGACATCACCAAAGAGAAGGTTCGCATCTTACAAGAAGTGGATGCGGTATGGATCGATGGGTTGAAAGAGGCGAATTTGTACGACGAGGTTTGGCAAGCAGGCGCAATTTTATTGCCGGTTCAAAGCGTCGGTGTCATGGGGGATGAACGAACGTATGAGCAAGCCGTTGCCCTACGCGCCGTGAGTAGTACCGATGGCATGACCGCAGATTGGAGTCACTTGCCTTATGATTTCTTGGCCAAAGTGTCGAATGATATCATCAACAAAGTTCGCGGCGTGAACCGGGTAGTCTATGACATCAGTTCCAAGCCGCCGGCCACCATTGAATGGGAATGAGATGATTTGCATTCCTGCCGAAATACCGCTGGACTTGTGTGCGATTGATGATGAACGAAAAGCAATCTACCACAGCAATAATTCAGTGTGTATTTGGGTTTTTGTATCCGTAGTGGACCGCAATCGTTTTATGAAAGAGACTGCTGGAATGAACAAAGCTGCCCGGGAAGATTTTTACCTTGCGCATTTCAATACGGAATTGCCATTATGAATATACTGTTGAATAGGCCGATGATTGGAGCATGCATCGCATGGTTGTTTTTGTGCACTTCAATCTGCAATGCGCAATCATGGTACACGGTGCTGCCGGGTGATACCTTCGCGCGACTCGCCCGTGCCAACAGCCTTACGATGGAAGAATTGACCGAAGCCAATCAGAGCGTCGCATCGCCGCTGGCGCCCGGCCATCAAATCTGGATTCCGGCTGCAAAGGAGTTATTGGTGGCTGCGAATACGGTTGTCTGGAGAGGGGCGACCCATGAAGTGGTTGCGGGTGAAACGTGGTACGGCATTGCCCGCCAATATGAGATCACGGACACGGAATTGAAGGACGCCAATGGCCATATCGTGGAGACATTGGACATCGGAGATCGCCTGCAAGTACCGACCATTGTGCCCGCGGATACGACTCAGGTCGTTTCATCTGAAGTCGACTCGGGCATGGAAATCACGCGAGGCAGAAGGCTACCTGTACTCTCTTCGGATACGCTGCGGGTATTGGCCATGCTGCCCTTCATGCTCGAGGTAGACACCGTAATGGGAGGAGAGTTTGATGCCAAAACAACCCGCTTGCGCGAGGTTTCATTGGACTTCTTTCATGGCATGGAGTGGGCGTCAGAATTGTTGCAAGACAGCGGGTATGCGGTTCAGCTGCGGGTAGTAGACACGGAGCCAGATACGCTCGGCACTTATGCTTGGAGCGAATCTGATTTGATTTGGTCGGATGTCATTCTCGGGCCGCTGCGCAGCAGCAGGATGGATTCGATTAACCGGGTGTTATCACAAACCCTTCCCCAAACCCCGCAATGGGTTTTGACCTCATTAAAACCGGCTTTCTGGTCGCATCACGCGGCATCTTTTTCGCTGCGGTCCGATGAACGGGATGGGATGTACAAATTGGGCTCGCTTGTGGCCCGGAACCATCCCATGGATACGATCTTGTTTCTGGAAACACGAGGGAAAGACGTGGACCTCGAAACGGCCTTCAAAGCGGGATATTCGAGCATTCGCGGCTCGTTGGAGGGATTGGAATTCTTGGCTGCAAACAACCGATTTGCAGAGGGCATCACCGCAAAAATGGATACCGCAAAATTGAATGTGGTGGCCATTCCATCGGGCAAATATTCGCAGTCGATGTACGCCTATGTTCAAACCGAGCTTCAGTTGGCGGATTCTTTCCCGGTTCGCGTCTATGCGCATCCGGCCACTGCCGAGCTGGAATTTTTGGAACGCGATTTTATGACCCGGTCCAATTGGACGATACCGGTGAGCAATCGCATCGATTGGTCTGATCCACAAGTTCAGCAGCAAACGCTTCGTTTTCGGGAAATGTATGGAACGGATCCCACAGCGTATTCCATCCTAGCATTCGATGCTTTGGTGGAGACGGCGAAGTGGATGGGGCAAGACAAACGCGCCGCGCCAGTGGGAGCTTCACCAACCCCGATTGAGCACGGTGTTCAATGGACGTGGGACGAACCGGCAGCGAGGTTTGTCAATAGCAACTGGCACATGCGCATGTTCTCCGACGGAGATTGGGCACGCTTGATCAACGACTGATCGCGGTCATAGCCGATTGTCGATGATGCTCACCCCTGGAAAAAGGGAGGCGTCAAATCTGAACTTGTCCGCACTTACAGCAGCGCGTGGTTTGAAAGACGTTACGTCATAGGTGACATCGGTTCCTTCGCGTCCTTTTACAACAGCCCGGACCATTTCCATTTTGGCCTCATCAATGAAGAGTTGGATGGTGTGGAATGGCTTTTCATCCGCTTGATTGGGGTAAAGGTTCACGTGGGTCACCGTTCTCCCGTCAATTTCCGTAGCGCCTTTCAGTTCGTTTTTGAAATCATCCTCCCAAAGCGTGAAAAGCTTGGATGGGTCCATGCCCTCTTCAGCCATCGCGTCCGCGTCGTCTACATAGCAATCGTTCACCGCCGTTTCGTACGTCCAAATCGTAGTGCCATCGCAAATGATGGTGTAGTCGCCTAGGTCCAAGTAATACTTTTCTTCATCGATGAAAATCTTGCCATTCTGCAGGGCCTCGAAGTCGCTCACTTTGTCCACCATGTGGGAGGTGTAGGTGGCTTCGATAGAGCCGTATGCCTTCGCCTCATTGCTCAGTTGACTCAGAATGGATTCCGCTCCTTGTGCCAACAGCGAAGAGGAATTCAACATAATTAGCGCCAGTGCGCTCAAAAGGGACGGCAAAAATTTCATGGTGCGAAGATGCTTCATGCATCTCCTATCTGCAACATCTGTTCCAAACTCATTTCATCCGGAACGAGAACTTTGCGTGCTTTTGACCCTTCGAACGGACCGATGATTCCCGCGTCTTCGAGTTGGTCAATAATGCGGCCCGCCCGGTTGTAACCAATTTTGAGTTTCCGTTGCAGCAGGGACGTCGATCCTTGCTGGTGCATCACAATTACACGAGCGGCATCAGCAAACATGCTGTCGCGCTCGTCGTCACTCAAATTTCCGCTTTCGCTATTGCCTTCCGGCGTGTATTCTGGGAGGATGAAGGCATCGGGGTAGCCCTGTTGGCTGCCGATGAACTCACATATAGCTTCCACTTCGGGGGTGTCAACAAAACCGCATTGGATGCGAATCAAGTCGTTTCCTGTGCTCATGAGCATGTCACCACGGCCGATCAATTGATCCGCTCCGCCCGCATCTAAAATGGTGCGGGAGTCAATTTTGGAGGTGACTCGGAAGGCGATTCGGGCTGGGAAATTGGCTTTGATGGTTCCGGTGATGATGTTCACGGAAGGCCGCTGCGTGGCGATGATCAGGTGAATGCCAATGGCACGCGCCAATTGAGCGAGACGAGCAATGGGCGTCTCTACCTCCTTGCCAGCCGTCATGATCAAGTCGGCGAACTCGTCCACCACCAGAACAATGTACGGGAGGTATCGGTGCCCTTCTTCGGGATTCAGCCTGCGGCGGACAAATTTTGCATTGTACTCTGCGAGGTTGCGGCATTGGGCTTCCTTGAGCAGGTCGTAGCGTTGGTCCATTTCAATGCACAACGAGTTAAGCGTCGCAACAACTTTGGTCGTATCCGTGATGATGGCCTCCTCAGAATCGGGCAGCTTCGCGAGGTAATGCCGTTCGATATGGTTGAACAGGGTCAATTCCACCTTCTTCGGATCCACCAAAACAAATTTCAGTTGCGATGGGTGTTTGCGGTAAAGCAGGCTCACCAGCATCGCATTGAGTCCAACCGATTTTCCTTGGCCTGTGGCACCTGCCATGAGCAAGTGCGGCATTTTGGCCAAATCGAATACAAACGTTTCGTTGGAAATCGTCTTTCCCATCGCAATGGGCAGAGCTGCTTTCGATTGGTTAAACTTATCGGACGCAATCAGCGCGCGCATGGAGACGATGTCCGGATTGGAATTGGGTACTTCAATCCCGATGGTTCCTCTTCCGGGGATGGGGGCAATGATTCGAATGCCCAATGCCGCTAAACTCAAAGCGATGTCATCTTCGAGGTTTTTGATCTTGGAAATTCGAATGCCCGGCGCAGGTACGATTTCATAGAGGGTAACCGTAGGACCCACTTCTGCTGAGATGCTCGAAACTTCAATGCTGAAATTCCGCAACGTTTGGATGATTCTGGTTTTGTTGTCTTCCAGTTCCTCTTCACTGACTTGGACCTTGCCGCTGCCGTGCGCAACCAAAAGATCCAAGTTGGGCAATTCGAATCGGCTCAAATCCAAGGTGGGGTCGTATTCCCCGAAGTCTTGCACTTTTTGGTCTATTTCATCATCGGACAATTGCGCCTCATCCGATGCCATCTTTACTTCGAACGCCACGTCGTCGTCGCCTTTTTCGTCTTTGTCAGGCTTTGTTGGAGTAGGCGCAACAGGTGGCACGAGGCTGGGCTCTGGCGCGGCGTTGCCCTCCAATTCGGTCAAAAGCTCATCCAAGGTCGCTTCCGTATCGTCATCATCTTCGAGAAGAACAGGCTCTTCCGTTACGGCGCTTGAAGCCGGCGTGCTGATGTCTTCTTGTTCCCAAGGAAGATCGGAGGATTCGTGTTCGGTGAGCGGTTCATCCTTGTCCGCAATGGAATCAGGTTCATCCTCTGAGGTATTCCGGCTTTCCCAAGCACTCGCCTCGGCATCATCGGAAGAAAACCACCGGGCAATACTCGCCAAGGAAAATTCGGAAAGCTGGTTCAACTGAGGTTGGAGGTAATACGCAGTGATGGCCAGAATGATGCCGCCAAAGACGAGGCCATTGCCAAGCGTACCCAAATAAATCAAAGCGTTCTCCGTCAGAAAGTGCCCGGCTGTTCCAATCCAGTGGTCCCAAGCTGGCATTCCCCATTTTCCCAAAATGGATGCGATATAGCCGGCGAACCAGGGACTGAGTACGGTCCACAGAAGTGCCCAGCGGACCGTTTTTCCATTTCCACTTGATTTTCGTTGGGTGATCATGGGCCAAGACCAGAAGATCAATAGAACAGGAAGGGAGAGGGCGCCCAGTCCAAGGCCTTGGCGTCCAAGCCAAAAAGCCAGGAAAGCGCCTGAGCCACCTAGCCAATTTTGATAGGGCTCGCGATTGCTTTGGGCCGCGTCATTCAAGCCTTCGAGTACCATTGCGTAGTCAGCCGAACCCGTGAAAAGTCCCGAAACGAGCGCACCTCCAATATAAATCCCTGCAACGAGCATTGAAACGCCGACTGCCGCTTGCAGTCGCGGGTTTCGGCACCGTTCTTGAAACGCAGCGAACCAAACACGAAGCTTTCCGGGGGCTGCCTTTGTTCGGGGTGTTTTCTTGCTGCTTTTCTTTTCAGCTTCGGCCGCGCCTTTTTTTCGGTTGCGAGCGGGTGCAGGCTTGCTGCTTTTGGTGTTTTTACGGATGGCCATAGCGAAAGCATAAACTTAAGAGGAGGAAGCCCCTGCAAAACCGCCTGCATCAGCGGCTTATCCACGTTGAAATGTTGGATTTGCGATAAGGCCTTGTTAGGTCACAATGATTCGCTATATTTGCACTCCAATTTTTGACAGATGGCCAAGAAAGGCAACCGCGTACAAGTGATCCTCGAATGCACAGAGCATAAAGATTCTGGCAAGCCAGGAACGTCACGATACATTACGACCAAGAACCGAAAGAATTCTCCGGATCGCATCGAATTGAAGAAGTACAATCCTGTGCTTCGGAAGATGACCATGCACAAAGAGATAAAATAAACTGAGTCATGGCAAAGAAAACAGTAGCATCCTTGCAATCCGGCGGCGGAAAGCAACACACGAAGGTCATCAAGATGATCAAAAGCGCCAAATCAGGGGCATACACTTTCCGTGAAGAGATCGTCCACAACGACGATGTCAAAGAATGGCTCGGCCGCGACTGAGCGAATAGGTCAGTTGAACACCACTTTGAAGAAGGGCCGCACTTGCCAAAGTGCCGGCCCTTTTTGTCCTAAAAGCCCTCTATTCAAAATAACCTCATGAGTTTTTTCAAGCGGATTTTTTCAGGAAAGAAGAAGGAAAGCCTCGATTCGGGACTTGAAAAGACCCGTACGAATGTTTTTCAACGACTCGCCAAGGTGTTTACCGGTCGCCGAAAGGTGGACGAGGAGTTGATGGATGATCTGGAAGAGGCCCTGATCACGGCAGATGTCGGAGTTGACACCTCCAATAAAATCTTAGATCGCCTGCGAAAGCGCGCCCGTTTTGAGGCATATATGGAAGTGCAGGAATTGTATGAGATGCTGCGGGAGGAAATTGCAGGCCTTTTTTCCGAGTCTGGAACGCGCACACTGGATGATTTTGACAAAGGCATTCTCGATTCAAGCCAGGGACCGAAGGTGATCATGGTGGTTGGCGTGAATGGCGTGGGCAAAACCACGTCCATCGGGAAGTTAGCTTGGCGGTACAAGAACGAGGGAAAAAAAGTCCTTCTTGGGGCATCGGACACCTTCCGTGCTGCGGCCATCGATCAATTGAAAATTTGGTCAGAGCGGGCAGGAGTGGAAATCATTGCCCAACACATGGGTGCTGATCCTGCTTCGGTAGCCTTTGACACCTTGGAAGCTGCTGTTGCGCGCGATGCTGAGGTGGTGATTGTCGATACGGCAGGCCGCCTCCACAACAAAAAGGGGCTGATGGAGGAGTTGACCAAGATTAAGCGCGTAATGGACAAAATTGTCCCAGGTGCTCCCCACGAAGTATTGCTTGTTTTGGATGGTTCAACCGGTCAGAATGCGGTTGAACAGGCCAAGCAGTTCATGGCGGCTACAGAAGTCTCGGGTTTGGTGTTGACCAAATTGGACGGCACGGCGAAAGGAGGCGCAGTACTCGCCATCTCTGACCAACTGAGTATCCCTGTTCGGTTCATCGGCATTGGTGAAAAAATGGAAGATTTACAAGATTTTGACGTCATTGAATTCATCGATAGTCTTTTGCCTGAAAATTGGGATGAATCCACCACTGCCTGAGTCTATACCCACGATCCAACTCCATGAGAACAAGAACCACCCAGCCGCGTAAAGTCAATGTAGTGACCTTGGGCTGCGCCAAAAACGTTTTCGATTCTGAAGTGTTGATGGGCCAACTACGGGCCAATTCGTACGATGTAGAGCATGAGTCTAAATCAGGCGATGCTGGAATTGTGATCATCAATACTTGTGGTTTCATTGAAAGCGCAAAGCAAGAAAGCATCGATACCATCATTCGTTTTTCAGAAGCGAAAGAAGAGGGCTTGGTCGATCGGGTTTATGTAACCGGCTGTCTGTCGGAGCGTTACAAAGACGAATTGAAAGATGGGATTCCGGAAGTAGATGCTTGGTTTGGAACCCGTGATTTGCCGCGTTTGCTCAAGACGTTGAAAGCCGATTACAAGCGCGAATTGGTGGGGGAGCGATTGCTCACAACCCCGGCACATTACGCTTACTTAAAGATCGCAGAAGGATGCGATCGTCCTTGTGCATTTTGCGCGATTCCTCTGATGCGCGGCAAGCACGTGTCAACGCCGATGGAGGATTTGGTGAAACAGGCGAAGAGCCTCGCCGCCAATGGAGTTCGGGAATTGATCCTGATTGCTCAAGATTTGACCTACTACGGCCTGGACATTTATCGCGAGCGAAAACTCGCGGAATTGGTTCGTCGGCTCAGCGATGTAGATGGCATCGATTGGATTCGTTTGCATTATGCCTTTCCGACTGGATTTCCGATGGATGTGTTGGATGTAATGGCGGAACGTTCCAACGTCTGCAATTACCTCGATATGCCTTTGCAGCATGCTTCGGATGATATCTTGAAAAGCATGCGGAGAGGGATCACCCAAGAGAAGATGGACCGATTGATTGGTGATATTCGAAACCGCGTTCCTGAAATTGCGCTGCGTACCACTTTGATTTGTGGTTTTCCAGGTGAGACCGAAGCGCACCATCAAGACATGCTGGAATGGACGGCGAGAATGCGCTTCGAACGCGTCGGTTGTTTTACGTATTCGCATGAGGAAAATACGCACGCCTTCAAACTTGAAGATGATGTTTCTGAAGAGGTGAAACGCAAGCGTGTCGAGGCCATCATGGAACAGCAAGCGGGTATTTCTTATGAACTCAATCAAAAATTCGTAGGAACGCAGCAGCGCGCACTCGTAGATCGAACAGAAGACGGGATCTGGATTGGACGAACCGAATGGGATTCTCCGGATGTCGACAATGAGGTTCGGATTACAGTGCCGGGCGATGTGCATCTGAGGATGGGTGACTTTGCAGACGTTCAAATTGAGTCAGCAACAGAGTTTGATTTGCATGGCAAGTTGGTCTGAACATAGGTACCCGGTGATGGAACAATTCCTCACCGTTCAGGGAGAAGGGGCCCACACGGGAAAAAGTGCGTGGTTTATCCGCTTGGGTGGGTGCGATGTCGGATGCGCCTGGTGCGATGTGAAAGAAAGTTGGGACGTGGAGGCACATCCCAAAGTGAGCTGTGCCGCACTGGTGAAGCAAGCTCGGGAGTCAGGTGCGCCGATTTGTGTTGTAACCGGCGGTGAGCCGGCGATGCACGACCTCGGTCCTTTGACGAAGGGGCTGCGCGACGCAGGCCTGAAAACCCATATCGAAACATCCGGTGCGCACAAAATGTCTGGGGAATGGGACTGGGTGACACTCTCGCCAAAACGCTTCAAAGCAGCACGAGAAGACGCTTATGCGCATGTTGATGAGTTAAAGGTTGTCGTGGTGAATCGCCAAGACATTTCGTGGGGTGAGAGCCATGCAGAAAAAGTTTCCGAAAGCACAGAGTTGTTTTTTCAACCGGAATGGGACCGACGCGAAAAGGTGCTTCCACACATCATGCAGCACCTTCAAATCCAGCCGCGCTGGCGCATCTCACTCCAGACCCATAAGTACCTGGGACTGCCCTAAATCTCAGCGCTCCAGTGCTTCAAACGTTACGTTGCCGGTGTTTCCATTCGCATCGTAAAAGTCGAGCATGCGCATTAAGAATTCGCGTCCTTCCTCCGTTCGGACGCAATACAATTTATCGTAATCAACGGTGTATGCGCTGGTGCTGAGATCAAAAATCTTCCAGTCATATCCGATGGCATTCCATTCAGGGCTGAATTCCAGGTCATCCCAGCTGTTGGTTTTCCACGTTTCCCAATCCACTTCGCGGGTTTCGTAGACTTGAACGCGGTCCGTGGGAGTCAACAAGCCGACGACGAGGTAGGGGATTTCACCATCCAACAATTCCATGTATTGGGTGATGCACACTTCCCACGACGATGCCGGGGGTTCGACTTGATGAGCAGAAGAATTGAGCAAACTTACTTGGTGCCACTCGCATCCATCGAGCTTTGGTACAGATACCGTGTCCGTATTGAGGCCTTGTGCATCGGCGATTTGCAGAAGCCAACCGGTGTCATCCAAACCAATCAAACCCACGCGCGCAATGCCGAGGGGTTCGTTTTCCTCATCCAATCCCAGGTCAACGAGTGTCAATTCATTGGCAACAAGTTCGAGACCAACATTGGCATCTCCCGCCATGCCCGTGGGGTCCATTACTTCCCACTTGTCGTCTTCCAACGCATCAAAATTGATGGAAGAGTGAAAGTCTATCGCCTCGGTATGGTACGTTTTCATGGCGCGACCTGAATTGGTCATCAACGAGGTCGCTCCTTCAGCTTCGCGCAAGGCGATGCACCAATCCCGCTGTTGGCAGCTAGCTTCAATGCGGTTTTCCGTCAAACTGAAAAACAATTGTGTTTCATAATCAACGCCCACATTCGCCTGAATCAGGTTCGCTGAGCCCGGTGTGCGTGCTGGGATGGGAAGTTCTCGTTCCACGCAACTTGTGAGAAAAATCAAGGCGGCGATGAAAGCTGTTCCGAGGGGGTGAATCAGTCGGTTCATGGGGTTCGAGATTCGATGCGGTACTGGACACGGAGATTGAAACTCCGGCCCCAAGACATGAGGTTGGCAGAAGGCGAGTGAGCGGCATTGTTTGTGGAGCCAACAATAGCGGTCACATTCGTAATGTTTTTGGCGGTCGCCGTTAATCGCCAGCGCGCGTCAGGGTCGGCCCACTCGACGTGTGCGTCGATCCACGAGTAGGCTTCCGTGCTTTGCTGCTGAATCGATTCCAAATCGGCACTCACGACACGTTGCGTGGGACCAATCCATCGAAGTGAAGTGCCAAAATGGATGGATTTGCGACTGCTCCACTCCACACGCGTGGCGCATTCAAACGCGGAAAACCGCGGGAACGCCTCCTCGTATTCTCCAATTTGTTGTTGCGAACTGATCCAACTCGACGCGGCATGCAGCTGCCATCGGTTGAGCTGGATTTGTCCATTCAATTTGAGTCCCTGGGATTGAAATTGCGAGAAATTCTGGTACCGGAATGTTCCGTCGAGTTGGTCAACGAGGCCAATTTGATTGCGCACGTAATTGGCGAAAATCTGAGATGAAAATGCCACATGTTCATCCTCCCAGTCGTAAGCCAACTGCGTGAAGTGGGACGTTTCCGGTGCTAAGTTTTCATTGCCATACAAGGAGTGGTTGACATCCACAAAGCGGAAATGGAGTTCTTTCAAACTCGGAGCACGAAAGCCTTTGGCATAGGAAATCCTCAACCGCTGCGGGCCGTTTTTCCAGCGTCCGAGAATGCTCGGAAGGAAGGGCGCCGCAAATTGCGTGTTGTACGCCTTTCGCAATCCAAATTGTCCGCGAAACCGATTGCTTTCCCAAAAGGCTTGCGCAAACAGTGCCGCATCGGACATTGTTTTTGTTGCACCCGACATTCGCTGACTGGTCAGCGTTTGATGGTTCACATCCCAGCCCGTCCGAATCTTTAACATGCCGAGACTCCATACATCACCGCTTCCTCGGCTTTGAAAGGAATGCATGGTCGTGGTGTCCTGCGATTCGAATTCGAGAGGGCTGGTCTCGAGATTGGTCAGGTCGGTGGCAAATGCCTCGCGCGACCTCCAAAACCGCTGGTAAGAAACAAAAGCCTCCCAGGTGTTGCCGTCCGCCCCGTAGTGCTTTGCTTCCAAGGTCGGCATCCAGCGTCGAGTGAAATACCGATCGTCGAAGGCGGTCTGTCCATACGGTTGGCGCGGTTCGCCTTTGTTGTCGATGCGCTCAAACATCCCATTGAAGCGTGGCTTGATCAGCCAGTTTCCGACATGGTATTGTGTTTTCCAAGTCAGGGTATGTTGCAGTTTGGGATTCCACAACTGCGTGCGCGTGGAGTCCGCTAGGTGATCGGTAAAACCGTCCCAATTGGCATCGGATGGCGACCAGCCATCAAAGTAGTAACGCGACAGGTGCACGGAGTGGTGCCTGCCGTTTCGATTGGACGACAACCCGACGGATTGGGATTGAACACCAACGCTTTCATATTGCACGGTGGCTTCCATTGCAGAAGCCGCCGTGATGTCCGTACGGGTGATGATGTTGATGGTTCCGGCCAGAGAATTGGTGCCGTATTCCACCGCCATGGGGCCATCGATGATTTCGATGCGTTCCACGTTGTCCAGCGTGATTTGACTGAGGTCGATGTTGTCATTCATCCGACCGGTCAATGGAACACCATCAACGAGCACATTGACACTTCGTCCTCCGAGGCCGTTCATTTTCATGGCAGAACCCAGAATGGGATCTTGCGAAACGTCAAAGTTCAATTGGGAGCGCATGAGGTCGCGGAGCGAATGGGCTCCAAGTTGGGCAAATTCTGCCGCACGAATGGTGCGGATGTTGCGCATGGCATCCTGCTCTGTTGTGCCCAAGGCTTCCCCTGTTACTGTGGCCAAGTCGAGTTCGAAGAGGCGGTTGGTCATCTCCATCAAGCTGCTGTCGGCTTGCGGTGTTGCGGAACGAGCGCCATCCATAGGAAGGGCGAAGCACGTCAATACGAGCAACCAAAGTACAGGACGGAGCGAGGGGCGGTTCATTGCTCTGGGGTCAGTCGACTACGAATCGGGATTGAATCCGGTCTCCTTGAGCATTGACGCCTTCGACGAAATAGAAACCGCGCACCAAGTTGGATGTATTCACGGTCCAAGGGAATTGCGTGGGTTGGAACTGCGTAGCAATGGCTCCGGAAGCAGTGCAAATTCGAAATGTTGCTTGCTCGAATCGTTGCGGCGCCTGAAGGGTTAGAATTTGCCCCGATTCGATGGGATTTGGAAAGGCTTGGATTGCCGAAGATTGCTGCAGGTCAACAACCGATGAAACGGTTGCTTCCACTTTGCCGATGCTAATGTTGCCTGTCGACGCACCGTCGAAGCCTGTCATCACCATGCGCCAAACGTTTCCATCATTCGCCGAAACGAAATAGCAGCGACTCGACTCCAAGGCGTAGCCAGCACCCGGTACGTAGCTTTTCCAATCGTATCCGACTTCATTCGTAGCCAGCGAAAATGAATCAACGTTGTAATCAGCGTCGGTGTACGGATCGTACAAATCATCCGCTTGTTGGACCATGACATCGGGATGGGCCAACGCGCCGACCACGGCGTAATAAGTACCTTCTCCAATGTCCTCGGTGTAGGTCAAGAACTGGAAGTCCCAGGCTGCGTCAGGCTCCAAGTCCAGAACCTGTCCAGTGCTCAAGTTGCAATAAGCAAACAGCTTGCCTTCGTAGTCTGCCTTGTTGATGGCCAGTAGCGTCTCATTGGAACCGTCGATGTCGGCCATTTGGAATTCATAGACTCCGTCAATGAGGGAGAGCAAGGCAAATTGCTTCCAACTGCCATCTGGAAGTTCGATGAGGTACATCTTGTCCGATTCTACCTCGTGTGTAATGACATCATAGACGCCCCAACCGAGGTCAAACATTCCATCTCCGCCTTGTGCGAAGGCGGCATTCGACCAATCCGAATGATCGTTGCGCAGTGGTTCAGGAGTCACCCAATTTTCAAAGTCTACATTCAACCATTGCTCGAGGTTGCCATATGGATAGAGCATCATTCCCGTACCGCAATTGATGCGAGCCGTACTTCCCATGGGTCGTATGTCCAAGGCAAGGTGCCAATCCGCCAATGGACTTTGGGCTACGACACCTGTTTCTAGGCTGTAAAATGCCATGTCTTCGTACCCGGCTTCTAAGGAGAACGAATCTTCAATAACCGTTTGTGCTTGACTATTAATGAAAGCGATTGCCGACAGGGTCATCAGCATAGAATTGCGCAAGGAAGTGTTGAGCATTTTTCCTGTTTTGAGATAAATTGAGAGGCTAAATTAACTGCAGATTTGACGTGGGGACGTGGCCAATTGTCAGTCCTTTGTCATACCGGTATGAGCGCAAATATTCTGCCATTGAACGGCGGGAATCCAGTCATAAATGAATGCTGTTGGGCAACGAATCAGCGATCAAATCTCAACTTGAGCTGGCTGGTCTTGGGTTGCGTTCGGCAGCAAAGGATTTTGCCATCCGATTTCTCGCTCTCGGAAAGACCGCTGACCCCATCTCGCAGGATTTCACCATCAATTACTTGCGCCTGGCAAGAGAGGCAAATGCCGCCTCGGCACGAGTGCGGGACGTCCAAACCCGCTTCCAATGCGGCACGCAATATGGACTTGCCATCGCCGTGCATCGTAAACGATTGAATGCCCGAATCTTGTTCGATTTCAACGGTGCATTTGGGGCGTGCTTGTGAGCATCGTGCTTCTGCATTTTGATCTCGTGACCCAAGCACGTTTTGCTGGGACTGAATGATCCGATCCGTAAAGTATTCGGTATGCCTTTGCGAAGCGGGGATGTTCAATTCGTCCAAAACATCGTGTACGTTTTGCATCATCCCGAAAGGTCCACTGATCACATATTCTGCATCCTTGGCCTCTGGGTTATCGGTCAACCACTTCCTGATTTGTGGCTTCGTGATGTGTCCTAAGGTATCTTCCTCGGAATTGGAACGTTCGGAAAAGAGTCGGTGAAGCTCAAATCGGTCATTGGACTTTAGCTCATCCAATTCTTTGGCGAGCAGTGCATGACGGGGTGTGCGCGAGCCATAAAACACGCGAAACGAGTGCGCAGGATTTCCCTGGTCTTGCAGGCCCCACCGAAGCAAACTATAGACGGGGCTGATTCCGATTCCTGCTGCAAAGCAAATGAAGCTTTTTGGTTCTCCGCTCCAGTGATCTTTCCAAAGGTTATTCTGCACATTCCGCATTTCGAGCGTATCACCGGTTTTCATTTGTTCATGAAAAAACTGGCTAGCTACTCCACCTTTGACATCTTTTACGATGAACTCAGGCGCGTCTGAATCAATGGCTGAAATGAGCGAATAACGCCGCTTGAGTCTTGGAGTCGTGGGCAATAAAAATCCTATGCTGGCTCCCGGATGAGCTGTGATCGGAACGTGCCCAACATTGTGCTTGCGCCGCAACTTGATGCGCACAGCATCGGGTGCTTCTTTGAGGCAGCTGTCTACAATCCACTCGCTTGGCTTCGCCTGCGTCATAACAGTATGACCTTGCGATGGATGGATTTGTTCGCATGCTTCCAGAATCTGCGTGATTGTGGGTGCAGGTTGCTTCTATTGAGGAAGTAAGTTGCTGAATATCAATCTTTGCTAGGAGAAAGCGATGACATCAAGGCTGCGAGCGAAAGACGGTCCATTGGCTCGTACTCCTGAGGCAGTTCGAAGAACGATTTTTTCCAGTCTTTGACCGCTCGATCGACCTTTTCTCGGACGGCGATGCGGTAGGTAGCAGGACCATCTCGGAGGGTGCAGGATTTTGGCAAAGCACCTACAGGCCAAGGGCAAGGCGCCGCAGCCTCATACCACTCGCCGTTTGGATCATCTGAAGCTGGGGGACAAGGTTCCAGCAATTCCACCGCGTGCCCAAGAAAATGGAAAAGCACGTGGAAGTTTTCACCGTCTAAATTTCCCATCCAAATGCGTTCGAAACTCGTCCCTCGTTCGACAATTTTCCAGGCCTGCCCATTGGTGTGATAAGAAATTGTCTGCGGCAGGTAATCCCAGTCGGACGCTTCATTGTTCAGTGCCTGCACGTCGTAGGTGATTGTTCCGCTCCATGGCTTGCCGTTGTCCTCCGCTTGGGCTGATGGCAAACAAATCAACAACGACAGGATGCAAATGGCGTTCCGTTGGAGCAAATAGGGGAGCAATCGATTCAAAATGCGAGGGTTTCATCCAGTGCGTCTCGCACCTTATTTGCGTTGACGAGCACAAACCGTTCCAAAGCTTCATTCAAGGGGATGGCAGGTGTTTCCATGGATCCAACCACTTGTACAGGTGCATCCAAAGCGGCGAAAAGCTCCGTGCTTATGCGTCCGGCGAGTGCTTGAGCGAAACCATTGAGCACGGGCTCCTCGGTCACAATCAAGGCCCGGTGTGAACGATTGATGCGTTCGGAGACCATGTCAAAATCAACAGGACTAATCGATCTTAAATCCAAGATTTCAACGTGCTCTTCGAGCCCTTCAATGGCTTCTTTCGCCCAATAGACCCCTCGTCCGTAAGTGATCACCGTGCATTTGGATTCTCCGGCAGCGGTGCTTGCATGCGCAAGACGCGCTTTCCCAATGGGCACGCGATAAGCGGCATCCGGTTCGATGACTTTGGCGTCTTCCGTGCCGGGAATCTTGGACCAATACAAGCCTTTGTGTTCCAGAACGACAACGGGATTGGGATCGTAATAAGCAGATTTCAAGAGCCCTTTGAGGTCAGCGCCATTAGAAGGGTAGACGACTTTGATCCCTCGAATGTTGGCCAATACCGATTCAATGCTGGAACTGTGGTAAGGACCACCCGATCCGTAGGCCCCAATGGGAACCCGGATGACGCTGTGAATAGGCCATTGACCATTTGAGAGGAAGTAACTGCGACTCAACTCCGTGAACAATTGATTGAGCCCCGGCCACAAGTAATCCGCAAACTGCACCTCCACAATGGGGCGCAATCCGGCAGCGGACATCCCGGCTGTGGAGCCTATGATGAAAGCCTCTTGAATGGGAGTGTTGAACACCCGGTCGTCGCCAAACTTCTGCGCCAAGGTGGCGGCCTCCCGAAAAACGCCACCGAGCCGCCCCCCAACATCTTGTCCGTAGAGCAACGCTTCGGGGTGTTCGGCCAAGATTTCTTGCATCGCATGAAGCGCACAATCCACCATGAGGGTCGGTTCGTCATCGTCGCCAATTCGTTGACCTTCTTCCTCCTTGATGAGCGTTGGGGCAAGCGTGTGCGCCAGGAGATTTTCAGGTGTTGGCTCCGGCTTCAAGAGCGCCTCGTCAAATTGTTTTTGAATTTTTTCAGTCGCTTCGCGTTGGATGCGGTTCAATTCTTCTTCGTCAATTCCCAGGGCTACCAGTCGCTTTCGCAACCGCGGAATGGGATCGCGTTTTTCGTGCGCTTCAAGGTCATCGCGGTACCATTCCTTGCGCACCCCACTGGTGTGATGCCCGAGCAATGGAACATGGGCATGAACCATCACGGGTCTTCGGTGCTTTCGGACGTAATCAAAAGCAGATTGCATAGTCTCCATGCTCACTTCCGTATCGGCACCATCGATTTCAAAGGCTTTGATTTGGGGGAAGGCCTTGATCAGCGTGCTCACATCGTGGGATCGAATTTCCGAAGCATGCGCAGAAATGTCCCACTCGTTGTCTTGCACCAACCAAATGATCGGCAACTCCTTCAAATCACTCATGTGAAGCGCCTCGCTTACTTCCCCTTCTGTCATGGCTGCGTCTCCAATGGAGCAAATCACCACCGGTGCTTCTCCCTCACGGTCGTGTGCCAAACCTCGTGCCTCCCGGTATTGCACGCCCATGGCAACTCCTGCCGCAGGAATGGCTTGCATGCCTGTTGCGCTGCTCTGATGGGGAATCCGCGGAAGTCCTGGCCGGTTGAGCGACGGATGGCTGTAATACGTTCGGCCTCCTGAAAACGGGTCGTCAGCCTTGGCCAGCAATTGCAGCATCAATTCTTCCGGTTCCATTCCCAATGAGAGCAAGAGGCAGTCATCGCGGTAGTAGGCGCTTACATAATCCTGTTCACCAAGCAAACGACCTGCAGCCCATTGAATGGCCTCATGGCCGCGAGAGCATGCATGAACGTATTTGGAAGTGAGCCGTGCATTCGCTTCATACAAATCGCTCATGGCACGCGCAGTGCTCATGGTCTCAAATGCATGGATGAGTGCTTTTACGCCAGTTTCGATGGTTGACAACGGTTTGAATTTTAGACGACTGGGTAAAGATAGCGCAGTCCGGATGGGCTACCTTCGTCGCTATGCATTTCAATTTCTGGAAATGGGAAGGCACGGGCAATGATTTCATCTTGTTCGATCAACGAGAATGGCCGGAAGTGCCTAACGCGGAGGACATTGCTGCGTGGTGCGACCGCGAGCAGGGCCTCGGTGCGGATGGGGTGATTTTTTTTCAACCGTGCACAGATGTAGATGCTTCCGGCAAGTGCGATTCCTGGGAAATGGATTACCTCAATGCTGACGGATCTCGCTCGTTTTGTGGCAACGGCAGCCGTGCTTTGTTTGCTTTTTTGCGCGCTCAGGGATGGATGAAGCCTGAGGGAGGTGTATTGCATGCATGCGATGGTGCGCACGCGGTGAAATGGCATCCTGAACTTGAAGTTCCCGCTGTTCAATTGATGAATGTAAACCCACCGATCAAAGCGCCGAATTGGGCAAGCTCCTCCGGATTGGCGGATTTTGTGGATACGGGAAGTCCTCATCACATTGAATGGATAGAACCGAGTGAGTTAGCTGCGTTTGATGTTTCTTCACGCGGACAGAGCATTCGGAATCAAGCGCATTATGCACCGGATGGTGTCAACGTTGATTTTGTTTCTTGCTCGGGTCCGGCCGCTATGCAAATGCGCACCTTCGAGCGGGGTGTGGAGGATGAAACAAAAGCATGCGGCACTGGAGCCGCCGCAGCGGCCATTGCCGATTTCAATCGACGCGGGGGAGCGCACTTTCGTAAGGTCACCATGGCAGGAGGGGAGCTCATCATTGAATTTCAATCGGAGCAAAAGCCAGATTCTCCGTATCGCGAAGTATGGCTTGCGGGCGCGGCGAAACAACTTTCTAAAGGCGTCACGGATGGAGCCAAGTGGTTGATGATGGCGGTGCTGCTGTTTTGCTCATTTGGCGCATCCAACCTTGCCTCTGCAGTGAACAGTGCCGCCTCATCGTCTTGGTCTGACGATGTTCAAGTTTCAATTTTGACCGGTTCACCCGGTCCTGAATTGTACAGTGCATGGGGGCATACAGCCATTAGGATTACAGATTGGGGACAGACGCCACCCGTCGATTGGACGTACAACTATGGAACGTTCCAATTCAGCGAAGGTTTTTATGCCCGTTTCATGCGCGGCCAATTGGATTATCGGTTGGCCAAAGCCCCATTCGCTGCGTTTCAGCGTGAATACTTGACGGCCAATCGAGCCATTTTGGAGCAAGTCCTTGAAATTGGTGCAGACGACGCTCGGGCGCTGATTGCCTTTTTGGAATGGAATCACTTGCCTGAAAACCGGGTTTACTCGTATAAGTTTCTCCACGACAATTGCAGTACCCGGGCCCTCAGTGCCCTGCAAAATGCATGGGGGGAACGTTTTGAGCCGCATTGTGAGAAGGACGAAGCCCGCTTGAGAGAGGTCACGTACCGAAAAGCATTGGAGCCATACATCCAAGGAGATGCGTGGATTGAAGCGGGCATTGACTTCATTTTGGGCCCGCGCGTGGATCGTGCAATGCCCGCATGCGGTTCAAGCTTTTTGCCGGACGGTTTGATGGCGCAAATGATGCACGTTACTTTGGATGGACAGCCCGTAGCGGGACCTCCCGTCGAATTGTTGCCTCCGCAGCGTCCATGGTTTCGCTCCGTGCATGTGCCATTCATGAAGCATCCGGTGTTTTGGGCATTCGTGGTCCTGATTTGGTCCGGCGGGTGGAGCATCAGGCGGCTGATTCAATTGCGCAATGACGTGCCGCCTTCACGCAAGGAGCGGTGGGCTGGAAAGGCAGTACAGCCATTGGCGGGATTGCTTGGGGTGCTGTTATTGTTGATGTGGACCATTACGGATCACCAGGATACTTGGGGAAATTGGAACCTCATTTGGGCATCGCCGTTCCTGGCCGTTCTCGCTGGGTTGCGTCGCTTCAAATCTCTCTGGGCCGATCGGCTTCAGTTCATTTTAGCGCTTTCGATCATGCTCTTTTTGATCGCTGGAGCATTTGTTCCACAATTCGTATCTTTAGTAAGCGCTTGTTTGGCGTGGTCCGTTTGGTTGACACTTGATCCTTGGAAGTGGCCGTGGGGCCGGGCGGGGAAGATGGTTTATGAGCGGACGCAAAAGCGCTGAGCCTCGAGACGATATGAAAATGAATCGATTTGCATCCATGAATTTCCGCGAGGAAAGCAGCTTTTCACTGCCGTTGGCAGCGGTGATAATGCTATCGGCTTTGCTCTGCTTTTCAGGCTGCACACGCAAGCCCACCACATGGGAGGTGGACGTCGCCTTGCCACTGGTGGATGACTTGCTGGATTGGACTGATGTGATTGGAGACTCCCTCGCGACGGTTGAAACTGGATCGGTTGCGGTCATTCGTTTTGATGGCGTGATTTCGGAATTGGACATTGAAGCACTCACAAAACTTCCCGATACGCTCGTTGCTCAGGAATTAACGCCTGATTTTTCGGGGGGACCTTTCGAGGTGCCGCCGGGAGCCGTGCTGCTGGATACGGAGGAGGATATCGCTTTTCAAGGAATTGACCAGCAATTCTCGTCCATCGTATTGGAGTCCGGTCGGATCGAATATTCCGTTGAAAGTTCAACCGATGGCTATGTGGAAATGCGGTATAATTTCCCCAGCGTCACCATCGCAGGGGAGGCGGTCGAATTGTATGTGTTGCTTCCACCAAGCACTTCGAATGGTTTTCAATCGGAATCGGGAGTGATTGACCTTTCCGGAGCTTCCATTGATTTAACCGGAGTTTCTGGCAATGATATCAATCGGATTGCGAGTGAATTGATCATTGGCACACCGGCCTTCATTGAAGACACGGCTCAAGTGTATGGGTCGGACAGCATCCTCGTCAATATGCATTTCAAGGATTTGTTGGTGCAGCAAGTCGCGGGATATTTCGGTCAAGAAACGTTGGATTTTGACATCGAACAGAAAGTCTTCGATCCCGATGTATTTACCAATGGGTTTTTGGAGATCAATCCCACGCGTGCAGAACTTTCTTTTCAAAACACCCTCGCGGCGGACATGCGCTTGGATTTTGAAGCCTTGCAGGTTGACGGGATCAATGTCGGACACGCTCAATTGGGTACCCCCCAATTTATTTCACGCGCAGACTGGAGTTCCGGTGAGGTAGAGCCGGGGGAGTGGTTCATGGATTTGCTCGAATCGGGCCCTTCCATTTTTGAACTCCTCGGTTATTTGCCGGAATGGGTAACGATGCAAGGGGCGGGACTGTTGAACCCGCTGGGTGACGTCTCCGGTGGACAAGACTTTTTTGATGCACGCTATCCTCCGCAATTGCAGTTGGATTTGGAATGGCCGCTTCGCGGAGCCATTGAGCAATTTACCGTGGAACAGGTCTTCGACTTTGATGGAACGGATTTGCCTCAATTTGAGGGGGATCTCGTGCTGCGATTGACCAATGGATTTCCCGTGGATTGGGAATTCAATGCGGAGTGGTTGCACCCCAATGATGCCTTTCCCTCCGAATTCATAGAAGGAATAGTGCCTTCTTTTGGGGATGATTCAGGCGCGTCCAATGAAGTGGAATGGCGCTTGCCAGTGAGCGATTTGCGGTTGAAAAATCCAAGTGAATTGCTTTTTTCAGCGCGCATGGACTCCGAAGGTGAAGTCGTCTTCACGGGCAATGAACGCCTGCGTATCCAAGTCGCCATTGAAGGAACCCATCAAGTCACTGTCGAATGAATGTGAACGGCTCATCCGCTGCGGCGAAAATTGTTTGCTTCCTCCTTTTGGCGTGGCTATCCGTGCCGATGGCGTGTGCAAGCCTGCACCCCAAGTCGCGGGTTGATTCCACGTTGTCGGCGTCGGAACCGCGAGACTCCTCGCGCTTCTTGCCTTGGTCATTGACGATGTGGGGCCAACATCGCTCCAATACAATGGACCATCAATTGGGGCAGTTGCTCGTACGTGGGGGCAACATCGATCGAACGTTAGTGGACGCCGCGAGGGAAATACAAGGGGGTGATATGGGAAGCTTTGGATTTTCTTCCGGTTTTCAGTTGCACGCTCGCTCACGGCAAATGTGGAAGGAAACGAATTGGCGGCTTTGCGGTTCTGTGCAAGCGCGATGGATTGGTGATTCACGCTGGACGCCTGAGATGTATGACCTGGTTCTTACGGGCAATGCAGGGCACTTGGGACGTTGGGATGTTTTGGACGGCACACGTGCGCGCAGCTCCGCATGGCTCAATGCTGCTGTGGGCATCGAAGGCAGGCATCAAAATCGCGTGGAATTGGGGTTGGTGTATCGCCCATTTCAATACGAAGGCTTGATTGAAACGGGGTATTTTTATGTCAACGAAGATGTTGACGACATGTTCGCGTCAATGCGGGCAAATGCGCGACTGAGTCGAAAGGCGGCCTGGGGCCTTGCGCTCAATGCGGAGTGGCATTTTCTCCGAGAGGAGGCGCCGTTTGCATTCCATGTTCAACTGCGCAATTTTGGCGCGGTGATTTCGCCCAATCCGCTGCGATTTGCCGTGGACACCGTCCTGGAAACTTCGGGATTGCCATTTTCTGGAGCGGGATGGTCGATTGCTTCCTTGCAAGAGGAAGGGTTTGCGGAAGGTTTGTATACCGCGGACTCGTCCGGTGTGGATTTGCAACGCTTGCCGGGTCGATTGGACTTGAGTTTTGAATACCCCCTTTCGCCCCGCACAGGATGGGATGTACAAGTGCAATTGGGAGAGTGGATGCCCTTGCCCCGTGCCATTTCGGGCTTGCGCCGAGCATTCGGAAAGCACTGGCAAGCGGGTGTTCAAGTCATCGCCGGTGGTTGGGGCCGCGTGCGTCCTGCAGCTTGGGCCCGTTGGCGGATGCCCAACGAGCGTGCAATCATGATTTATGTGGAAGATCCGTGGGGCTGGGGAAGTGATTCCGCTTATGGCCGTGGCGTCACTTTGCGATACGAGTCCCTCTGATGTGGCAATTCGCTGCGCAGTTCCGAACTTAGCGGCATGGCAAATCAACCGCACGGTTCTGAAAAGTGGATGGAGCAACCTTCGCAAACGACGGGTTGGACGGCAGGAAATAAGCTGCAGATCATTGCAGGGCCTTGCGCGATTGAAGGCGAAGAAATTGCCAATCGCGTGGCAGACGGGGTAGCAGAAGCGTGCACAGCGTTGGATTTACCGTTCATTTTTAAAGGATCTTATCGAAAAGCCAATCGTTCGCGTTTGGACAGCTTTACGGGCATTGGGGATGAAAAAGCCTTGGCCATTTTACAGGCCATTGGCCAGCGGATGGGCATCCGGACAACGACGGATATTCACGCAGCGGATGAAGCGGCCATGGCGGCGGATTGCGTGGATGTTCTGCAAATACCAGCCTTCCTGTGCCGTCAAACCGATTTGTTGGTGGCAGCGGCCAAAACAGGCAAGGTTGTCAATGTGAAGAAGGGTCAATTCTTGGCGCCCGAGGCGATGGAACATGCGATCCGAAAGATCCACGAATCTGGAAATTCGAAGGCCTGGCTGACCGAACGTGGCACCATGCTTGGCTACCAGGACATGGTGGTTGATATGCGCGGGTTCCCTGTCATGCGTCAATTTGGTCCCGTCATCGCTGACATTACGCACAGCTTGCAGCAGCCCAATCAACCTTCCGGCGTGACCGGCGGCAAACCCGGGTTGATCGCAACGGTGGGAAAAGCCGCTGTCGCTGCAGGGGCAAACGGCGTATTCATTGAGACGCACCCAGATCCCGCTTCAGCTCTTTCGGATGGCGCCAATATGCTTCCTCTCAATCGGTTGTACGATTTGCTGAAGCAATTGAAGCGAGTTCATGAGGCCGTTCAAAATTGATCGCATGATGCATTTACGCAATCCACGAACTGTTGATCGCCGAATCCCATTGGGTTGGATGCAGTGTGTTTTGGCGTTGCTGGTTTTGTTCGGAAGTGCCTTCAGCACGTTGGCCCAGGTCGATACAGTGGAGGTGCGCATTTGGGGCGGTCAGCAGGATGACCGAGGCGTGCGCTTGATTCAGCTTGCAGACGGAGATTTGCTCAGCTTGAGTTCCACCAACAGCACGTCGACCAACCAACCGCAGGCATGGGTTCAACGGATTGACTCCAATGCCCACGTCGTTTGGGAATCGACCTTGAGTGATTCGCCCTTGTTGCAACCGGTCGATGCGGTCGAACATGAGGACGGGCGCATTACGGTTTTGAGCATGCGGTACGCGAGCGCCGCGGACGGATACGATTGGCACTGGCAAACCTTGGCGCCGGATGGAACGCTCCAGGGCAGTCAGGCGTGGGGCACGGCAGCTTGGGATCTCCCGTTGCGTTGTTTCGACCGTTCGGGTGAACTTTGGTCGGTGGGAATGACCTACGCATCCGGTTCGGGCGACGTGCAATGGACGCGCCATGTGTGGACAAACGAGAATTGGATGCTCTCCGATGCGGCAGCGTGGGGAACCGAACAAGAAGAAGTCGTTACCGATGCCTTGCTTGTGGGAGATACCTTGTTGGTAAGTGCCACCCTCGAAGCGGAACAACGTGCTTCGTTTACCGCGTATGACCTGGTCTCGGGTGAGACAACTTGGACGTATTCGAGCGTGTGGGATGAACCCACGTCTTCGGTTGCATTGGATGTGCGGGATACGACCGTTGCGGGGCTGATGAACGTGGAAACGGCGGATGGAATCCGACTGGCATTTGTTTGCCTAAGCCTGTCGGGAGATACACTGCTCGAGAAAATTCCCGGTTCGGGAGTGGATGTCGAAGCTTACGATTTGCAATGGTACAGTGCAGAAGATTTTGCGACCATTTCCATGACAGAAGGCTTGGGTTTGGGGGGAGAGGAATTGCTCTTTTCAAGGTGGTCTGCGGAGAACGGCGCATGGCAGGGAGGCCCCACGTTTGGGACTCCTTGGGATGAACGACCGGCGAGCCTGCTCTGCGATGCGTCGAATCGCATTTGGGTGCTCGGGCGCACGGATGGTTATTCGAACGGTCGCGACGATGTTTATTTGCTTCAATTTCCAGACGCCTCTATTGGGGATTATTTGGGGAATGTGGAGACGAATATCTTGGAAACAACGCTTTCCATTGAAGCCGATGCAATCCAAGCCAATGCGGGTTGGCAAGTCTTTCCCAATCCGGTTTCGGCGTTGTTTGAAATTCGCGGATACCGATTGGGACAGCGCTGGACTGTCTTTGATGGTTGGGGGCGGAAAGTAGCCGAAGGACAAGGGAGTAGGGTCGATGCTTCGCACTGGCCAGTGGGCATGCTTTGGCTGGTGCCTTCCAATTCTGATCACACGATTACCATGCGGGCATTGAAACTGAATGTGGTTCGTTGAGTCGAGGGACGGCTAAATTCGTGCCGTTTCCAATCTTGGCATCCATCTTGCAAACTCATCGACCATGAAGACATTGAAATCTTACCAACGACTGCGGCTCCTTCGTGCGGTTAATCTTTCGACTCGATTGTCCCTGGTGGTTGTCACGAGCATCTTGCTCACCGCCTGCGAGGCATCGAAACCATTGGCTGTGGCTGAAACAGCTGCTCGATTCTCAAATTGCCAAGTGGCTCCGTTTGTATCTATTTCTGCTACGCAGCAAGACGCCCTGCCTGGCGTGGAGTCCAATGTGCGAAAACAGCGGACCTATCGATTGGAAATGGAGATTTCCGCGGCGGAAGGCGATGCTTGGTTGAATGCCATTGAATCCATGAATCAATGGGAGCTTTGGGTGGACTCGGTGGCGGTGCCTGTGCGTTTTCGTCCAATGCAGAAAAAAGGGCACTTGATGTTCAGTGGCTTGCGAATGTTCTACGGGCCTTCGAGTGGCGGGAGTATGGCATTGCCGGTCGAAACATATGCGTTGCATGGCGTCGCATTGAACGGCCGAGCCCGTTTGGTTGGTTACAATGCGCTTCAGTGTTACGCGAGTGCACTCGATTCACTCATTGCACTACCTCTAATCGTTGCTCCCTGATGCCGTTGTCTCATCAATTTTTCAGACCTGGAAAAAACGAATTTCAACTCGCTGTCGTTGCGGTGGTGTTGAGTTTTTCTTCGTTCCAGCTGGAAGCTCAAGAATTGATGATCCGCGGTAAACGGCACAAGGTGGAGTTGGAAGGAGAGAGCTTCAGACCTGCCAAGGCATTTCAAATTACCCATTCTGTCTGTCCCGTAGCGGGAGATCATTTTGCAAAAGCGCGTAAAATGCGCCGATGGAATGCTGTGTTGTTGAACGTTGGAATCACTGAAGTCGTCGTGAGCATTTTGGCGATCGAACGTGATGAATTGGTGCTTGGCATCGCAACGGGTATTGCAGGAGGTGCCATGGAAACAATCATTTCAGGTCGTAAGAATCGGATAGACCAAGAGCTTAATCTCGGAGTCAAGGCGTACAATCAATGTATGCTGTGGAGATAATGCATGGGCAATAATACATCGGTTTAACCGGATGAACTGCCACGGTATCATGCACACAGACATAATTTTATAAATCTGATTTTGCGTTGTTTCGTTGTTGCGGCGGTTTTTTAAGGCTATTTATTGACTAGATTCGGAAATTGGTCGAATTATAAACCTAGCCGCTCCCATGAAAAAAGCTCTTCTCTTCTCGATATTTTGCAGTTTAATACTCGGTGCTAATGCCCAAGTTGAACGCACAATAGATGGCACGACTGTCAATACTTATCTCGATCTCGTGAAGCTTGAGGAAATGCTTGAAGAACTGCAAAATCAAATTGACCAGCTTCAAAATATTGCTGCAGTATCAGGAGGCACTGCTGACCTCTCTGCGTTGTGGGCTGCGGTTGATGCGAATACGAATCGAACCACAATTACTCAGGCACAGGCTGACGAAATTGCAGCCAATACGCTCAAGGTCAGTGGTGATGATGGCGAGCAGGGCATACAAGGCGAGCAGGGTTTGCAGGGCGATCAGGGCTTGCAGGGTTTACAAGGCGATCAGGGCTTGCAGGGCGAGCAGGGCATACAAGGCGAGCAGGGTTTACAAGGCGATCAGGGCTTGCAGGGCGATCAGGGCATACAAGGCGAGCAGGGTTTGCAGGGCGATCAGGGCTTGCAGGGCGAGCAGGGTTTGCAAGGTGATCAGGGCTTGCAGGGCGAGCAGGGCATACAAGGCGAGC
>Ga0209632_10000538_pt1 | contig 39405 bp, 45 predicted proteins | sample COG_10_FD_184754 | JGI IMG/M metagenome (GOLD analysis project Ga0209632, IMG submission 184754) | Pelagic Microbial community sample from North Sea - COGITO 998_met_10 (SPAdes) (version 2) | ecosystem: Environmental > Aquatic > Marine > Neritic zone/Coastal water | place: Helgoland, sampling... | reverse complement strand
CACGCAAATAGTGCGTTTACAACATCATGTAAATCAGAAACAATGATTTGTATTTATCGAAAAGAAGAATGGTTCAAAGTATTTATTCATGAAACATTTCATAGTTTGGGGTTGGATTTTTCACATATTATGAATGATAAATATGAACAACAGATTGTTTCGCTATTTCCAGTAAAAAGCACGCAAGGAATCCGCGTGTATGAAAGTTATTGTGAAACATGGGGCGAATTATATCATATTTTATTTGTTGCGTTTTTTCAAACTACGAATTTAAGAGAATTTCAAACAATGTCAAAGGATTTGTTTTTAAACGAATTGCAATTTTCAGCATTTCAAGTTATAAAAATATTGAAACATTATGATACATATTTGACATATGAATCGTTTATTAAACACGAAACCCCCATTGTAATCGAAAGTACGTCTGTTTTGTCATACTATATTATTAAATTCGTGTTATTATTTTATTGTAAGGAATTTGAATTATGGTGTAAAAATCACAATGGTGTACAATTGTTTATTAAATTCCAAACAAAACATATTTTATCGTTTTATGAATTTATTTCTTCTAAATATCGATCTTCGGTCATTGTAATGTATTTAAGAGAAATAGAAAATAAATTCAATAATTTGAAATTAAATCCAGAACTGAAAGAAACAATGAGAATGACGTTGAACGAAATATAAAATTGAATGAACGAAATAAAATTATAACAGTATTACATAAATAATCAAAAATATATGGGGGTTAAATGTTTAAATCGTTATTTAACGCAACAATGTCAAAAATCATCCATTGTAAAACAACATATATCATGCTTAAATGGAAAGACAATTGTGATTGATACAAGTATTTATTTGTATAAATACAGATCACAAGATTCTTTACACGAAAGTTTCTATAATATGATCTCTCTCTTGCGAAAATACGATATAACTCCATTCTTTGTATTTGACGGAAAACCACCACCCGAGAAAATGGATGCGCTAAAAGAGCGAAAGATGTTGAAACTGGACGCAGAAAATGAATACAATGTACTTCAAAAATCATTGGAAACAATTGAAGATAATGAATTAAAGGAAACCATATTGAGCGAAATGGAGGTTTTGAAACGGCAGTTTGTTCGAATTTCGGACAGACATGTAAAATCGGTGAAGAAAATCATGGATGCGTATGGAATTCGTTATTATGACGCATACGGTGAAGCCGATCTCACATGTGCGTATTTATGTAAAGAGAAATGTTATGGATGTATGAGCGACGATATGGATATGTTTGTATACGGATGCAACGTAGTTATACGTCACTTAAGTTTGATAAACGAGACAGTGTTGATCTATTATATGGATAATATTTTGTCAGATTTAAATATGCGTCATAGTATGTTTAAGCAAATATCTGTGTTGTCGGGAACTGATTACAATATTCACGATAATGATGTTTCACTATTTGAAACATTAAAATGGTTCAAAGAATATAATCGTAAAGATAGGGATAATGACACCGATATAGAAAAGGGGTTTTATCATTGGTTACAAAAGAATACAAAGTATATTAAGAATTTTGAATCATTGGAGCAAATTCATTCTTTATACAATATGGATTTGAAATTACCAACATTGGATAATTTAGATTTGAATATGGGAAAAAAATATAATAAACGTGAATTAGAAGAAATCATGAAAGAACATGGTTTCATCTTTGTATGATAAAATTTATAACATTCTGAATATGATATAAATTTTGAATATTCTTTTTTAATTATTTAAGGAAAATACTTAGGCAGTTGCCTCGGCTTTGATGAAGTGAGGCTTCATGTAACGCTGAAGGTTGAAGTAACTGAGCTCGTCGTCGGCACTTAGCTTGAGAAGAGTGGTAAGCTTGGCATCGGGAACGATGAAACGACCATTGTCAGGGCGCTGAAGGTTGTTGGCGCGGATATAAGCATTGATCTCCTTGCTGACATCAGTGCGTGCCATCTCAGTTCCGACAGTCTTACCAAGGAACTGAGCAAGCTCGTCGCTGATACGAGTGGGCTTGACAAATCCGGAAGGTTGACGGTTTCCGGCACGCTTGGCGCGCTTAGAGGATGCCTTGGCAGCAGCCTTAAGTTCGCGGGTTACGGACTTCTCAAGGGTCTTGAAATCTCCCTTCATGGTAGAGAAGATGCTGGAGATTTGCTGGAGCTTGGCGCTGAACTCGTTGAGTTTCTTCTGGATGACAGGGGTCTCCTCAACAACCTCGTTGGCAACAGGGGCAGCAGTAGGGGCAACCTCCTTGGGGGTGGGGGCAGACTCAGCAACCTTGGGGGCTTCGGCAGCAGCGGTGGCGGCGGCAGCCTTGGGGGCAGCCTTCTTTGCGGCGGTCTTCTTTGCGGGTGCGGGGGTAGTAGTTGTAGTTGTCTTAGCGGCTCTTACCATTCTAATTATACTATGTATAGAGGGGTTTTTTTAAGTGGTTTAACGCATTAAATCATATTTTCCTAAATGTTCCACCTGATAATATGAGTAACATACTTTAGAAGATTCGTTTATTTTAAGATAAAATTGATTTTAGGGGATTTATCACCATATAACAAAAAAATATGATTACGGAATTGGAAGAAGAGCAACTTAATAATATAAATGCTTATTTGAAGATTAATATTATTAAAACTGAACCTGAAAAATTTATCGCTATTAAAAATCGTGATCTACATTCTTGTATAGAGAAGTATGATAGTATGAAGTATTCTAAACAAAATAGTATTTGTGAATTTGCTTCCAATGCCAGTGGTATGACATCGTATCATTATTTGAAACTATATGGTATTTTGTATATTTTACAAGCATGGACAGGGGATATTGACGAAATTTATAATGTCACCGATGAATGGGTTAATAAGCATAAGATCTTATTTGAAAATGTTTAGCAACATTGGATAATTTTCATAAAGGCGTCTTATTAAATATGGCAATGTATCTTGGAAATCTCCATAGGGGACATATTTGAATACATTATGGTGTTTCGATATTTTGTTTGACAATTGATCACTCATACCCATTAATTGAGCAAAATGTACTTGTTTTGTTGTATGTGTTTTTAATAGTTCAATAGCATGTAACACACTATCTTCATTGTGTGTAGCACATAATAATTTGTCTTGGGGATTGCTGTGGTTAAAAAATAAATCAATCCCATTATTGTAATTATCGTGAGTTTCATTGATTGAATCAAACAATATATTATGTTTTTTATCTTCATTATAATATGCACCTCGTACTAATTTGAATCCAAGAAAATAGTCACGTTCACAAAACATATCATATTTTAGCACATTCATTGAATCATTACGATACATTTGGTATGTTTTATATATATTTACTTGGGATTTATTGAATTGTTTGATAAATTGGTCACTAATATTATAAATATCTTCTTGAATTTCATAATTTTCCGCATCAATCAGCAACTTACAATTGTTTTGAATAGCAAGTTTTGTAATATCCTCCAAATAAGTTTCCACATTATTTCTGTTTTGAACGTCTAACGCACTTAATTTAATCGCCACATATTGGTTTGGATATGTTTGAAGTAAATCCATGATCTCATGAAAATTTTTTTGGTGTTGACTCTTGTTTTCATTACTATAGTCCAGGATAGGACGCATATTATTACCCTGTATTTTTCGCATAATACTTGGTATTTGCTTTCTTGTACACGTAAATCTATTAATTATCGGAACCCACATCTTATATTATGGTCTAAAAATATAAAACACAAAGATATTGAATGTATTGAAATATCATTACATTCACTTATACCAGTAAATATTTAAATCTTCAAAGGTTTAGATGAGTGATTCATATAACCATGGCATATTACTACGCGCTTCACGATTAATAACAGTTAGAACGCTTAATACATGTATGGAACCAATTGTTCTATATTGTTGCTCCACACCGGTATATACCATGTCCTCCATCACACATAAACAACGCGACATTAATTGTTCTGTTGTCAATTCTGCTATATTTACATTTGAAAACATACCAAACGGATCCCATAATGGACAAATTTTTATTTTGGTATAAGTGGGTATTTGTGCCCTATATGTCCATATATCTTTTAATATACGGTAATAACGTAAATAACATCCCCTGTCCAAGTTTAAAAACCAATTATAATTTGAATAATTTCCCAATTGGTCAATGGCAATAAACAATTCACGTGTTCTTTGCTCGTTCGTTTTTGAACGAATTTCGCGGATTGTTTCTAACATTTGCGGATGATTGTAATTACTGTCTATACCAATAGACAAGGTTCTTGAACGTAAGTCATTCTGATTCGACGAAGAACGTGGTCGGGATTGAATCCGCGTAGGCAATTCACGTTTTGTAACAGTCCCTGTTATAATTCCCATTAAATGCTTTAATCTGTAAATTTTCTGGATCTCATGTCTCATTGGACTCCTGTTATACGGGTTCTTGATTCGCCGTCTTAATTCCCCGCCCTTCTCTTTGATTTTGATGTATTGTATCAATGAGGAAAGTTCAAACCCGTAAATAAAATTTTCATTGTCCTTATAACTGAAAAAATTTTCAAACGGTATGTTAATGACTGGTTCCATGGTATAAAAGTCGGTCTCATTTACACATAATGTTCGGTTAAATTTTGCCGGTCCCATTAAGTCCAAGACAACTTTTGTTAAATACCGGCGCGCAGTTTTTTGTATAATAATAGCTAAACGCTGCTGCTCGAAAAAAAGTTTTAACTTTTCATATAAGACCTTTTTTGTTCCCATTAATGTGAAATCGTGTAACGACTTTATAGCACTTTTAGCATCTTTCTTTTCATAGGATTTGTAATATACCGGTACGGCAAATGAAGTTTTGTAATGTTTTAAATGATATTTTATTTCGGGTAATTTTAAATTATCTATTGTACACGGCGATGACAGATACTCGTTTACTGTAACAATTGTGTGATTTGTGGATTTTATTTTGTTCTCAATAATATTAGGATTTTCAGTATTTGGATTAAATACCATATCCACCTCTATTAACTCATTTTCTAGCATTAAGATAATTCTATATTATATATTTATATTAATTTTCATAATAAGTGTATATAAATGACTCGTATTTCGTCACATTTTTTTATAAAAATACATTTGCATAAAATTGATTTAAAGATTACACCATTATGTATTGTATAATTAGAACTCTTTTATAATGTCTAAGCCAATCGTACTTTCTACTTCCGAATGGGACACCAGCTCTCTTAAGTTTATGCCTCCTAAGGTAAACGATAAGGGTATGTTGTCTATTAATGTTATTTCCACTCAAACGAATCGTTCTCTGCATATTTCAACTCCTATGATGATGACCTGGGGTATTACCGATTATGATGATGGAACTGGTGGTGACGGTAAGTTCACCATGACTTTGAATTTTCCCACAGAAGACTACCGCAAGCCTTCTACCGATGCCTTCCTTCAGAAGGTCAAGGACTTTGAAAATGAGGTTCTTGATCAAGCAGTTAAGAACTCCGAACTATGGTTCGGCGAGGAGATGAGTCGCGAGGTCTGTAAGCATTCCTTCTTTCCTTTCTTGAAGCACGCTTATATTAAGGGTACTAAGAAGGTTGATCCTACTAAGTCACCTAGCATTCGCGCTAAGGTTCCTTGTTATGAGGGAAAGTGGGGTATTGAACTCTATGATACTAGCAATAAGATGATCTTCCCTGGTGATAATGATCGCGTTACACCTCCCGATTTTGTTCCTAAGTTGAGTCAAGTTGCCTGTGTCCTCCAATGCGGTGGTATTTGGAAGGGCGGTAAGGGATGGGGTCTTACCTGGAAGGTGATCCAGTGTGTCGTCAAGCCTAGAGAGGTTGTCAGTGTATACGGACAGTGTCGTGTCATGCTCAGTGATGAGGATAGAGGAGCGATCGCATCTCAGAAGATTGAGGACAATGATGATGTTGTGGAAACCGTGTTTACTAAGACCGAGCAGCACGATGTCACTGCCGAGGACAGTGATGAAGAGGAGACCGCAATTCCAGATATTGTTGCCGACGAGTCTGCTGCTTCTCAAGAGGCAGCAGTCGAAGAGGAAGCACCCGCACCTAAGAAGAAGGTAGTTAAGAAGAAGGTTGTCGAACCTGCTTCTGACGAGGCACCTGCTCCTAAGAAGAAGGTAGTCAAGAAGAAGAAGGTAGTTGCCGAGGAAGCAGCATAAATTCTATAAAAAGGTATATTAAAACATAAATATTCAAATATGTATATTTGTATATTTTTTTTGAACATTCTATTTTAAACAATATTTGTATTCAGTGTTCATTCGTTTTGTATCTTCTTCCTGTTGAATTTTAATCTTTTCGTTATTCCGTTTTTCTTGGGCAATGGAGTCATTGTGTTGCACTTTTTGTATACGCTTCATTATACTTTTATATCGCAATCTGGGTGATAATTCTTGCTGGTATTGTGTATATGCTTTTATGTCATTCTCGTGTTGACTTATCGCCTGCTTGCGATGTATTGGGTCAATGTCTAATACATAAAGTGGCATTATTGCTTCATGTCCAGGAATGATGTCGCGTTTATCCATATTTAAACTATAATTTTATTATATTTTAAATTGATTCTAGTATTTTATCAAAAATCAATTTAATGTTAAATCGATGTGAATCGAAATTGATCCTCTTTTACTAACGTCATATACATTCGTATTATTTATTATTGATATTCCGTTATTGGGTATTGTAATAGTTTGTCTATCGATTAATTTCAAGTTCTCTCTAGGAAACGAAATTTTTTTATTTCCTATAATCAATTCTATCTTTTCATTTTTCCATAACTCTTGAATACTAAATGTTTTGAAAATATGTATATGATTATTTTCGTCAATTATTACATTTTTTTCTAAATGAGGATGTATTTCAACACGTAAATCTTTCCCGTTATTATCGTAAATCAATTCATGATGCCACAATGGAACGTAATATTCTATGCCATCTTCATATATTTTATACAAATTATCTAACATAATATCGTTTAATGTTGGAAAAATACGTACAATTTTTTCGTTTTCTTCTTTCTCTTTACAATAAGATCGTACCTTTTCAATGAAACTTATTGGTATGTAATCTTGATCTTCAAGGAAATCAATTATTTTTTTTCTTTTTTCCGTAGGTATGTTTTGAAACAAATTGAGAGCTTTGTCTTCACACTTGTTTTGTAACAGTGCCAAAATTTTAGACAATAATTTTGTTTTGATTTCCTGAATGAGTTCATTTTCTAAAAAAGGTTGAAAATATTGTTGAATATTATCCACATAACTTGGAACAATAAAGGATGTGTTTTCTTCTTCTAATTCTATATCATATTCTTCATCATCCATATAACCATAATACTTCATCAATGTTTCATAGTCTCTCTGAATTTCATTAAATCTATCACTAGTTTTTTCTTGGTGTTTGTCTGGATGGTATTGTAAAGCACACTTAAAATATGTCTTACGTAGAACCTCTCGATTTATTTGTTCGTTTTTTAAGTTGAATGTTTGAAGACATTTCTGTATTGTTATATCCATGAATAAGATTTACTATATTTAACAAAATTATCTCTAAGTGGTAAATTGGACGATAATTATTATTATATTGTTTGAGTTGACTATAAATGTCTTTTGTGATTATGTTAAGCGAATCGTTTGATAATTTTCCCTCATTTATAAAATGTACCACAATATGCCATAATACTTCCGTAAAATCTAGATTATATACTAAAATATCATATAGTGTCTCACGAAAATCAAACAATGACATTTTTTTTGGATGAACCATTTTTCGAATAATTGAATCACATATAATGTCAAAATATTCTTCCGCAATTTCTTCCATATTATCTATTTTGGATAATGTACGAACCTCCTTTAAATTATTGATATTTATCTTATCTATTTCATTTGGTTTTTTTAAATATTCGTAAATACTATTTACAGGTCGTCCAATATTTACAATGTGAGCACTCTTAATAATATTATTTGGTAGAAAACTTATATGTTCACTAATCAATATGTATTTTATTTGAAAGGGCAATAATATACTATTATATTGCTGAATATAACTATAAAACAATGGTAATAATTCAGTATGTATTTTATGGAAATTTTTACACAAAATAATACCTAACTTATTCGGCGAAACCGATATAATATCCACAATTTGTAAAAATAATTCATGCCATATTAACTTGGCATTACAACCTAGCAAACCCATGTCGATTTCATAATGAATATCGCTGATTTTATAACTGTAATTGTATTTATCACTATTTAATATCATTTTATTTTCATATTTTAAATGACTTTGACTGTATTTTTGTATATATCGCAATGCTTGTGTATATTTTCCTGTACCACATGGACCATATAGAATCAAATTACCCATTTGTTTTGGATCTTTTGGTAAACTATTTTCAAAATTACATAATTCTGTATGAAAAGGTACTTTCTTCGTCTCTTGTAAATAATCATCAAATGTAGACTCGTAAAATTTCATTTAAATTATAATATAGTATAACTTAAATCAATCATTTATGTTTATTATATTGTAAACTATTTATTGAGTTGTTTTTTTAATGGTAGAACATAAATAGTTTGAATTAATTACATTTGCTATTGGGAATATAATCGATATAAGTAACATCAGTAATAGCCACGATTTGTACATACCCGATAAAGGAACAATCGGTGTGAAATCTACACAATAACTATATGTTAAAAACATCAACGCAAATGTTGCTACAATAAACATTGTTTTGTAAATACTTAATTTCAATTTATTATTATGAGTTAATTTTATATGACCATATTCATTCTTCATATAATTTGACATAATTGTCATGAATACAGACGATATTAACTGGACTATTAATGCTGGCAATATTATCCACGCAAATGGTATGTAAATTGTTTCTTCAGATGTATATTTTGTTTTTGGTGTTATGATAGTTAATGCCCGCAATCCAATATTACTATCGCTTAATAATTGAAATATAAAAATCGCAACATATAACGTTTGTATACCTGTAATAAATTTAAAACTAATTAATTCTGTAATATGATTATATAAACCACTAAATAATACTAAATAGATTATTAATAAGAAAAAATATTTCATAAAACTTGTGTTGTACATGGTATATTATAATACACTATTTTCCTTGTAAACAATTTGATTGAATCCATTCCTTCAATTCTGTTTCGTCACATTGATCGTATTTTAATGGACATTTCTTTAATGGGAAAAATTTCGGACTCTTCATTGCCAATGTTTTATAAAATATGTAGGATCCGAATTTTCCTTTCCTAATTGATAATTCACTATCTATCGTTCTTATTATATTGTTGTCTTTTTGTGAAGTGTTTATTATTTCTAAAGCATTTTCATATCCAAATGTATGAATAGATGATGTCCATGTTTTCAAATTATAGGTTTGTTCGTTCCATGATAAATAATACCCATAACGTCCCTTCTTTACAAACATATCATGGTTTTTATATTTTCCTATAGATTCCAATGGTTTTTCTATAATTTCTTCTAAATCATATTCGTTATTTCGCAATTTTTCTATGTCCACATTTTCTTGGACTTTTAAATATTCGTATGATCCATCTTCCAAAGTTTTTCGAATGGATGGACCATATTGTGTGAAAAATAGTTCGTGATTATTATCTAAAATATACTTTTCCTTATCTGTCTTCGAAATATTCTTGGATAATTGGGTAATCTCGTCTAAACATTCTTGACATAACATATTCCATGTTTTATTATTATTCGCAATGTGATCTAAATCGTCCTCCATTTGTTTTGTATAATCATATGAAAACATAGTTTCAAAATTCTTTACTAAAAATTCAATTACTAATATACCAGTGGGCTGTATTTGTAATTTCGATTTTTCATTTCCAAAAGTCTTCTCTAATTCGATTGATTGAACCTCCTTTTTCCATGGTAATATATATTCCTTTATTTTCTGGGTTTGTCCAAGAACATCTTCACATTTTACATACCCTCTTTCTTGGATAGTTTCGACAATCATGGCAAATGTAGATGGTCTACCTATACCTATATCCTCTAATTTCTTAATTAAACTTGCTTCAGTATAATATGAATGTTTGGATCTTACTACAACATTACTTTCTAATCGAGAATATTGTATAGGTCTGTCCAAGAACGTTCGCAAATACATTTTTACTCCGATTTCTTCACTTTGTTCCATATTTTTATCATTTACTATTTTCCATCCTAAAAAAACAGGGGTTTCTATGACGTATTTATATTCTACTTTCTTGGACTTGGATTCAATAATTACATTAGGTGCTGATATAGATACAGGGGTATTCATATATCTAGCCTCACTCATACAACTCTCTAAAGTGTTCTTCCAAATGAGTTTATACATAGATGCCTCTCTGGGATTTGTACCAGCAGGAATAGAAGATAGATTTATATCTGTCACTCGAATTGCCTCGTGGGGATTGTTTTTGTCGTAATTTATTACATCCTTTAAATGTCCAAGAAACATTTCACCATAGGTAGAATGAACATGTTTTGTTACTGTGTCCAAGAAAGGAGGGGCGTATTTCATACTTTCTGTTCTCATATATGTAATTAATCCTTTCTGATACAATGTTTGACATAATTGCATCGTTTGTTTTGGATTCGTATGTAACGCACTACTCGCCGTTTGTAGCAATCTTGATGTATTAAATGGTTTTGGAGGGGATTTCTTGGACTCCTTATCTTTCTCTATTGACAATAGGTGAGTAAATGTTTGGGAATCCTTTAAAAAATTTTCTATTTCACATTCATTCTTAAACTCGTGTCCAAGAACAAAATTAATATCTCTTTCACTAAAAAAACCATGGGTTTTATAGGTTTTTTCGGGTTCAATCATTCTCTTCTCCTGGAAATTATCATAAATTAATCGTAACGCAGGTGTTTGACAACGCCCTGCCGATAATGTATTGTCTTTACTACTATATACATGTTTCCATAAATGAGGGGATATTTTAAACCCCACTAATATGTCCAAGACCTGGCGCGCCTGCTGAGCCTTTACCAAATGTATATCTATTTTGGTAGGACTCTCTATCGCATTTGTTAATGCTTTCTTGGTAATCTCATGAAACAATATTCTTGGAGTCGTTTTTACATTTAAATCAAACAATTCACATATATGCCACGCTATTCCTTCTCCTTCACGATCATCATCCATTGCTAATATAACATTCTCTTTAGGATACTGTTTGATTATTTTCTTCATGTCTTGGACATGAGACTGTTTTTCCTTGATTAACGTAAATGTTGGTTTAAAACCATTCTTAATATCGATATTCTTTAATCCAGTCAATTCACGAATATGACCCTTGCTAGCAATACATTTGTAACTTTGTCCAAGATAAGATTCTATCTTACTACACTTTGACGGCGATTCGACAATAATTAAACATGTTGAGCAACCTTTGTCGAAAGTATACGAAGATGATGATGTTTTTTTATAATTTTTTTTTCTTGGACCCATTTAACAAGATTGTACCTAAATGTTTATTTTGTTTACACATAATGACTTATAAACAAGACTATATAATACTTCAAATGTTGTTAAATGAAGACAAAATTACGGAATGGATAGAGTCCAAGAATGGACTTGTAATTACACGTAGTAAATTTAACGAAAAACAATACAACTTTTCAAATATTTCTTCATCGCAATACGCATGCATTACTGGATACGGTGTCATTATTAAACATTTTTTTACAGATTTGATCCAATATTTCAAGAAAGGGGTTGTGTTAATAATTATTGAAAGCGATATGATCCATATTTCCAAGGAACAACTAGATCATGTTAACTTATTACATTGTTTTACGTGGAACGCACCTTTTCGTCATAGCAAAATGTCGATTTTACCAATTGGTTTGAATTATAATAGACAAATGAGAGTTTTGGAAAAATGGATCTCTCGAAACCACTCGAATGAACCTAGTCAACTTTTATGTATGAACTGTTCATTACAAACTGATCCTACTCGAAGTGCTTTACTCGAATATTCTAAAGAACATTGGAACCCGTTTTGTACCCATTTAGATTTTATTCCTTCTTCATTTATTTATTTTATTCCTTCCTTTATAGAAGGTCAAATAAAAATTAGCGTTACAAATTCAAAATGCTATGACCAATGGAAAGACTTTAAATTCGTTTTATCTCCAAGAGGTGCGGGATTGGATTGTCATCGTACATGGGAAGTATTAGCAATGGGATCAATACCTATAGTATTATCATCGTCCATTGACGATGTATTTAAAGACCTACCAGTTGTCATAGTAAATTCATGGTCGGAAATAAATGAAGAATTTTTACATAGCAAATATGAAGAAATAACAAAAAAAAAAGAAAAGAATGAATATAAAATGGAAAAACTTCAACTTGATTATTGGACAAAGAAATTTCAATCAAAAATAAAACAAAAACGTCCTAAAATCCATTTTATTACATATGCGAATAATACGTTTGAAAAATCAAAACAACGATTATTAAAAGAGGCGAAATCTTTTGGAGAATTTGATTCTATTAAAGGTTTTGGACCGAATGATATTAAACGAGAAAATCATAATGAGGAATTTAACAAAATATTAGATATGCCCCGTGGCGGAGGTTATTGGTTATGGCGTCATGATATTATTAACGAAACAATCGAAACCATGGATGAAAACGATTTTTTGATTTATTTGGATGCCGGGTCATCGTTAAATGAAAAAGGAAAAAAACGGTTTTATGAATACTTACAAATATTACATGAAAGTAAGAAAGGTATTTTGTCTTTCCAAATGGAACACAAGGAAAAACACTGGACCACAAAAGAAATCTTTCATTTTTTCGAAGAAAGTGTAGATGGTGAAATCGCAAATAGCGGGCAAATCATCAATACTGTATTAATTATGCAGAAAAATAGTTCTTTATTACAATATATGAAATCATATAGTGAAATTATTAACAACCATCCTCTTCTAGCAACAGACATATTCAATGAAAAACAAACTCATGAAGGATTTCAAGACAATCGTCATGAACAAAGTATTACTAGCATTTTACGTAAAAAGATGAAACTACCTGTTATTGATGGCGATGAAAGTTGGAAACCACCGTTTGGTACAGGCGAATCATTAGATTATCCATTTTGGGCAACACGTATACGCAATTAAGGAAAGGAAAAAAAACTATATTCCGACTTACGTGTATATTTTCGATCATATTCCTCTTTTGAATACGTGTAATTAGTTGTATATAGATCCGGATCCCATTTTACATGCTTACCGTTGTCTATGGATTCTATATTAATAAAGAAATAAAGTTTTTTTAAAGAATCTATAAAAATAGAATATATATACATTATAATAGAGTACATTAACATATTGATAGAAAAAAACTTAAATAAATAACCACTTTAATAATTAAAGATGAATTCTATAAAGAAAAATTATGCGTTTGTTTTAAAGTCAATCAAAAAAGATAGAACACTTACACCTATAACGGATTCATTAAAAAATAAAAATTATATTGTTGCCGGAGGATCCAGAGGTATTGGATTCAATATTGCGAAGAAACTTGCACTATATGGTGCAAATGTCACTATTATAGGAAAGACTCAGTCAAAGCATCCTAAACTAGATGGGACAATCTATAGTGCGGCTGAAGAAATAACAGAACTGACACAAAGGTCGAATTGTATGGCAATTCCTTGCGATATTCGTGAGTCCGATCAAATGGACTTTGTTATTGAGAAAATCATAGAGAGTTTTGGAAAGATAGACGGTGTGGTATTGAACGCAAGCGCACTTTGTTTAAATAATACTATTAAACAAACACAAAAAGAGGTTGATTTAATGAGTGGCGTGAATATTAATGGAACCTATTTATTTGGTCAAAAATGTCTACAACATATGCGTAAAAACGAACAAGGACACATGATAATTATTGCCCCTCCGTTAAATATGCTTTATGACGACGATTGGTGGATTAATCATTTATATTACAGCATGTCGAAATTTAATATGTCAATAATGGCAAAATATTGGAATAAAGAATTTTCTCATATTGGTATTAATACACTTTGGCCTAGAACTACTATCAATACCGCACCAGTTCAGAACTTATTAGGTGGACAAGATATGGTCAATATTTCTAGAACTACGGATATTATGGGTGACGCAGCACGCAGTATATTTTGTACAGATCCGCAAATATGTAACGGTAAAAATTTTATCGATGACGAAGTTTTAGCATCACTAGACATAGATGTTGAACAATATAGAGTAAATCCAAACATTAAAGAAAAAGAATTAATGCCAGATTTCTTTTGCTAATTTATAGTAAATATCATTTTATAACGTTTTAATTCAGGTTGTTTTGTACGATTTCCTAAAAATCGAAAATATTTATTGGCTAAATTATAACGCAATTTAACATTTTTCGCGTTCGGGTATAACGTTTTATGATGTTTTAACATTGCTTCTAACCGCACTTTCATTATCATACCTACTTGCCAAATGCGTTTATGACTATAACGCTTTGTTTTATATAACCTTTCTAATTTTGTAATAGTATTTTTCACATCATCTAATGTTGTATATTTGATCGGAATTGTATCACTCGGGTCTTTATCGATATATACATCAAAGGATTTTTTTGGATTGTTGGGGTTATATAAAAATCGTTTTTTTTGTTTTGTTATTTTTCTTCCTATTTTTACGCGTTTTCATATTATAGTTGATTATAATATGAATAGATTATTTACCACCATCCATTTCTCCGTGTTCTAATTCATCTGAAATACGAACCTCTTCTTTCGTAATATTATTTTCATCTAACAGTTTTTTAACATTGTCTAAATTATCGGTTGTTTTAATATGTATTTTGTAATCTTTGATGGGTGTATCTAATTGTTTTGTACAAAAGTCTGTTTTAGTAATGAACTTTTCTCTTTTCTTTTTATATTCTAATGGGACATACAAATCATTAAATTCTTCTTTCGAGACTATTGTTTTATCCTTGTACTTTTGAATAATTAAATTACCATCTTTATACTGACGTATAGTACCAATATTTACCAGTGTAACTCTTGGTATAATATAAATATCACTTTCTTTTGTATATAACATATCATTTTCTACAGATGATGGTAATTCAAACGCATTTACATAATTATGTTTTATATGATCTAAATATACTTTATCGTCTGAATAGTCTTTATTTCTTGAAAGAAACCCTTGATTTGGATTACTAATTATATTACGGTTTTCGGGTTTTAAATAAAGTTCTTTCAAATCTTTGACAAAATCCTTTTTAATATGTTTTTTAATAAATAAATCACGATGTCCTTTTCCGTAATTTGAATATATTTTGAAAAAATCTTTTGATATTTTATCATTGGTATTATTGATAAGTTTATTACATTTTTTAATTGTACCTATTTTTGTTTTAATATCTTCGGGTGAAGAATTTTCTGGGAATAATTGGTCATGCTTTTTCAAATCACGGGTATTTGATTTTTCAGTCGATTCATTGTGATTTTTAATTATTTCTTTGTAATGATCAGATTTTGTTTCAAATAGGTTTCCACGGAGATTATGAAGTAACTCTTTTATATTTTTATGATTATCGCCACCACGTTTTTTTCGACGAGTGATTTTACCCTTTTGTATATTTTTTTTTGTTTTCATTATATAATAGTTACAAAAGAATTTATTATTTACATGAAATAATCATTTTTAAACACTAAATATGTAGACGCGGTCCAAGAAAAATTGTCTCCTCCATAACCTAGTCCTAAATAGGGATCATAATATTCGAAAAATCCATTATCTTCAATAAGTTTAATTGTATGATATTTGATTTTATTTGCCAGATCCAATTCGCGAATATGTGCAAATCCGATTGTCAACATGAAATTAATGATACACCACACAGGTCCTCTCCAGTATTTCTTTTGATTGAAATCCTTTGAAAAGGGATCATACGACGGAAACCCGTATTTGGAAAAATATAATATCCGCTTACTATGTTCTAACATTTTATACTTCTGGTATTTATCTCCAACGTCTGCGTACGCAAATAACATAGAAGCGCTTGAAATGCCACTATAAAATTTATTTGTTTTTATATCTAAACTTGTATACGCATTTATTTTATCACACCAAAGTTTATCACAATTACGTGAATAATGATCAATCCAGTGTTCAATAGTAGAATAATCTTCTTTGCGTTCTAAAAAAACAGCAAGTTTATATAAATCTTTACATGCTCGTATGAAAATAAATTGAATACCTGGATCACATACATTGAATAATCCCTCATCATATATTTTTTTACTATCCCATTCAAAACCCTTATTTTTAAACACAATTTGCATATACCGATTATAGTCGTCATCGGTAGGACGTACATCGCTCTCTATTACATTATTATCCTTTCGTTGAATATCTAAATCGTCACGAACATGTATTGCTTTTAATGCGTCATCCCAATCAGGCGAATTATCTCGTCCCGATTCCCAAGGATGGATAATTGATAATAACCCTTTGTTATAAGGATCCCTGTTTTTAACAAACCAATCGTGATAGTCCATTAATTTATCGAAATACTTGTTCAATATTACTTTATCCGATAGTCCGTGAACAACCATAAGCCATATTATAGTTGCCAATACAGGAGGTTGCGAAATACAAGATGTAAGGGGTGTCGTATTTGATTCCCATACACTGGGTCCCGGATAATAATTCGGATCGTCATGGTGAAAAATAATATGAGGAATCATGCCATTTGTCCACTGTCCTTCAAATAATTTATCGATTTCTTTCAAAGCACGTTCTTTATCATATGTAAAAATTCCAAGGGCGCAAAATGCCGAATCCCAATTCCATTGGAATGGATATAATGTACTACAAGGAATCGTAAAATCGCCTCGACTATTATTACGAATAATGCTTTCTGCTTTATCTTTTAGATTCATATAAAATAATTCAATATTATATGAAACACAAAAAATAACTCTTATCAAGTTGACATCTGGTTAAACAAGGTGTATAATGAAATTAACAATAGCATTATGTTTGTAACATACATAATTTGAGGTATAATTATCCACTTATCAATATAATGATAATCTGATGTGTCCCTTGTAAATGTTTTAATATCATCCAGCAAATAAGTAGCAAATATTAGTGCAATAATCGTGAATACAATTGCGATTAATATTAGCATAACATTTACAAGATGATCTTTTCCTCGGTGAGCGCGAGAATACCCTAAAGATGCAAAAGATATAGATGTATATAATCCAATATTTCGTACTGTTGTTTGAAAATAAGCATTTATTTTATAAGTTTTATCTAATTCTGTCATTATAATATAACATCATATAATATAATCTAATGTTTTCAATCACCACATGTACAGTAACTATAAATAATGGAAAACTATTAAAATATTCTATTGAAAGTATCGTAAATTACGTATCTGAAATATTTATTTTCGATGATTCTACGAACGAATTTGATAGAAATCCATATTTGGACGAATTAGATAAATATGAAAACGTAAAAATTTTTAGAACAAACCGATTTGGTAAAGATTTAGGGAAGAAAAAACAATATTTGGTAGATAATGCGAATAATAATATAGTTATGCGATGGGATGATGATTTTATATTGTATAATATACACTTACTTGAATATATATATAAGGAATTATCTTCTTCTCGTCTTGACACCATTGTTACAAAAAATCCAAATATTGCATTTACATTTAATTATTTACGCAATGAACATCCCATATGTGGTGAAATATATCTATATAAAAAACATTTAATAAAATTTGGAAAATTATACGGATTTTGCGACTTTCCTATAAAAGGACGTGTAAATCGTATTGATATTGAACGACCGTTATTTCTTCATTTATGGAATTTTAAGTCGTACGAGAATATGTGTTTTCGTGAATATATGAGTCAATATTTATGTGATCCTATTTATGACAACTATTATGAATATTGTTTTGTAAATGATTTTCCTACTCAATCGTATAATTTTAACACTATTATTGGATATAAACAAAATAAAATAAGTGAATATAGAAATTATAAATATAACTATAAAAAAGATGTTAGTGAAATTAATGATCCAATTAATTTCAATATATTAGATAAAGAATTCGTTGAATATATTGATTCAAATTATAAAATTAGCAACTTCTTTTCGAAAAATAGTAAATTGTTTAAATATGAAACAATAGAAACCCACAATATACAAAATATCCATTTTACGAAAGACCGAACCCTAGGTAATATGATGAATATTTATTTATTCGAAAAATTATGTGGTTTTAAACATAATCATGTGGAACTTGATAAACCCCACTTTTTAATCAATTCATCCATCACCAATGAAAATGAAAACTCAATAATATGGGGGTCGGGAATAACACAAAATAGTGACGTCGTATCGTTTAGTAATATTATTACAAAAATAACAAATCCAAATGTTAAATTTAAAAACATATATTGTGTAAGAGGTCCAAATACTAAAAAACTAATAGAACAACAATACGGAATAAGTATTACGCATTTTGGTCATCCTTTATTATTAATGCCGTTGTTATATAAATCGGATCTAAAACCAATTTATAAACTCGGAGTTGCATTCAATAATTTTTCTTTACAAAAATTAACTTTTCATGATGAAAATTTCAAAAAAATAGAGTCGAAAGGAGATTTTACAAATTATACAAAAATAGAGTGTTTTGTAGATAAATTATTGGAATGTAAATTTGTTATAACAAACGTTTTGGATGTCATGGTTTTATGTCATGGATATAATATTCCTGTTGTTTTTGTAAATGAAAACAGTTTCGACAGTGAATTTTCAATTATAGATTATTTCAATGGAATGTATGAAAATAATGTTCAATGTAGAACGTATTACAAAGGACAAAACATACTGAAATACTTTAAAAATATTAAATCAATTTATGTAGGACCCGACTTTGTAAAAGAAAGACAAACGGATTTAATACAATCATGCCCTTTTATTGATAAAGGATTAAAACCTTTATTACTGAAAATGGTTTAAATATATTATTATATTATATATTGTATTATGACTTACACATTTGTATCAAACTCGCGCGATTATAATGATTGGACAACAGAACCAATGATTATGGAAAATTTTGAACCAATAGAACACAAACTCTTTTCAAACGATACATTTCAAATGAAAAATGGAAATGTTACTATAATAGAATCCTATACAAGAACGAATCAACATCACTGTGGTATATTAATATTACAAGGAAACAAAACCTTTGGTAAGGCACCAAAGGGACGTATGTATTATAAATGTATTCCAAACGATAAAACAATGCCTATTTTTTTAATTCCATACGAATTAAGAATTGGGTTTAGTAAAAATCATATGAACAAATATGTTACATTTAAATTCAATAACTGGGAACAAAAACATCCCATCGGAACTTTAACCGAATCCTTCGGGGATGTAGATAATTTTTCATCATTTTGTTCCTATCAATTATGGACCAAAAAATTGGTGTATTCAATTTCATCACTACAAAAACAAGCAAAACATGGTTTAAAAAATATGGATGAAGAAATGTTTATTCAAGATTTAATGGAAAATAATCTATACAATGTTCAAGATAAAAGAAATGTGAACGTATATTCAATTGATCCTGAAAATAGTAGGGACTTAGATGATGCGTTTTCTATAGAAAAAATAGAGAACGATCAATTTAAAATCTCTATTTATATAGCCAATGTTCCGATCGTATTAGATAGTTATGATTTATGGGAACATTTAACGCAACGCATTTCAACTATTTATTTACCTGAAGAAAGAAGAACCATGTTGCCCGAAATATTATCTGACAATATTTGTAGTTTACTTGAAGGAAAAGATCGAGTTGCTTTTACAATGGAAGTCATATATGACGTCAATACAAAATCTATCGTATCTGACAGTATACTATTTTACAATTCACTTGTTTGTGTTAAGAAAAATTATGTATACGAAGAAAAAATGCTTTTGAAAAATAATGACTATAAACAAATGTATCAGATTACAAAACAATTAGATCCCAACACTCAAGATAGTCACGATGTCATTTCTTATTGGATGATATATATGAACAGTCAAAGTGCTAAAATGTTATATAGAAATAAATGTGGATTATTTCGAAGAATACAAGTATATGAAAAACATATTCAACACAACATTGATGACAAAGACATTAAGCAAACAGTATCTATGTGGAATAATGTAGGCAGTGGTTATGTTTTGTATAATGAAAATGAAACTGTGGAACATGATTTGCTTAACATTGATGGTTATGTACAAATAACAAGTCCTATACGACGCATGGTAGATGTTATGAATCAATATTATTTCATGTCAAAGATAATGAATATTTCGTTTCATCAAACAAGTAGTGTGTTTATAAACGAAAAAGAGTCACAAATACAGAAACTGAACGAAGATATGAAATCTATTCGCAAAGTCCAAAGTGAATGTGATCTTTTGTATACATGTATGAATAATCAAACTCTTATGAATTCAGTTGTAGATGGGTATGTATTTGATAAAAGTGAAATCAATGGTGAATTTAATTATTGTGTTTACATGAAATCTTTGAAAAAAATATCCTATTTTAAACATCATCAAGATTTACCTAACTATAGTTTTCAACATTTTAAGTTATTTTTATTCGATAAGGAAAATAGTGGACATCGGAAAATACGATTGATGCTATGTCACTAGTTGTTGGTTTCTCAGTTTCATCAAATCAATAATAATATAACATATACTTGTAATTGACATTATTGAACCAATAATATAAAATAATGTTTCTTTCCAAGACATAGTTATTTTCTCTATATTGTCCAAATTTATATTTTCATTTTCATAGGAGTGAACATGAAAATAAGGAGAGGGGTGATATTCATTGGAATATTTGTTTTCATATTTTTGTATTACCAAATTATCTTTTAATAGGAAAATTGCCATTTTTGATTTATGTTAACAACTAATTGATTATATTATTCAATTTTGTCATTTTATTTATTTGAACGCAAGTTTTTATATTTTTCATGACTTGTTTTTATTAATTCAATCGTTTTGTCATAATTTTCCCAGTTTTCAACTTTGACCCATTTATTTGGTTCTAAATTCTTGTATGTTTCGAAAAATTCTTTGATCTGATTTAACTTATGTTCAGGAATATTATCTAAATTACTATAATGTTGAAAGCGAGGATCTTTATCCAATATTGCCACCATCTTTTCATCCTTACCTTTTTCGTCTGTCATATTCAAATAACAAATGGGTCGAACGTAAGCAATCGTACCTGGTTGAAGAGTACAACTTGATAGTATAAGGACATCAAGGGGATCACCATCGTCACACAATGTTTGGGGGATGAATCCGTAATTTTCAGGATACATTACTGCTGAATGTAAAATACGGTCCAACATTAATACTTTATTTTCTTCATCCCATTCATATTTGACATTGGAATGTTTTGAAATCTCAATATACGCGGGAATAACGTTTGGGAACTTTTCTCCTAACGGGAAAGTATACATTATATAAATAGAGAAACATATAATAAATTACAAATATTTTCCTATATACAATAAAAAATAACTAGTTACTTACTTTATCTTACATATTATTAAATAAATTGGTTAAATCTAAATCTGGAAATCGTTCGAATATATCTCTACTTTCGATTTCTATTCTTCTCTGATCTTCTTGTCCCATCAATTCCATCTCACTTTCTCGATCATCTACTTCTTGGTCTTCATCGTCGACCAGATTTTCAATGTCTGACACCATTTTTTTTACAAAGTTGTTGTCCTTGTATCTATCATTCGAACGATCAATTCGTTCACACCAAATTGCCACTAAATCTTCCATTGTATATCCAGCATCTTGAATTTTTTTAGCAAGAACTTTAGGGGTTGCAACTGGGTGGGCATCAGGATCGCGCATATCTTGTAAATATGTTGTTCTTCTTCTCAAATAATTGATATTTTCGGTAATTGGGTCCCAATCATACTCATTCTCATATTCATTCTCGTATTCGCTTTCTTCCTCCTCCTCCTCAATCTCTTCTTTCAGAGTACTTCTACAACACGGACATGTGTTGTTATGGTTCAATGCTGACATCATACAATTGAAGCAGAATTCATGACCACACGGTGTTGTACATGTATTAGTCGTACCAAGTGTATCGTAGCATATGGCACACTCTCTCTCAATATTTTGCTCACAGATCATTCTTAATTACGAATTTTGTTTAAGTTTATAATTGTCTTATTCTAAAAAAAGGCGTTCAATTTTATATTCGAAACACACTTTATATTATTGAATATATAATAGTACAAATAAAAACATAAACTAGGGAGGGGGTCGCAGGGGTCTCCCCTGCTAGAGAGAGAAGTCCCCACAAAACCAAAAACCAAGAAATCACAAAACCAAAAACCAAGAAATCAATAAACCAATAAATCAATAAACCAATAAACCAATAAACCAAGAAAATAATTAAAGTTTAAATATTATCAAAGTCGATGTCGAAGTCGATGTCGTCATGTGTATGTGAAAGTGATTGATTGTGGTTAATTGAAATGAAAGAATTATCGAAAAGAATGTCTTGTTGATTGTTTGAAATATTATTAAAATTGTCTGAAATATTGAAAGAAGGTAAAGAAATATTATTGATATGATTTTCATTATAAATGAAAAGAAGATCGCAGTTGTCAATATTAGATTCCCAATCGCGAATGCCAACAAGTAAAGTATCGCCATTAGAAACAAGATTGGAGCGTTTATTGCGATTTCTGAATTTGCCGCGAATATGACAAATAACATTTTCATAAAGTTTGTCAATATAAACAAGATTGACATGACACATGCCATTGCCAAGCATTTTGACAACTTTAGCATAACATTCACATTGATCCTGTGGTAATCGAATAGTGTTATTAACAGGAGCATTAACCAATTTCCGAGCTAATCCCTTGTGTCTACTTCCACCAGTCGTATTTTTCACCATGATTTATAAATTAATTTTGTGATACTCTTTTAAAAAATCTCTTTCATTCAATTTTATTTGTAAGTGTTGTCCAAGAAATATACCAGAAATTCAATAAATCACTCATTTCCCGTTAAGTCCTTTCTTCCGTTTTTTTTGAAATGGATGAAAAAATGTGTTCATTATCATAAATATCCACATTATCCATGAAAATGTTGGATTTAATGGTGTTGATATTGTTTTATATAAATCTAAAAAATGAGTGTCCAAGAAAACAAAATCTGTAATTTCTTGGACATTTTCATCCAAACCTTCGTTTTGTTCGTTTTCTTGGACATTTTCATCCAAACCTTCATTTTGTTCGTTTTCTTGGACATTTTCATCCAGTTTTTTCTTTTGACATCTTTTTCGATTCCTTTTGTTTTGTTTTTCTTGGACTCTCTTTTTTGAAGTTTGGGAGAAAACTATATTTTGATTTGGGTTCTCCATAAGTTTTATTGCCTCTAAGTATCTCTTCGCATGTTTCTTTGTTCCAAGATGTTTTAAATATCTACTATGATTCGGTGCATCAAATTCACAACATTCGCAATAAGACATGTTTAATATAAATATGGAAAAAGAAAATTTTATATTCATTATAACGTAAAAAAGATTAGTTAATTAAATTACAAGTGTTAAAATCTAAAGGGTTGCGTTAATTGTATTGGTGGTGGCATCATATGTTCCAATCTCATCATGAGTATCGACACTGTAGATGTTATTGTCACCATCAATCAAATAGGACTTTCCACCAATCTCAATCTCCTGAGTGTGGATCTCCTCGTCCTCTTCCTCCTCTTCCTCCTCCTCTTGGACAACTGCTGCTGCTGCTTCCACAACTGGTGCTGCCTCCTCCTTCTTGGACTTCTTTGTTGCCTTAGGTTTCTTCTCAGCAACCTCCTTCTTGGCCTTGGGTTCGGCATCTGCCTTCTTTGTTGCCTTAGGTTTCTTCTCAGCAACCTCCTTCTTGGCCTTGGGTTCGGCATCTGCCTTCTTAGCACGAGGTTTGCGCTCCTTCTTTGGAGCACCTGGTGCCTCAGTAGCAACAGGTTTGTTTTCAGGTGTTGCTGGAGCATCCACAACCGCCTCAGTTGCTGCGGCAGTGAGTTCATTCACCAAATCACTCGCACCTCCATCATTGGCAGTTGCCTGAGCAACTACATCGACTTCAGTGTCATTGGCAACGGTCGTGTTCTTCTTGGCGCGCGACTTCTTAGGTGCGACTTCGCCATCTGCCTTCTTGGCACGGGTCTTCTTGGGTGCCTTGGGAGGCTTATTGCGTTCGCGAATGAACTTGGTCATCGCCTTCTTAGTCGTCTTGGACTCGGTAAGATAAGATTCGTAAAATGCCTCCTGATCTTCCACAGGAGCAAGCAACTTGATTTCGGAATATGCGGATTCGACTGCCTCATCAGTGATGAGACCCTTCGAAGAGAGGAATTGAATAAGAGAATAGTTAGATACGAGGAAGCGAGAGTGCTTCTCCTTCAAAGTGGGTTTGCGAGGCTTCTTCTCCTGCTCGCCTTCAGCCGGGGCAACCTTCTGGGCAACCTTCTTAGGAGAAGGCACCTGAGATCCCTGAGTGCTGGTAGTAGTAGTAACGTTGGTAGTAGACATGATTGTTTTGAAAGACTGCTTCAAGTAAATGTTTGATACTACTGTTTAGAAATGAAAAAAGACCTTCAATTTTATGTGTTTTATGAGCACCTTTGGTAGAATAGGTCCAAGAAAGTTACGTTGAATAATTCCGTTAAAAAAGGCATATATATCCTTTTTTATTTGTACAACCTACTATGTTTAATTATTTTCATAGGCTAGTTTGTACCATTCTCTTGTCATTACGAATATAAATATTCCTACTATAATGAGCGTTTCTCCAATTCCTGACATCTTGATTTAATCTTACTGTTTTAATTATTGTTTACTTACACTAAAACCAAAAAAACCAATCAATTTTACAAAAATATTCCCCGGACGCACTTTACAAAACCTGATAAATTACCGGAAAATCAATAACTCACTCATTTCCGGATAAGTGAAAAAAGGGGAGTTTTTATTAATATATTAAATTTTTATAAAACAGTCTAACTAAAGGATAAATGGGAAGAGATCTTATTGAAAGTGTCTGGTGCCGTGTTTGGTCTGAACCGTACCTCAGTAACAGGGGTTCGACAAACAGGACAACATATGTTTTGTTTTTTTAGAGATTCAACTGTACAATTTCCACAAAGGGTATGCTTACAACCGAAAGCAAGAACAGTTTGGGGTGAAATGTCTTCCATACAAATGGGACACGTGGGATCCACAAAATAGTCGGCACTATCTGGAGCATCCATCACTAGACCGATTTTTTTCCGATTATCGTACCGGGATCTCGCATCATTACAGAGGCGACGATGAATTGCAATTGCTCCTTCCATATGGCGCCGAAGATGGAGAATGTCTCTGTCAATGTTGGGTGCCTGCGGGTCTTGCATAACAGGTAAGGGTCTATGTGCGGGTCTTGGAGGAGGAATAGGTCTAGGTGCGGGTCTTGGAGGAGCAACAGGAAGTTGTGCTGGTCTTACGTAGTTCCGAATACGTTCTTTAAAACCATTGATGCCTCGTGGGTGAGGTCGAAGAAATGTAAATACAGGGTTTTGTTGTCGATCACCATGAGGTATTCGCCCCCATCCTCTAGTATGAATTTCATTATCTAACACTCTCCAAATACGTCTCCAAAAAGGCAGACCGATGCGTTCGGTTAGTGCCCAGTTCTTAATCAGTACATCAGTCCAACCTAAGATCATATTCTCGCCCAACCAGTAGGCTTTAATACGAGCAACTGCTTGCTGAAGTATATCGCTGGTACAATGTACCGCACTGTGTCCATTTTGTCTACAAATAGAGCAAACCATTCTTACTAAGTTTTAGTTTAGATGCAATTGACTAATACCGAAAAAGAGCATTCGATTTTATGATTGTCCAAGAAAAACACACACAGTCTTTTTTTAGCACTATTATATAAGATGAATTCAACAAACAATAGCATCAACTATTTTTTGTTAGGATGCATGCCAATGCGCATAGGTATGTCATTAGCACCTCTCTATCTAGAGAAAAAAACGCTTTTTTATTACGGTATTTTGCTTTCTATTATAGCAGTCACTTTTTTATATTTGTATTTCGCTAACCAGCGATTGAACGCATTTGAAGCAGGAGGACACACGTGGTGGGCCAAGTATAGATTGATACACGGTCTTCTCTATGGTGCTGGGGCAATATATTCTCTACAAGGGGACAAAATAGCATCGTTGCCGTTAGTTGCCGACACGATCTTGGGTCTTGGACTCTTTGTACAGAAACGGTACTTATAAACGAGGAGAAGTTTTGAAAGAATGGGGCGCGGAAGATACATTCACGGGATCTTTTGGAATCACAACCGTAACCTCGCGATTGAAGTCATTCAGAAGGTTGCGGGGAATGCCGGCAACATAGTCTTCTCCACCCCCAGCAGCGCGAGGAGGGAGACCGAATTCGTGAGGGGATCTTTTGTAACGAGGCATGATCATTGTTTCTTACCATAAGTGCTAGAAAAGACTATCAATTTTACTCAATTTCCGATAAATCACTGGAAAATCAATAACTCACTCATTTCCCGATAAGTATATATAGGGATTTTCAACGGAACCTTGGGATCCAGTCTTGGACACGAGTTGGGGCATAGATCCGTTGGGTTCTGGGTGCTCGAGTGCCGGGGGCATGACCAGTCTTATCGAATGTTCGTCTCTCCTAAAGTGAATGGGTGCGGAAAGTTGTACGGATAAAGAAAGATGTGTGATCTCGATTGAAAATGGTTGTTCGTTTCTTCGGGTAAAAAGTGAGACATGTTGTATATACAAGATACTAAACAACTTATGCCGAATAATTCAAAAACCATATAGCATAAGACAACAAAATAGTTGTATTTGATAATTTCTTGGACTATAGAATATGTTAGAATATGTGTGGAATGTACTGAAATTAGCAGGGAAACTATCTATGGAGGTAATAACTAGTGTTGCTGAACCATTTGATAGTAATACAAATGAAGAAAATGGTCGAAAAGAGGAGGAATGATGGATGTATTATATTGTATTTCTTGGACTACAATAGAAAAAGAAGGATATATCTATATAAAAAATGTTCGAGTTCTATATTTCACTTGGGCATATGGTTGTATAAAATACAAAATTGAATTTCTTTTTCAACAATACCGAAATGTATTCACATGCAAAAAATAATATCAACTATGCAACGAGGAGGTAAAAACGGAGGGTTAAAGAACGAAGAGTTGTTTGTTCAATTGTTCAATCAATCGTCTATAAAAAATGTCTGGGTCGCATCTATTTTCAGTAAAAAATGTATATTATCAGACGGTTATATAAAATTAAAAAAACAAAAAAAACCTAGCACACCAGTAGTAGATCAATCAAAAACAGACGCGTTACTTATATTTAAAAACAACCCTGAAGTAAAACACAAAATTTCCCTAAAAAAAGGTGCTGGTCGCCCCACATCATCGAATGTATCTGAAACATACGCGCTAATGTTAAGTGTATTTTATGAGAACCATCGTCCAAACCTAAAATTATTGGAATTATTAGAAAAAATATTCAACCATTTACCAGATGGTATTATTACTAGTGAATATACGGTCAATCAATTAAAAAAGGATGCGAACTTAGATCCCGAGTTTATTCGAGCAAGAGATCAATATCGAGAATGGAAAGAACAATATGATATTTGCAATACACTTTGGAAAGAGATGAAGGAAAAACATGGAGAATATGTTCGCGATGTATTTGAAGAATGTCTGTCGGGAAAATTAAAATTTGCAAATAATGAAGGAACTGCTAGTTTTGTGATTGATATTGACGTCGCAAATAACGGTATACAAGAAGGACAATACAATACAATACCATTGACACATTCAAATGACAAATTATCCAACTATATTGATCAATTGGTTAGAACTACAAACAATCCTTTTGCTACAAAATCGTCTCGTCAGAATTCAAATAGTCCATACAAGATATGGACCAGGTTCCTATAGTAGTTTCTTTAATGACCAAGAATATTTCCGATTAACTATGTAAGTAGTTTTTTGATTTCTTGGACTACAATAGAAAAAGAAGAAGGGATCTATGTAAAAAAATTATGAGTACCAAAAATTCATATGACATATAGGACTTAAATATTAGGTTTGGTATATATACAGAGAAAATGGGAAGATATTATAGTGGATCAATCGAAGGCAAGTTTTGGTTTGGTATACAAGAAAGTAATGATATAGAAAATCTGATAAATATACAAGCAAATGACCCCAAATTATTATGGATTGGGTGTAATTGTTACATAGAAGACGAAAAAGACGATTATTGTAAAGATTGTTATGATAGTTTGGAAGATTTCTTGGACAAAGAAGGAGAGGACATCGAAAATGGAATACATTTCTACGAAGACAACGAAATTGTTTATGAAATAGATGAAGGTCATTTACAAGAATTGAACGAAACCTTAACCACTATAGAAGAAAGTTTTGATGATCATTTGAAAGAACTATGTAACAAGTTGCCTAATAATTTACAAAATGCGTTTGATGGACATTTTTCCGAAATAACCACATATGTTTCTGAAAAAGAAAACCAATCGTTGGGTAAAATGGCAACCTATTGTTTGGGACGTCAAATAAAAGCATGTTTGGAAAACGAAGGTCAATGTTTTTTGTATTGTGAATTATAATATGAAGTAACAAAAAGGCATATTATATTTTTTTACAAAGGCGATGTAAGTCATAAATAGTGACAGAATCATCATAAGACCCAACATCTTTAATTAAAGGTTCATATCCATTTTTTTTGAAAAAGTCAACAACTTCAGATCCTCCAGTAGGTTGCCAAGCAAGCAATGATACTACTTGGACACCGAATCTCGCTTTTAATTTGTCTTCAGACCTTTGTAAGAAATGAGTTCCCAAACCCTGTTTTTTATATTGATCGTAAATTTCCAAATCGCTTAACACGGCAACGCCATTGTTTACAACAGTTCTACAATGACCAATATGTTTGAAATTCTTGAAAAATTGAAATTGATGTAAAAAAGAATGGGTTTTGCTCGATAAGATACGAATGGTCATTATACAATAATATACAAATTAGTAAACACGAAATTTATGATGAATTATACTTGGAAAAAACCGAATAACTACTGTGATTATGCGAAGACATTACAACATCACTATTGTCGCCATATATACGCAATATTTTGGATACGGTTTGACTACGTTGAACGTCGCGAAGATCAAATTTAACGACTTTTATATTGCTCGTGGGTTTTTCATAAGCATCCAATTTATTCATAATATCGCGCAAACCATTGTTTTCGAATTTATCGCTTTGTTTTAAATCGCCGGTAATGACCAAACGAGATTGTTCACCTAATCGAGTTGTCAACATAAGCATTTGATTAGGAGTAGAGTTTTGCATTTCGTCGGCAATAATAAAAGAGCGTTTAAAAGTGCGACCTCGCATAAAGAGTAAGGGAGAAATTTCAATAATACCCGAATGAATCATGGAGTCGATTTCGCGTACTGAATAAAATTCCTCCAAAATATCGAAAATCGGACGTGTCCAATGATGTGTTTTACTGACTAGAGACCCATGTAAATATCCAATGTCTTCTTCCGTCGGAACAATCGGGCGTGTTATTACAATTTTATCAATGGTGCGATCCATGAGTTCTTGGACAGCAGTAGCACAAGCAAACAATGTTTTGCCACTTCCGGCAGGACCGGTGCTAATAAGTAGTGAAATATCTGGATCATTCAAATAACGGGAATATAACTTTTGATTGGGACCACGGGGGGTATAGATAGGACAACTTTGTTTGTCGGGTAAAAAAATATCGTGAGAAATGATTTTTTTAGAACTGTTCCTAATAAGAGAAGAAGGTTTTTGAAATCTCGATCCACTAAAAGAAAAGGATCGTGAAAATATAGAAAACATAAATAAGTGTTATAGAATCATCATAATAAAATCAGATGAATTAAATGTAAAAACTTAATAAGAAACCATAGCAATCATTTTTCGATTACCGGAATAGCGTTTGTCGGAAACACCTCCAATAACAACTCGACCATCTTGTAGCATGGTTGTCAAAGAAGTGTCTACTTTGTAACCTTGCGACTGTAAATAAGAAAATACGGATGGAATATCGTCAGCACCCATCAAATTGGAAGAATGTTTGAAAGCACCGTAACCTGAACCCACTTGTGAAACGGGAAATCGTAACAATACATAAACACAATTCATCATAGGGTCAAAAGTTACGTTTGGTTCTTGAAAAGAGGATAATTTAGGAAATTGACAAGGAGTCACCATATGATGAAGAGGTCCTTGAGGCATAACATTCAAAGTAATGATGTTTTGATATGTTTGTAAGAATGAATTATAAATAGGTTCTAAATAAAGAACGAAAGTGGAGTTTTGCGAAAAAGGACTTTCCATAGGTTCAGGACTTGTATTAACAATATATTTGTTTGGTTTATGTTGAAAAGTCATGTTCATCTTTAACTTCATATTCAAATGAAAAGTATTTTAATATAATATATTAAAGATAATATGTTTAGATATAGTGTCCAGGGGGGACATACATGCTCTCATAGCTCAGTTGGTTAGAGCGCTGTTCTTATATAGCAGAATTTAGCGCATTGAGTCAAGCAGAGGTCTGCGGTTCAAGTCCGCATTAGAGCATTATTGACCTAAATATGTCCTAAAACTGTTTTAAAGCACGATTGTCCGAGTGGTCTAAGGAGCCAGACTTAAGACCTGGTAGCGTCAGCTGCGTGGGTTCGAACCCCACATCGTGCAATAAATGTATATTTGTATTATTTATATTTGTGTATTATATTGGTGCTCCTATAGTGTAGTGGTTATCACTCAGGTCTTTGAATCCTGAAACTTGGGTTCGAATCCCAATAGGAGCTTATAATGGAACCTATATTACCTTAAACCCTCCTTGTAAGGTAATCTAGGTTCCTTTATACCCGGTTAGCTCAGTTGGTAGAGCGCACGCCTTTTAAGCGTGTGGTCGTGGGTTCAAGTCCCACATCGGGTGAGGGAAAGAGACAATCCCTTGGTATAAAACCAGAAGTCTCAGAGGAAATGGAGGGACATTACCCCAATAAACGGTGTCTCACAGTCTTAAGCGAGATAAGGGGAGAGAGGGGCTTAAGACATGGGTGTAGGATTTTTTGTAGAATGGGGTTTAGGACATGGGTGTAGGATTTTTTGTAGAATGGGGTTTAGGACATGGGTGTAGGATTTTTGAGGAAATGGAGAGATCATGATTTACATTCTTTTAATTAAATAAGACTCAACCCAAGATTGCCAAATCGGGGATCTCACAGTAGTAAGCGAGGACAAAATAGGGGGCTTACTACCGACCGGAATGTCGATAATCTATCAGCAAGATGGCGCAGAGGCAGCGCGTTGGGCCCATAACCCAAAGGTCGGTAGATCGAAACTACCTCTTGCTATTAATGGAGCATTAGTTTCATTGATCTCCAGTTTAAGATGATATTTTTTATCTAAGAATAGGTTGAGGGGGACTTAGGTTCCATTAATCCCACATAGTCTAACGGTTAGGATATGACCCTTTCAAGGTCGAGGTCGGGGTTCGATTCCCCGTGTGGGAATTATAGTTTTTTCAGAAAAAGAATATAAAAAAGAAAGAATGTATTACATAGGAGTGATGCCGCCTGAAAGATCATCATCGTATATTTGTGTAGGATATTATGCTCTCATAGCTCAGTTGGTTAGAGCATACGACTGTTAATCGTGAGGTCAAAGGTTCAATCCCTTTTGAGAGCGTTAGAAATATGTGCGGATTCATATTTAAATAAGAAAGGTTTAGTTAGTAATAATACAACGTATTGTTGTATTATTTCAAAAATAAATACACTATAATAGTAAAAAATACGCAAAAAAATCTGTGTTTTATATATTCTAATTAAAAAATATAGTCATGGTAAACTTTACCGAGATGTTCTCAGGTGCGACTAATTTCAAAAGAAAAATTAATTCATGGGATATTGATTCGGACGACATTCTAACAAATATGTTAGAAAACAGTGGTTTAGTAAACAATAATTTATATGGTTTTACAACAGCAACTCCTAGTTATACAGAATTCAACAAACCTATTTGTTTCAACCAGGATACAAAGATCTTATGTTTTATTAACAACAAAGAGCAATATGTCCCTGTCCAAGATTTGCGTAAAGGAACTCTTATTAAGACTTTGGATCATGGTTACAAACCTATCAATGTCATCAAGACTGGAACTTATCGTCTAGGAAGACACGGTGTTGATCAAGGTATGTTTAAGATGAAGAAGACTGGTTCCATGTTGGCTGATTTAGAAATGACGGGTCTTCATAGTATTTTGGTGGATAGAAACGATCCTGAATATGCTGATCAAGTTGCACGTTTCGAAGTGGCGAACGCCAGATTCAAGCGTCCTTGGGGATGGATGGTTGACGGTAAGAACCGCTTACCCGCAAACTCGTGTGTTCAATTTAAGAAAATGTCTGTAAAAGATTACACTGTCTATTCGTTTGCTTTAGACAAACAACAAATGCAATATGGAGTATGGGCCAATGGTGTTCTAGTTGAGACCACATCTCATCGTTATATTAACCAGTTGAGAGGTGCAAAAGATGTAGTGGACAAGATAGTAGAGAAGAAACAATAAGTAAATGAATAAATATATTGTTGTAATTAAACAATATATTTTCAATATTGAAAAATAACAGAATTCATCTATATATAGTATATAAATGAGTCAAAAAAATATTCAAATCATAGGACAAGGAACATATGGTTGTGTATATCGCCCAAATATTGATTGTCAAACAAAAAAAATCGATTCCAAACATTTTTTGTCAAAGATACAACGAAAAGACAAAACTAGTAAAAATGAGATAAAAATAGGAAAGAAAATCATTGGTTTACCAAAAAACATATATAGTAATCGTTTTGCACCTATTTTAGAAAGTTGTCCCATTGAAATTGGAAAAATGGAAGAACAACAATTTTCCACATGTAAAATGATAGTCCAAGGAAAAGAAAAAATAAAAAAAACCGGATTATTATCAAACAAAATACAATATGTTGGAGATAAAACATTAGGAGATTATTTAGAGAACCAACTAACTTCGAAAAATACCAAACAATATTTGAAAAAGGTTGCTGAAACGCACATTTATTTGCTGAAAAGTTTAGAAACATTGAATCAAATCAATGTGCTCCATTTGGATTTAAAACATAATAACATCATGTTTGATGAAAAGAAAGGTCTACCTATCATAATTGATTTCGGTTTATCTTATATTTCTGAAAATTTGGACATGTCAAATTATAAAGTCCAAGAAAACAAATTCGGAATTATGACCGATTTTTACATACCTTGGACAATAGAAACTGTTATGTTGTCTCATGTTGCCAAACAGTTGTCGCCAAACCCTAAAGAAACCATAGATGATTCGAAAATAGACCAAAAAATTACCAATATAAAAATGCTGGAATCTATTGTGAAAAATTACGTTAAAAAACATGGTTTATTACAAAGTCGCAAAATATTCAGTGAAGAAGAAGTTGATAAATATGAAAAAGGTTTGCTACAATGGGTGTCTAGTTTTAAAGATAAAACATGGAGAACATTGTGGACATCCCTATCTTCATCGAATAAAACATGGGATACTTATAGTTTGTCTGTTTTATATCTAATCGAACTACAAATAGCAGGTTTAATCCAATTGTCCAAGAAAGAGGAAGACACATTTTTAACGAAATACGTGACAATGTTAAAACAAAGTATATTATCTAAACCCGAAGAACGATTATTACCTTCTGAAATACGTAAACAGTTATACATTATATTTACTCAGGTAAAGAAAATGAACTATAATCTAGTTTTGAAACAGTTTTCAAGGTCAGTCCAAGAAAACGGAGAAAAAATAACGAAAAATCGCGTAAAAGAGAATTTACAAACACTTCAAGAAGAAAAACAAATTCATGATAAATTTAATGCTCGTTAGAAAAACGCACCTTTTTCTTAGAACTTGTAATTGTCGTAATAGATTCATTCATATTATAATATGGACCGCATGATTGGTCAACTGTGTCAGAAGAATCGCATCCATGTAAGGGATTTTGAACTTCATTTTGTTGTTCTTTTTTGGAAAAACAACAAAAGAACGAATAAAAACACTTCATTATATTAAGACGAGAAAATAGTATATCGCTTATTATTTAATAGGTTACTTAACGAATCATATGTTTTTTTATTACCATAAACGTTACAATATCCATTATGTTGTATAATATAAGGAACAAAAGGATGTAGATTTCCTAATAATGCTAATGTATTTTCTAACGATGTGTTGACCCATAATTCATTTTTCAGACTGTTATAACATGTTTGAATCATAGACATAAATGTGTAGCATTTTTCTACATTGATCCAAATAGGTACATGACAAGAAAATAAAATGCGTTGAATATTCGATTGTTTTGCCAAAAAACATGCGCGTCCAATGGCTTTGTGTAATTGTGGGTCTTGAAACGAACGACATTGAATGTCAATCACCGGGAGAGCATTTTCTTCTAATTCATGACCTTGAGACCAATTTGTAAACAAATGCTGCCACTTGGCATTTAATAATTCAATTTCCATAGACATATTGGAAGACATAAAGGAATCATTATTATTTGTCTTATAATCCACAACTTGTAGTCCACGTTTAACGTATTTGTCAATATGTTCAGGAAACCACAAATTATATGTTCTGATTTCATGATTTAAAAACGGAATATTGGACAGAGACAATATATAATGACTACTTTGGAAGGCACATAATCGATGTTGAAAATCCGAATTTCGTTCAAGATAATCGTATGTTTTATTCGTAAATACGTTCCAATATTTTGACAACGCCCCACATGAAATTTTCGAAGGTTCAATGGCACCCGTTTTTCTCGCACAAAGTTTATGTTCAACAATATTGACAGAATAAGTCAATTTTGAAACCATTTGTCTATATTTGGTTTTGCATTTTAAAATCGATTTATAATAAGATTTATTGTCTTGATTATTGTCCAAATAAGACGTATATTTCTTGGACCAATGTAAAACAAGTCGTTCAAATAACCATTTATTTGGTTTGGATGTTTCTCGTGGAACCCACTTCGCAACGTTATTTATTGCTGTACCGTTTTTCTGGTATTGAATCCAATTTTCATGCAATGATTCATTCATAAATTCGACACAAAAATCAATAAGTGGATGTTCAAATCCCAAAATATGATAATTATGAAGATAATTACACAAACCACAAATATCGCGCCATGAACCGTGTTGAAACGTGTTATTTTTAATAATAATCATATTTCGAATACAGTTTTTCGTCATTTCAGGTTCGTAATCATAACCGACAGATAGAAAAGAATAAGTCAATTGTCTATAACCATGTTCGTTATGAATATCGCGAATGTAACTAATAAACGAAAATAGTTGAAATACATTATATTGATAAATACCGTATAAAATACTACCATTTGGTGGAATGTCTTTATGAAGAACATTCATTAAATAATTGAATTCTTGTGAAAGTTCTTTCACATGGTTCATATCATTACAATCATATATGCAAATGTTTTCCCATAATTCTACTAGCAAAGATTGATATTGCGTAATAGGATTCATTTCTTGGGCAACCGGAAAATCCATAAAATAATATAATGACAAATGATTATATGGTTTTTATAAATGTTTTCGTGTTTTGCGCATTTCCGGCAATTCGGCAATTCGAACACGTTTTTTGGTATATTTTCCATGTTTCTTTCGTAAAATAGAGGATACAGGTTCAACTAATACAAGTTCTTTAAACAAAATATGGATGGAATTAATAGAATGGAAAATAAAAAGAGATGATGGGATTTCAATATTACACGGTAAATCATATGTTTGGACACAATCTTTTTGGTGAAAATCGAAATCAGTGTCTTCAATATGGTCAATAATGGTCGTTGGATTATTCTGTATATGAAATTTCATAATTCCGTCACATTTGTATTTTTTATTATCAAAGTGACGGTTTTGCTGAAGTAATGAAATTAAATCGTTTTGTAATAAATGACTACCATCATATTTATCATTTATTGTTAAAGGCATTTTTTTCTTTATTTTATGAATAATTTCGTCTTGGACATTAGAATAATAAAGAACCACATTAATTTCATTCATAGGTTCTTTATCATATGTAATACCTCCGTGAAGTGTCCGTAAATATTCATTTGTCCAAGAAAGATCCAGTTCGTCAACGTTTTCCTCGTTCATTTTACATATATATTGAAATAGTTTAGTTTAGTTAAACGATTCGAAAGGGTTTAAATATTTGTATATGTTAAAATACAATAAAGAAAATGGATAAAATCAATAAAAAAATTGACAAATTATCAAATGAATTAAATGAAATGAGTGAATTTATAAAAAAATTTCAAAATAACGAACAAATATATTTGTTTTGGGATATTGAAAATGCGCAAATACCATCCGGGAAAAGCGCCTATGAATTAGTGAGCATTATAGAAAATTATGTAGAAACCATTTATGAAAATAAAAAAATCACAATAAAATGTTATTTCGAAGAACAAAATCTAAATGATAAAAATAAAATGGCGTTAAATGATGCCGGATGCCATTTACATTTAGTACCAAATCCTTACAAAAAGAAAGAACGTTCGGATATGATCATTATACGTGACTTATTAGACGTAGACAGTCAAGTAATTGTTGGTTTAATAACATCCGATGGCGATTTTAAACCATATTTAAATCAATTACAATCGAAAGTGAAAGACGTGTTTGTTGTTACAAATAACGAAAAATACGACGATTTTATGCCAAATATTATTAAATGGAGTGATATTTGTTCAGAATTGGAATAAAATACTTAAAGAGAACCTTTGTAAATAGAGAGTATCACAACCGCACAGAACCTTTTTACATACCCCTTTAATGAGTCTTGTATTTAACTATATGACCATATGAAAACGTTTTATGTGATACAGCGCAGTGATAAAATTGAAACAATGTTTTGAACACACTGTTTCAATAAGAAATGACGTTTAAAGATATAACGATGTGTATACCCCGTGTAGATAATGTTACACGCAAAGATTTTGTATACCAAACATTGTGTAAAATACAGGCAGGGAAAATAAAAAAAATAGTGGAAAAACCGTTAAAAAACGAAAAAAACTATAAACGACTATTAATCAAAATGGCGATTAATGAAAATAATCAAAATGGCGCGTATATATTGGATCGATTTTCAAGAGGAGAAAATATAAAGGTTGTATACGATAATCAAGAATATTGGCGTTTGGTTTCATCGTATTAGTCCTTGAATATATTGATCAACAATGGGGTTTGATTGGTCGTAACCACAATTATGTTTTGCTGTTCTCCAAAACGAATATAATCGCGCATTTTTTATTTCCATAGTAAACAATTCGTCAATATAACTATATGCGTTTTTATAATGGATTAACGTTTGTTTCATTTTTTCTTTCGATCCAATTAAATATTGAAGACGTTTATGAATTCGATTGGACTGTTCGACACTTTCGTTTATATTATTATTATACAAAATATAGCGGATTTCATTTTTCACATCTTTAAATCGCTCTACGAGGGATTTTCTATTAGTTTCAATGCGTTTAATAAAAGAAAACACATTCATATGGCAAATAATTGGAAATAATCCGCGAATTTCATCAGGTAAGAAGAGAGAATTCCATTCCTTCATTTCGTTAATTTTAGATTCTACTTCTTGGAGTTGTTTATACACAATATCGGATTTTTCATTTTCATCCTCAATAAACATTAATTTACTAGCAACAAATTCCAATGATGTTTCAAGTTTATCAAATTGACGTGCACTATTGAAGAACGTTTGTGTAGATGTTTCCAATTTCAAATAATTAATTAGAGTTATTAAACCAGTCGTAATACCATTGAAAAATGCGATCAATATAACACTCCAATTATGTTCACATGAAGAACCAAACGGAGTTAAAAATGTAAGAAATGTAGACAATAATATTGCCGGAATCATTAACATATGTAATTTACGTTTACATAATAAATGGGACTGTATATATAAATTTTTTTGCCCCTTCATAAAGGTAATTAATATGTCTAATTCATTGGAATATTTATTATTACCGTCATAATATTTGTCCAAGGATTTTACAACTTGGTCATATGATAATTCTTTGAAATGAGTATTTTCGTTGTCCTCATCGTCGCTATTATGATAGGAAATAGTAAGCGGACTATCACTATCATGTAATACTTTTATATCTGTACTTGTCGTTACAACGTCTTTAAACGCATTGCGAAGTTCTATTAATTTTGAATCCATTTTTTGCGAATAGTCATCATCAATTTCGTCATGTTCGATAGATATATTAGTATCTTTTTCAGATTGTACAACATCAATCGTTTCATTGGGAGGATTCTCTATATCATTATCTTGATCCATATTGTAAAATAATAAACTTTATATTTATATAATGAAACGCAAATTATATATTTTAGCAAGTTGCCGTGTTCATCGCTCTTTTAATTGCGATAAAAACCATGAAACTGGGTTCTTTTCTGAATACGATACTCAAGGAACAATTTGGTCAGGACCTAATTTTGTTGGTTCTGTATATTGTTCAAACTATATTAAACAGGTATTAAAATCATTAATAATGCGTAGTAATAAAGACAGTATAGTTTCTGTATTTCCAAATGAAGAAAAATTTGGAAATATGTGTGATTCACTATATGATAGTGATTTAATTATTATAGAGATTGCTACTATGAAATCTATAATAAAGACACAAGATGAAAATAATACATATTTATCAAATGAGCATTTACATAAAATAAATGGTTCATATAATAAATATGAAATAAACAAAGAAGAATTAAAACAAAATATTTTAGATATACAAAATATGTTAAAAAAAATAAACAAAAAAGTACTTTTTGTAAGTCATTTCATTGGATCATATCATATAAAACCTAGACAGATTATTATTAATACACTTAAAAAACATTGTGAATATTTTTTTAA
>Ga0209632_10000534_pt1 | contig 39505 bp, 29 predicted proteins | sample COG_10_FD_184754 | JGI IMG/M metagenome (GOLD analysis project Ga0209632, IMG submission 184754) | Pelagic Microbial community sample from North Sea - COGITO 998_met_10 (SPAdes) (version 2) | ecosystem: Environmental > Aquatic > Marine > Neritic zone/Coastal water | place: Helgoland, sampling... | reverse complement strand
TATGATTTAATATAACTTTAACTTCATGATATTGAAGAGATATAAGAGGTAGTGAAAGTCCAGGATTACGACAAAACCAGAATCTTAATGGGATGAATATTGGACTCTGAGATGGCACGGGGTCTGCGGTTTCCGTGCCCGAACAATTAAATCCACCCATTCTGGACATGACCTGAAAACTTGTACCTTTAAATACTGAATCGGGACCGCCACCCATATTCATCATGTTAGTAGAACTAGCACCGGTCTCGAATGATATTTTACCTGCGGAATTTGGTTCAGTTAATTCAGACCAAACTTCCATCCATAATCCAGTATGTTTATCTATACTTTGACCACCAATTTCAAGTTCAATATCTTTTATAAATAGGGCCCCATGGTTATCATGACCATGTGATATTCCCTTATTAAAAGAAACTTCTATATACATTTTTGTAATTAAATCACCATTACGAGAAATAGTTGCAGAACAACGACCATTTACACCTGTAGAATTCCCATTCCATGTTTGTTCAATGGACTCCATAGAGAAGTTAGTGTGTCTTCTATAAACGACTTTGAAAAAAGTAATTTGTGGATTACCAGTAAGATAGATATCTTGAGCACCATAAGCTACTAATTGCATTAATCCTCCTCCCATGGTTTTATAATATATACATATATTTTTTTTTTTATAATTACTGTATATTATAATTACATATACACTATATGGAATTTGTAATTACATATACATATACATGGGTGGTTCACTTGATGTATTAGATTTAATAAAATTATCTACATCATCTCTATTAATTGTATAAGGTAATTTAAAATCTTTGATTTTGAAATTTAGATCAATATCTTTATTATCATCATTATTACCTGTGTGAGTTAAATAATAAATATTTATTTTACTAATAATACCTTCAATACATCTTTTAAAATTCCGTACACCTTCTTCTTTATCTGTATATTTATCAATAATATATTCTAATATTTCATCATTTATAACGATTTCTTCTGATTTAAATAAATAAGTATCATATAATTCTGGTAAGATATAATCTTTACAGATACTAATTTTTTCCTTATTATTGAAACCTTTAGTATTTATAACATACATTCTATCTTTAAGAATACGATTAATTTTAGATTCGTCATTAAATGAAAATATAAATAATACTTTAGATAAATCAATATTGACGCCAGGGTAATAATTATCTTGAAATAATGTATTTTGTGATGGATCGGTTAAATGTGTAAGCATATGAATAATTTCCTCACCTTTAGCAGAATCACTTACTTTATCTAGTTCATCAAAATATATTACAGGATTCATACATTTGCTTTCTATTAAAATATCTATAATTCTTCCCCAATGAGAACCTTCATATGTATATGAATGACCTTCAAATATAGATGAATCAGATTGTCCACCTAAAGCAATAAATGAAAATGGACGACCTATAGCTTTAGATATACCTTCTTTTACTAAGGTTGTTTTACCATTTCCCATAGGACCTTGTAATGCCAATACATTTCCTTGCGATGAAGGGTTTTTAATCCATTTACCTATAACTTGTAAAATATGTGTTTTTGCATCACTATGACCATATATAGAGTCATCTAATATAGATTTACTTTTAATAATATAATCTCTTTTTTCATCTATAGTGTTTTCATTATTAATAGGTAATTTAACATATTGATTGAAAGGAATAGATATTAAACCATTAATCCATTTATCCATTTTTGAATGTTCACCTGTAGATACATCCATTTCACTCAATTTATCAATACTTTTAATAGCAATTGCTTTTGTATTTATATCCATATCAGAATTATAAATTTTAAATTTTAAAGGCATATGTAAATCATTAATTTCATTAACTTTTTGTATTTCATTTAATAATTTTTCTTTTTTATCTTTTTCTAAATTATGAAAATAGTTAATATTTTCATCTTCATCTTCACAACATTCCATATTATCCTCCATATCCATAAATTGTTCATCGAATTCATCAAAAGCATATGAATCATCATCTGAATCTGATTTATTTTCATCATCATTAACACCATCTTCACTCAATCCAGTATCCATAATCGATTCAATACTTTCATCACTTAATTCAATACTTTCATCATCTTCATCTATTTTTTCGTCATCATCACTATTATCACTATTATCACTATTATCACTATTATCACTATTATCACTATTATCATTACCATTTTCATCATCACATTCTATATCATCTATATCATCTATATCATTTATATCACCTTTTTCATTTAATTTCAAAGTATCATTTTTTGTTTTTTCTGACATTATTAATTGAAGTTTATTTCTTTTAGGATTAGTTTGTTTAGGGCATATTGGTAATATATTAATATTTTTTAATATATTCATCACCATATATGATATTGCCATATCACCAATATCATTTCGTTTTGATTTCGTATTTTTTCTAAATTTCTTTTTTATTTTTTTTTTCTCATTATAATCAATTAAACCTTTAATATTACCATATTCGTCAATATCATCTTCTATATCATCTATAGGTGGATCATTATTTGGATCATTATTTGGATTATTATTTGGATTATTATTTCCTTTTTTTGATCTAGTGACCATTGAATGATTATTCATTATATCCATTATATTATTAATAATAATAATATTTTTTTAAATCAAATTTATATATATATATATAAATTTGATATAAATATATATAAATTTGATTTAAAAATTAGAATATTATAATATATATTATATATAATGTCATTTGAACCTGAAACGAAAAAAATAAGAAGTGTTCAATTTAGTATTATGAGCCCAGAAGAAATAAGAGAAAGATCTGTGGTTGAAATTACTAAACATGATACATATGATAAAGATATACCAGTTATTAAAGGTTTATTTGATATTCGTATGGGTTCAACTGAAATGGGTAAAATATGTGGTACTTGTAATCAAGATAATATAATTTGTCCGGGTCATTTTGGTCATATTGAATTAGCAAGACCTGTATATCATTATCATTTAATGGAATATATTCCTAAAATTATGACTTGTGTATGTTATAATTGTTCTAAATTATTATTAAATAAAGAGGATGATATAATAAAAAATATATTAAAAAAATCTCATAAAATACGCTTCACTGAAATGTATAATTTATGTCAAAAAATTAAAAGATGTGGAGATGAAAATGTTGATGGATGTGGTTATAAACAACCAGATAAGTATAAAATATCTGCAATGGAAGGAATACATGCAACATGGTCGAAATTAGCAATCGACGAAAAAAATTCAAATAATATTAAAAAACAATTATTACAAATTGAACAAGTTAAAATGATCCTTGAAAAAATTACTAATGAAGATTGCAATTATTTAGGGTTTTCTGATTTATGGTGTCGTCCAGAATGGTTAATTTGTTCTGTATTACCTGTTCCTCCACCATCTGTTAGACCATCTGTTAAACAAGATAATTCTCAAAGAATGGATGATGATTTAACACATAAATTACAAGATATAATTAAAACTAATAATATTGTAGCAATAAAAATTAAAAATGATAAAATGGAAGATATAGAAAATTGGACTCAAGTATTACAATATCATATAGCAACATTTATAGATAATGAATTATCTAGTGGTGTTAAACCAAGTACTCATAGATCTGGCAGACCTTTAAAATCTATTAGACAACGTTTAAAAGGAAAAGAAGGACGTATCAGAAATAATTTAATGGGTAAAAGAGTGGATTTTTCAGCTAGAAGTGTTATTACACCTGATCCAAATATTGATTTAGATGAACTAGGAGTACCTGATAAAATTGCTAATAATTTAACATATCCAGAAAAAGTAAATAATATTAATATAAATGCTTTAAATAAATTACTTCAGAAAGGTTGTAATGAATGGCCAAATATAAAAAATATTATAAAAAAAGATAATACTAAAACGACTATTAATAATAATAATTATAAAGATATTGTATTAGAAAATGGAGATATAGTAAATAGAACATTAATGGACGGTGATTATGTTTTATTTAACCGTCAACCATCGTTACATAAAATGAGTATGATGGCACATCGAGTTAAAGTTATGAAAGGAAATACATTCAGATTAAATGTAAGTGTAACACCACCATATAATGCAGATTTTGACGGTGATGAAATGAATATGCATGTACCTCAATCTATATCTTCTATGTGTGAATTACGGAATATAGTATCTGTTAATTATCAAATCATTTCACCTCGAGAAAATAAGCCTTTAATTACAATTGTTCAAGATACATTATTAGGTATTAATAAATTTACTAAGTCTGAAAAAATAAAGCCTATTGATTATAACGGATATCATTATTCTGAAAATACAAATGTTTATCCAATAAATAAATCTATATCAGAAAATAATGAATATTTAGATGATACTACTTATTTAAATAAAACTCAATTAATGAATATTATTTGTAATTTATCTACATATAATGGTGTATTACCTGAACCAAGTAGAACTATTAATATAAAAGGTATTGATATACCATTATGGTCTGGTAGAAATATATTATCATATATATTACCTAATAATCTTAATGTTATTATAAATAATAATAGTTATGATAATAATACAAGTGATCCATTTAATGATAAATTAAATAAAGTTATTATTGAAAATGGAAAAATAAAATCAGGCGCATTTGATAAAGGTACATTTACTAAAACATCAAAAGGATTAATCCATACTATTAATAATGATTGCGGACCTTATATTGCTTCTGAATTTATTAATGATTTACAAAAAATAGTATCATATTTCTTATTAATTGAAGGATTTTCTATGGGTATTGGTGATATTATTGCAGATAAATCTATTAATGAAGAAATTAGTAAAATTATAGATGAAAAACAACAAATTGATGAAATAATGCAAGAAATACATCTTAATATATTTGAAAATTATTCTGGTCAAGATAATAATATGTATTTTGAATCAAAAGTTAATGGTATATTAAATAATATTTTAAAGAAAACTGGTGATAAAGGATTAGAAACATTAGATCAAAAAAATAGAGCTATTAATATGGTAAATTCAGGTTCAAAAGGTAAAGAACTTAATATTGGCCAAATGGTAGCCTGTTTGGGTCAACAAAATGTTGATGGACAACGAATTCCTAACGGATTTAATGATAGAACATTACCTCATTATTATAAATATGATGATTCATCTGAAGCTAGAGGTTTTGTAGAAAATTCATTTATTTCTGGACAAACTCCACAGGAATTCTTCTTTCACGCAATGTCTGGTAGAGAAGGTCTAATTGATACAGCATGTAAAACTGCTTCAACCGGTTATATTCAAAGAAAATTAGTTAAATCTATGGAAGATTTACATGTTACAAATGATTTATCTGTAAGAAATAGTTCAGGTTGTATATATCAATTTATATATGGTGAAGATGGTATGGAATCTATAAAAATTGAATCACAAAATTTAATTATAACAAAATTAGATATGGATGAATTATGTAAAAATTTCCTATTTTCAGATGATACACCTTGGCCTGATATATTAGAAAAAGATGTTTATGATGATATGATAAAAAATAAATCTTATAAAAAACAATTAAAAGAAAATTTCGATGAAATAATTAATCATAAACAATTTCTTCATAAATTATCTGATAATAATAATATAAATTATCCTATTGATATAAATAGAATTACTAAAAATACTTGCTTACAAAAAGATAAAAGTATTATATCTAATATTTCTCCATTAGAAATTATTAAAAGAAATAATATATTAAAAGATAAATTATTTATTACTAATAAATTTAAAAATAATAAAATTATTCATATATTAATAGATATTCATCTTAACCCTAAAATATTAATAATTGAATTTAAAATTCAAGAATATGAATATGATATTATTTATGATAATATAATTAATTTATTTGAAAAATCTAAAATATCCCCAGGTGAAATGGTCGGTATTATTGCAGCACAGAGTATTGGTGAACCTGCTACACAAATGACTTTAAACACATTTCATTTCGCTGGTGTATCTGCAAAATCAAATGTAACTAGAGGTATTCCAAGATTAACAGAATTATTACATCTAAGTAAAAATATGAAAGCATCATCTACAAAAATATTCATTAAAGATGATTTTAATAATGATTTAAATAGAGCAACTTATATTAAAAATAAATTAGAATATATTATTCTTAAAGATATAGTAAAAAATAATCAAATATATTTTGATCCAGGTAATAATTTTGAAACAACTATAGAAGAAGATAAAGAAATGTTAAAAATATATCAAGAATTTACAGAAATACAAAAAATTGATTTTGAAAAGGAATGTCCTTGGATTATAAGATTTGTATTTGATAAACATATTATGATGGAAAATAATATCATAATGGATGATATACATATGGCATTTATGAAATATGAAAATAGTTCAAATAAAATAGATTATTATTTATCTGATGACAATTCTAAAGAATTAATAGCAAGAATTTTAATAAATGGTGTTGATGATGGAGATATTAAGGAAAATGGTTTATATGATCAAACTAATATAATATCAATATTCAAAAATATTATGGATGATTTATTAAATAATATTGTAATTAAAGGTATAGAAAATATATACAATTTAATTATTACTGAACATTGTAAAAAAGTTTATCAAGATAAAACAGGAAAATGTACTCCCGTAGAACAATATATTATAGAAACAGACGGAGTTAATTTATATGAAGTATTAAATTCAAAATATGTAAATTATATTGATACAACCTCAAACGATATAATTGAAATATTTAATTGCCTAGGGATTGAAGCTGCTAGAAATATGTTAATAGAAGAAATAACTAGTGTATGCGACGATGCTGGTGAATATATTAATAGTAGACATATTGAATTACTTGTAGACACCATGACAAATAAAGGTTTCCTTACACCTATTAATAAACAAGGAGTTAATAGAGGTGATATTGGACCATTAGCTAAATCTACATTCGAAGATACAACAAATCAATTTATTAAAGCAGGCATATTCGGTGAAAAAGATAATCTTAAAGGTGTATCTAGTAATATTATGATGGGTCAAACTATAAAAGCTGGTACTGGATTCACTGAATTATTATTAGATGAAGATAAACTAATTCAATCATTAAATGAATTAGATTATGAACAGAATGATTATATTGAAGATATTAATGAAAATATTGATACTTTACTAAATGATACAGATCCATTAATAGATCAATACTGTAATGATGATAATTTTAAATTTTCACATGAAAATTAAAAAAATGCATATTTATTAATATTTCGTCTAATTACACTTTCTAGTAATTTGTCTGGACAATTATTAATCCATTCTAAAGTTTTAGGATTTCTCATAAATACACCATCATTTGATACTTGTCTACCAAAATTATTACATTCTTCATCTAAAGATAATAAATCACTATATGTTGATTTAATTTTAAAACTATCTTGGTCTTTATGTATTTCACGTTTAAATGGAAATTCTTTATATAATTCATCCATTGCTTCTGCATATAATGATTTATCTTCCATATTTTCTTTCAATTTTCTATCTATCATTTCGTTAAATGTTTCTTTTTTATCTAATAGTATAGGTTCTACAGTTTTATCATGATCTGTAGTTTCTTCATGTTCTTCTGGGTCTTCTGGGTCTTCTGGGTCTTCTGGGTCTTCTGGGTCTTCTGGGTCTTCTGGGTCTTTTGCACCGAATATTGTCTCTATAATACCTTTACCTTCATCGCTTTCTTCTTGTTCTGATGCTACTGCTTCTGGTCCCATGGGTGCTACTTCTTCTGGTCCTATGGGTGCTACTTCTTCTGGTCCTATGGGTGCTACTTCTTCTGGTACTACTGGTGTTGCTGGTTCTTCTGGTTCTACTGGTGTTGCTGGTTCTTCTGGTTCTACTGGTGTTGCTGGTTCTACTGGTTCTACTGGTGTTGCTGGTTCTACTGGTTCTACTGGTTCTACTGGTTCTACTGGTTCTACTGGTTCTACTGGTGTTGCTGGTGTTGCTGGTTCTACTGGTGTTGCTGGTTCTACTGGTGTTGCTGGTTCTACTGGTTCTACTGGTGTTGCTGGTTCTGCTGGTTCTACTGGTTCTGCTGGTGTTGCTGGTTCTACTTGTGGTACTTCTGATTCAGATTGTAGTGGTGCCCCACCATCTAATTCAATTTCCTCGGGTGAATCTTCTTTAAATTTTCCTAAGTCTCTTTTATTATCATTATTATCCAATTGTAATATTTTGTTTAATAAATTTTTAACAATTGATTTATTATGATTTTTTTGTCTCAGAATTTCTAATGAAAAATATTTAGATAATAATGTAAGTCTGTGTTCAAATAATATTAATAATTTTATTTTATCACCATATGATAAATTAGTGATTTTTTCTGATAAAAATACTAAATTTTGTTTATTTAATCTTAATAATTCATTTTTAGGTGTTGCACATTTTTTATTACTATCAAATGATATTTCACCAGTGAATAAATCAAATAATGAATATGGTTTTTCAGAACATTTTTGTAATTTAGACATTACAATTTCTTTAAATGTATTGTCAGATAATAATTCTCTAGAAGTATTCTTTAGTATATCCTCAATATCTCTTAAATCGAATAATTTATCCATTAATACCATATTTACTTCTGTTTCATAAGCATCATCAAATTCATCATTATATGTAACAACTGAATAAATATCTGTACCTCTTCTGACATATCTACCTATATTATAATCTATTATATGTTGAAATAATATTTTTACATTATCTTCTAATGATGAACTTATTAATGATAATTCTACTTTCTTATATATATCTTTAATAGGTATGATTTTTTTATTATCATAAATATTCATAATAACTTTAGATTTTCTTAAATAAGGATTGGAATCTATAACATTTCTTAATTCAGTTAAACTTACCATATGAACATATTTATGTGATAAATTATTAATAAAAATACTAGATAATGGGAGATATTGAACGACGTTGCTTGAAAATAATTGTTGTGCTAATTCTCCAATTTTTTTATTTTTAGGACGGTCACCCCCTTTTAATTTTTTATTTTTAGTCATATATATAATTAATATATATATATTTTTATTTAATAAATCCCTTATATTTTATCTTTTCATTATTTCTTATCTTTGCTTTTTTCCTTACTTTTCTTAGCTTTACTTTTCTTAGCTTTACTTTTTTTGCTAGTACTTTTCTTATCTTTACTTTTTTTGCCTTTACTTTTTTTACTGGTATGTTTTTTATCTTTTTTATCATCATTATCTTCTTCATTACTTTGAATAATAGAATCTACTAATTCTAAATGTCTATCTAAATCAAATAAATCAATATCACTTAAATCTTTTCTAATATCTTTTACATAATCTATTAATTTTATATTCATTTTTTTTATAAAAGTAGCACCATTAGAATTATTTACAACTTTCTCCAATAGTTCAAATATTTTTTTCTCCAATTCTTCTGTTTTTTCTTTATATTCTTTATTTTCTTGAATTAATCTTTCTGGTTCCATTTGTATATATTCCATTAATCTCTTTTTCAATATTTCAATTTTATATTTTTGTTTAATTTTTTCTCTAATTAATTCATCTAATTCTTTTTCAGAAATCTTGACAAATTCATCACTGAATAAATCAACATCATAATCTTTATCTACTACACCCATTTCTTTTTTTTCTTTTTCAATTTCAGATTCTATATCTACTTTCGGTAATTCACCTTCTTCTTTCTGTGTAAATTCGTCTTGTTGTAAAGGAATTTGTTCAGAGTCTTGTAAAGGAATTTGTTCAGAGTCTTGTAAAGGAATTTGTTCTGGGCCTTGTTGTAAAGCAGTATCACCTGGTAATAATGGTGTTTGTTCTTCTGATAATATCTGAGATTGTACTGTTGGTTGACTTTGATCTATAAATTGACCAATAGGTTTGTCTGTTTTGTCTGTTGTTTTTTCTGTTATTTGTTCTGTAGTTTTGTCTGTATCTTTTTTTCCAGATTTACCATCACCATCACCATCACCATCACCATCACCATCACCATCACCATCACCAGATCTCTCTCTATATTTTATACGCTGTGAATTTAGTAATGTTTTTTTAATAGATAATTTATCCAGTATTAATTGTTTCATTTTCATAAAATCTTGAATATTATCTTTATCCAATTCTCTAAAAATATGTATATTTTTTTTAAACCAATATGATGACTGACCTTTTTCCGCGCCACTTGGGGTTCCGGGTAGCGCACTTTGGTCTCCGTCTATATCGGCGGCGGGGGATCCTTCTATCACCGGTGTAGAGGGGGATCCTTCTATCACCGGTGTAGAATCTACCGACGGAATTTCTTTCCCAGAAGCTTTATAAGCCATTATCGCACTGAGTATCGGTGATACTGGTAACCCTTCTAATTCTATAGATGGTTCCAGTATCGGTGATACTGGTCTCCCTTCTAATTCTATAGATGGTTCCAGTATCGGTGATACTGGTCTCCCTTCTAATTCTATAGATGGTTCCAGTATCGGTGATACTGGTCTCCCTTCTAATTCTATAGATGGTACCTCTTCATAGTTTATCGGATGCCCGAAAAAGGGTGGTGTTATTTCCACGAAATTTTTTTTAGCACTAAAGGACTTTACTTTATCATTATATCTTGAAAATACAAAATGATTATAATAATTACTATTATTACCCATTATAAGTCCTAATACTAACGGCGGCTTGTCACCATCACACATACTTTTCAGACCCTCGATATCAAATCTGGACGGGACCCCCCTTGAATATAATGTACCAAACCAATCTTCTAATTCTTTCGTTTCTTTAGTATAATGAGTTAATACTACAATATTGATTTCCAGCCAATGTGAAATTACACACAGATCTAACTCTCCCCCCCAAAAGCTTGGACCATTTAGTAATTTGCCATAATTTTCAATTTGTATGTATTTGACCTCGCCGGGCCCTGATGGAACATGATGATCTAATTCCTCCTTAATTTTGTCAGTAAGAGGTACTCGCGGCGCCGCCGTCTCATCTAATAACATTTTTTTCAAATGTTCAATAATTATAGTTTTTAGCTCCGTTTGATAACTATTAGTAGCAAATCTCGTGGGGTCAACATCCTTTGTTAACGCTCCAGATATAGCAGTAAATAAACAAGATCCGTCAGGTATTGCTTGATACCAGTCTAATGGCCAACCATATTTTTCAGAAAAATCGCATAGTGTTTTGAGATCATTATTCCATTCGGTATATTTATCGTTAATATTGGTGTCTTTACATTTCCCTCCCACCATTTCTTTTTTATCTGAATCACCGTAAAAACTATATTTTTCTGGTACACCTCCTCCTTGAACTTGTGCCTCATTTTTTATGATCTTAAAATTACTATTTAGAGAACGTATTACTTTTGGATCGGTATCTATTGGAGGATTTAACTTCTGTAAGTTTTGCAAAGATTTTTTATCTTTTAGTACAAATTGACACATGTCCAGATTTGGACAACTTGCTACTGCCGTAGAATAGATTACCTTATGGACTTCGGCCGGGTCGGTAGAACTATCTATTGTAGGTAATTCTGTATAACTTATTAAATCTTTATCTATATTATATAAAGTTAATATTTTTAGTAATTTATTATATCCTATTATACCTAGTTTTGAATTTGATACAATTTCTATAGCAGATGTAATATCTATAACACTTTCGTCTGTGGAATTATTACGTAACAATTTTTTTTCTTTAGCTTCTTCTTTTTTATTTTCTTCTTCTTCTGCTTTTAATTCTTTACCTTTTTTAACACCTTCCTGAATTTTTGCCTCAAATTCCCCATCATCACTCGACTCGAAAATTTTCGTAATTATTTCCGGATTAGTTTTTTCTAGTTTTAATAAATAAGGTTTTATATCACTATTACTTTGGATTGCCACAGCTTGTTTAAGGTGTTCTGCATTTTGGATATTTTTATATGGAGTTTTTTCGAGTAGTTTTTCTGCGCGCGCGTAGTGATTTTTTAATTTATCATATACGTTTTTCATCATATCCTCACCCTTAAAAATTTTCTCCCTTATTGATGAGTATTGAGATTCAGCTTTTATTGCCTGTTTTATATCTCCTTCGTCATTCTCATCATACTCATTAAATGAGTCGTTATTTTGGTACATGCTATCCAAATATTTATTTAAAACCTGGTCTTCCATATATTATAATTAATAAAAAAAAAATATATTTATATTTTATAATGAATATTACTTGTGATTGTAAAACTATTACTATTATGATTATTTTAGCATTATTATTGGCATTACTATTCGGTGTATTAATATTCAGAGTTAATAAACAGAAAAAAGAAGATTGTGGATGTGATAATCCAGATTAATACTTAAATATTAAATAATAGATTTATTATAGATTATTAATATGTCAAAAGGTAATAAAGGTTTTGTTAATTATGGTAATACTTGTTATTTGAATTCAGCACTTCAATGTTTATCACATATTAATAATATTAATGATGATAAATTTAAAGAACAAGTTACAAAATATAAGAAAAATGATACACCATTACTAGATGCATGGTTTAATATTCAAGAAAAAATATGGTCTGATGACGATAATGAATCTATAGATACAATGGAATTTATAGAAATATTTACGGATAAATGTAGAGAAAATAATATCACATTAGATTGGCATGAACAAAATGATTCATCCGAATTTCTAACACATTTTATGGAATTTATACATAATGAAATTTCTAGAAGTATTACAATGAATATTAGTGGAGATACAACTAATAAATTAGATGAATTATATCAGAATAGTTTAAATGTATATAAACAACATTATAAAAATAATTATTCTTGTATTATTGAAGATTTTTATTCAAGTCAATTTAGTTTAACAGAATGTCCTAGATGTAAATATAAAACAGATAATCATGAACCTGTACAAACAATAATATTAACTTTACATCCACATTATACTTCTTTAATTGAATGTATTGATGAATATACAAAATTAATTACTTTAGATGATGATGGACAATGGTTATGTGATGATTGTAATGAAACAGTCAATCCAAATAAAAAAACTATATTCTGGAGTTTTTCTCCAATTTTAATTTTTGTAATAAAAAAATATGATGAAAATCACGTATTAGAAAATTTTATAAATTATCCTAAAAATTTAGATATGAATAAATATTGTTTAAATTATAAAAAAAAATCAACTAAATATGAATTACAAGGATTATTTACACATATAGGTGGTTTAAATAGTGGCCATTATTATGCCATTTGTAAAAATAATGCTGATAATAAATGGCATAAATATAATGATGAACAAGTATCTGATGTAAATGATAGCGAATTATTTAATAATCATCCATATTGTTTATTCTATAAAAGAGTATAGTATTGATTATACTAATTATCTCCAAAAGTGTTCATCTTCAACTAATTCACCATCAGAATTATCTTCTTTTATATCATTATAATCTTCTGTTAAAATAATTTGTGTGAAAATAAATTCTGTTAAACTATATGATTCATTTTTATGATTAAATATATCATTTGTAAATCCATATGATATATTTTTAAATTCACTAAATAAATCTATTATATCTGAGGAATACATAGTTTCGAAGTACTCAAAATTATTATCATATTTTATTTTATCTGAATCTTTATTTAAAATATAATTATCAAATAAAAAAAATACAAAATTATCTAAAAAAGTTTCCTCATCTGTAATTAATTTAAAGTCATCCTCATATTTTTCAATAAATATGATTAACTTTTCAATTAAATAATTAATCATATCAATATTATTATCAATCCATAATGTTTTATTCATATTTATCTATAAAACATTTTATATTATATTTAATATTAATTAACGAATCACCAGAATTAATAATATAATAGATTTATTTATTTAAATTGGTATATTAATGTCCTACAGATGCTACAGGTGCTTCATATACTGGATTGGTAACTTGTACACTCACTCCTGTATTTTGAGTAATTTTAATTGTATAATATATAAAAATTGAAACAATTAATATACTTATTGGTTGGAATAAATTATATAATAAATCAATTATATAATCATATTTTGTTGCTTTATCACCTTTTGAACCTTTTACAGGTCCCTTTAATGCTTTTTTAACATTTTTAGAATTTAGAGTTTTAACTAAATTATAAAATAAATATCCATATGATACAATGAATATAATACTTACTAAAAATCTTAATATAAATTCTGTATTATTTGAATTACCACTTCTGAATCCATCTATTAAAATAACATAACCAAATATCAGAGTTGCTATGGGTAATACATTATTTAATACTTTATAAACAGTGTTTCTGGATGAATATTTTTTACCTTTTTTTGTTCGAAACTTTTCACTGAAAAAATATAACCATAACATTTCAACTAATAAAGTTAATACAACATATATAATAGATACCATTAATACATGAGGATATCTTTTACTGGGATCTAATTGTACTTTAACTAATGTAAATGCTATAATACCAAATATTAAATAAGAATATGATAATCTAAATAAATCATCTTTTTCATAATTATCAAAGAAACTATCAGATTTTTTCGGTTTAGATGTATTGGTCCTTGATGGTGTTGTAGTGCCTGGATTACCTTCAATAATTGAACATAAATTACCCATTTATATATATTATAATATAAAAAAAAATATATTATAAATTATAAAATAAATGAGAAAAACTAATATAAGAATAAATGGAAAATTTTTAGCAAAAAAAGATGATAATTATTATTTATCTAATATAGATGAATACGATGATTGGATTAAATTAGAGGAAATTCCTAAATATGATAATGTTACAGAAGAATATAATAAATTATCTAAGGAATATGATATATATGAAAAAGTAAATTTTATTACTGGTCAATCTGGTGGATGATCATCATCTTCAAAGGTGCAATCTGGTGGTGGATGAGGGATGTCTTTTAAAAAAGTGCAATCTGGTGGTGGATGAGGGATGTCTTTTAAAAAAGTGCAATCTGGTGGATGAGGACCACCTCATGCTAAAAAATAATTAAATACTTTATATTATTTACCATATGATATATATATTTGAAATTTGAAATATATATTGACAGTGTAAATAAACATATATAAAGAATATTTTATTATAAATAAAAAAATGAAATTACTTATTAAACCTACAGATGACTATGTAAAAACACTATATAATAATCATGAACATTACAATGAAGGTGATAGCGGATTAGATTTATTCTGTCCAGAAGAAATTGTAATTGAACCAGGTGTCACAAGGAAAATTGATTTACAAATTCAATGTGAAGCATTATCTGATTTAGATTCTGATAAAAATGTATCATATTATTTATATCCTAGATCATCTATTATTAAAACTCCATTAAGATTATCTAATTCGGTAGGTATAATTGATGCAGGATATCGTGGTAATATTATAGCATGTGTGGATAATATTAAAAATATAGCATTTAAGATAGAAAAAGGTACTAGATTATTTCAGATATGTGGTCCTACATTAGAACCTATTGTATTTAGATTAGTTGAAGAATTATCTAATACACAAAGAGGATTAGGTGGATTTGGAAGTACAGGTCAATAAATTTGATTTTAAAAATAATTTATTAATAAAACAAACAATATGGATAAACAATCTGTTCGTGTAAATAAGGACACAATTAAATTTGTGAATAAAACATATGAGAAACTATCTATACTAAAATGCTTTAGAGAAAGTCTAAGATATTTCAATTATGACAGTGATGACGAAGTAATTGATGAAAATATTGATAAGGTTTACGAACTATTAGATGAAATATATTTTAAGAGTATTGAAAAGAAATCAACTTATCTAGTAAAAAAAGATGAATTGAAACCTAGAAAATTAGTATTTGATGATGATCATGAAGAAATCGTAGAACCTATTACACCATCACCCCGTAAAAATATACTAGAACATGTATTAGAATATTCTTCTTCATCTGATGATGATGATGATGATGATGATGATTCAGAGGAAGAATATGAACAGATTAATCTAGTTCATTAATACAATCAACATAATCAGTTTCTTTAGTAGGAACCCATTTATTAAATTCTTTATTTAGATAACATTCAACATTAACATCTTTTTTTGAACTAGTTAATTCTTTTAACCATTTTGATGTTTTAATATTAGGAATAGAAGCATGACTATGTTTAATAATAGAATCTTTGGTTTCATTATTAAGATATAAATCAAATATTTCTGGTTTCAAACTTTTAATTATTCTGAATGAGATATTTTTATTTTTAGATTTTCTATAATTTATATTTTTATATTCTGTATCATTAAAGAAATATAAAATTTTAGCATATGAACTTTTAAGAGGAATAAAATATAATCCTCTTACTCTATAATTTAAATTAGGTATAAATTCATTTAAGATATAATCAATATCAGAATAATCAAAGAATCGTTTAATCATAATTGGACAAATATTACAGAATGAATCATTGATATATTCATTCATAAATATATTATTAATAATATTCATTCTTTCTATGATTTGTTTAGAAAATATAGAGGATCCATTATGAGAATATATATCTGATATTAATAGGAACCATTTTTCATCATTATCTTTTAATAATTCTGTTTCGAATAATGTACCATTAAAGATATTATCATTAAATCTATAATGGACAAGAAATATTTTAGGATATGAATATCCATCTTTAATTTTTTTATCGATTAGAAAACAATAACTAACATCATTAATTTGAGTGCAATAAAGAAGATAAGGAGAACCAATAGTTTTTAAACATAATAAATGAGGATTATTAAAATTCTTTTGAAATTGTTCATTATACATTTTAGCATATCTATTTTTATATGTGATATTAGTTTTATTAAATAAATCATCTAAAATATGTTTTTTGACTTCATTATTAGTAACATTATCAATTTGTTTATTACAGAAACTGGTTTTAGTAAGTGCTTTCGTATCCATATTTATTATATTTATATAATAATCTTTAAATCAAATTTATATATTTAAATACATATTAATAAATTAAATATGGAAACGATTAAATGTCGTAATTGTGGAAACAAGGGTCATAAATTAAGAAAGTGTAAATTTCCTAGATTAAGTTATGGAATAATATTATTTAATAAAAATAATGAAATTGTATTAATAGAGAAGAAAGATTCTATATCATATATTGAATTTATTAGAGGAAAATATTCTGTAGATGATTCAGATTATATACAATTATTAATTAATAGGATGTCTATAATAGAAAAAGAAAAAATAATAAATAATGTATTTGAAGAATCATGGGATAATCTTTGGTACAATAGTAATAATAAAAAAGAATATGATATAAGTTTTGAAAAATATAATACTATAATTAAAAATGGATTACTAAAAGATTTAATAAAAAAAACAAGTAAAGATTTTGAATATAATGAATGGGAGATACCTAAAGGTAGAAGAAATATAAATGAATCTAATAAAGAATGTGCCATAAGAGAATTTGAAGAAGAGACAAATATTAATATAAATGATTATAATTTATATGATAATATTTTACCATTTGAAGAAAGTTATACTGGTTCAAATAATATAGAATATAAAAATGTATATTATATTGGAGAATTAAAAAATAATGTCGTATTAATCATAGATGAAAATAATGGAAATCAAATACATGAAGTAAAAGATATAAAATGGATTAGTAAAAATAATTATAAAGATTATATAAGAGATTATAGTGATTATAAATTAAAAGTAGTTGAAGAAACATTTAAATTTTTGTATAGTGATTATAAAAATAATATAATTTTATAATATATATATATGTCTAATTCAGAAGATAATATAAGGGATCGTTTAGAAGGATTATCAATAGAAGAATTATATGAAGAATATAAAAAATGTAAAATCACTATCAATGAAACAGATGATCCTAAAATAAAAGATGATAATAAAATTATAATACAAGATATAAAAATAATATTAGATGATAAAGAATTAGATGAAGATCAATTAAAAGAAATATATAATAGAAAATATTTATCATATCCGGATTATAATAATCCTAATTTTAATGAAGATATATCTAAAAAATTAGAATTCAATAGTAATAAAATATATTTTGAACAACAAACAGCATGTGGTAAAGAAAGTTTTGAATTAGGTAATCATCAAAGGATGTTAAAGAATTTTGTGAATAAGAAAACACCTTATAAAAGTTTATTAATATTTCATGGTGTAGGTGTAGGTAAAACGTGTTCAGCTGTAACAATTAGTGAATCATTTAGAGATATATATGTAAAAGAAAATAATAAAATAATAGTTTTAAGAAAAGGCGGTCTAGGACAAGGATGGAAAAATACAATATTTGATCCAAGTAAAGGTGAAAATCAATGCGCAGGCCATGAATTATTTGATTTTATAAATGAAAGAAATGGTTTTGAGAAGAAGGATAAAGCTTCAGTTAAAAGAGATGTTAATAAAATAATAAAAAATTTCTATGAATTTTATGCTTATCGTGAATTTTCAAATAGTATAGATAAATTAATTAAACATTGTAATACTGAAGAAGAAGAAAGGTTTATTATAAATAGATCATATTCAAATAGATTATTAATAGTAGATGAATATCATAATTTAAGATCTGATGTAAGTGAAATAAGTGAAGATGAGAATACCCGAAAAAAAAATAAAAAGGAAAATAAAGAGAAAAAAAAAGCATTGAAAAACTTAAATAAAATAGTGAAATATTCTGATAATTTAAGAATAATATTATTAACTGCAACACCTATGTTTAATTATTCTGATGAAATATTTAATCTATTAAATTTATTATTATTAAATGATAATAGACCAAAAATAGAATATAAAGATTATATTAAAGATGGAAATATTAATCAAGATGGATTAGATATTTTATCTAAAAAATTTAGAGGATATGTATCATATTTACGTGGTGAAAATCCTATTAATTTTCCTATTAGAATATATCCGACTGATTATAAAGATCCTTTAGCATTATCACCAAATGATACACCTAAAAAAGATTTATTTAATAAATCTATAGAAGAAGGTTTGAAATTTTTAAACACATATAATGATATGTTGCAAGGTGTACAAAAAAAAGCATATGAATCAATGCTAACTAAATTAGATAAAGATAAAAAAATAGGTATACAGGATTCAAATATTACACAGATATGTAATGTATATTATCCGTCAAAAAAAAAAGAATATGGTGAAGAAGGATTTAATAGTGTTTTTGCTGTTTCTAAAGGAGGATATAAATATAAAGAAGGAGTTGCCCCTATTTTAAGTTATAAATTAATAGATAATCATTCAATTAAGATTAAAAATATTATAGATAATGTAATAGATTCAGATGGTATTATATTTATATATTCTGAATATATCTGGGCTGGTGCAGTACCTATGGGAATAGCATTAGAACATATAGGATTTAAAAAATATGGTAATAATAATTTATTAAATTATGATGATAAAGGTAAGGAAAAAAAAGAAGGTAATTATATTATATTAAGTGGTGATGGTAAAATATCTAGTAATAATGATGAAGAAATAAGAGTACTAACATCTGATGATAATAAAGATGGTGAATTAATTAAAGTAGTAATAGGTTCATCTATTACTGGTGAAGGAATGGATTTTAAAAATATTAGACAAATTCATATATTAGATCCGTGGTGGCATTTAAGTAAATTAGAACAAATTATAGGACGTGGTATTCGTTATTGTTCACATATTGGATTACCCGAAGAGGAAAGAAATGTTACTGTATTTTTACATACAGCTACATGTGATGGTAAAGAAACAATAGATCATTATAATTATAGAAGAGGTGAAAGTAAATCATTTGAAATAGGTAAAATAGAAACTATTTTAAAACAGAATGCATTTGATTGTTATTTATTTAAGGATGGTAATGTTATAAATAATAAAAATTTATTAAAAATAAATGTAAAAGTTTCAAAAAATACAATAAAAAATTTTAAAAAATCCATAGATGATAAACCATATTCAAAAATATGTTCATATCAACAAGAATGTGATTATTCATGTGATATAGATTCCAATAAATTAGATAAATTAGATGATTTACAAGAAATGGATATAAATTATAATGATTTAAAAATAGGTATGGATGTATCATTTACATTTAAAAAAGAAATAATCATAGGGAAAATATCTAATTTAGAATCAAACGGAGACAAAATTTTCATTACAAATAAAGTTGGCACATGGGGTCCGGTACTTTTATCTAAAATAAATATTTTAAATACAATAAATTATGATACTATCGATTTTAAATATTTTAATGATTTAAAAAAAAATATTTTAATTTATTTAAATGAATTATATAAAAAAAATAAATTTTACGGATTAAATGATATTATAGAATATATTCAATATAATAAAAATATTAATAATAAAATAATATATAATTTATTAAAAAATATTGTAGATGGGAAAGAAAAAATATATGATGAAAACAATACATTAGGATATATAATATGTAGAGGGGACACATTGTTACAAGAAAAAAATATTTATATATTTCAACCTTTATTTAATAATGATGAATCTGTACCATTATTTTATAGAAATTATATAGAAAGTAAAAATAAAATAAATATAGATATAATAAGTGATAATATAAATTCAAAATTAGATGCATTAATTATTAAGAAAAAAACCGTAATACCAGAAATAAAATATATTTTTAATAAATTAAAATCAAAATATAAAGATATAATATTAAATAATAACAGTAATATATTATATTTTTTTAAATTAGTAGATGATAAATTTAAAGATGTTTATTTTGAAAGTTGTATAGATGAATTATCATATGAAGAAAAAAAAGTATTAATTATATATATAATTAATATATATAAATATAAAGAAATAAAATTATTATCTGGAAAATTGATAAATGACGAAATAGATTATTTATCATATAATTATTTAAAAAATAATTTTATTTATCAAACAGAATCCACATTTACTTTATTTGAACATGATAAAAAAACAATTGGATATATGATAGTGAATGAAGGTGATAAAATAGAATATAATGATTTAAAAGGTGATACTTTATTAATTAATAATGATATAACAGATTCAATTAAAAAATTAAGTAAAAATGATTATGATAATATATTTAAAATGAATAAAATGTATATTTCTCCTTATTTTAATAAAAAATCAATAGATAGTAATTTTATATATACATATAAATTTTATAATATTATAAATAAATTAAGTAGGGGCGAGATAATTGGTAATAATCCAACATATATTAAAGATGGATTAATACCATTAATTAGTAAATTAGATATGAGTGAAGATATATTTGAATTTTTAATAGAAAATTTTGATAAATTATATTCATGGCCTTCTAATCCAGATAAAACCAAATTAATAGAAATAGTATTCAGAATAAAAAATATATTACCAAATAAAGAAAGGTATTTCATAAATCGTGAATTAAATAATTTAAAAATAAAATGAATAAATTTGATTAATATATATAATATATATAATATAATATGTTTATAACAAATCAATTATTTAATAATAATATCAGTTTACATCCATCTGATTTGAATAAAAATATAGATAATATTATATTACTAAAATTAAAAAAAATATATGAAGGATATTGTAAAGATAATTGTTTTATATTAAATAAATCTATTAATATTATAAATAGAACTATTGGTAAAATTGAAACATATGAAAATAAAAATGTAATAAAATATGATATAACATATTCTTGTGATATAATTTCACCTACAAAAGGTGAACAAATTGAAGTAATTGTAAGTAATATAAATAAAATGGGTGTAATTGCATATATAAAAATAGATGAAAAATATTCAATATCTGATAATACATTTGATAATAGTCCATTAATTATAATTATTCCTAATGATATGATAACTAATTATGATATAAATGATATAAATATAGGACAAAAGTTAAAAGTTGAAATAATGGGGTTTAGAATAAAATTTAGAAATGAAAAAATACAAGTTGTATGTAAAATTATTTAAAAATTTATATTATAATTACTATGGATATTAATGAGAAAAAAATATTTATATATAAAAATATAAATAATATTGATGATCATAGTGAAATAATAAAATATATTAAAAATAATGATATAAAATATACAAATAATAATAATGGTTTTTTTGTTAATATTAGTTTAATAGATAATCATATAGATAATTTATATAATATTTTACAATATTATATAAATAATAATAATGAAAATGATATATTAATTTTTAAAAAAAAACAATTGTCATTACAAAAAATAGATTTTAATAATAATAATAATAATAATAATAATATCAATAATAAAAAAGGTGAAGATAAAAAATATAATATTCCAATTGATCAATTTACAGAATTAGAACAAAAAATAATTGTACAATCAAAACAATATAATTTATAAATTTGATATTAAAGATATATTTATAATAAATATAAATGGATAATATTTTTAAGGATATTCGTAATACAACATTTGATTATGCTAAAAAGATAGAATCATGTAAATATACACAATGTATTAATCAAAATTTAGATAATGATGATACTAAATATTTTCAAAGTATTTTTGAATTAATTTTATCTATTAAAGATTTTAATTATGATATTTTAGATAAAGATGAAATAGAACAATATGTTAAAACACAGATATTAAATTTATGTAATATTGTTGATACTGAATATAATAATTATAATTTTAATAAAAAAATATTATCTAAATCATGTATTTGTAATAATCTTCAATTGAATAAAGATACATTATCACTAATTCTATTTTACAATGAATATTATAAAATTAATTTAATCATATTTAATAAAGATTTAAATAAATTTTATAAAACTGGTTTGAAAGATTCTGAAAAAGTCTATATTTCATATTATGATAAAAAATGGATTATTCAAGAAACAGTTGAGGACCCTAATATATATTCAGATATTAATGAATTAAGTACATTATTTAATATTGATGTTAAACATAATTTCATTTATAATACATATCTTAAAGCAATATCTAATTATAAAGCAGATGATTTGTTTACAATTGCAAATGAATGCAATATGAGTTTAATTAAAGAAAATGGTAAAAAGAAAAATAAAAAAGAATTATATGATGAAATTAATCTGAATAAATTATAAATTATCATTAAGCATAATATTTTAAACTTAAATTTGAATAATGTATATTTAAAATTTTATTATTATAATATTATATATATTAAATGGACATCTTAAAAAAAACGAAAGATATCCAAGACTTATTTTCTGAGGCGATATCTGAAGAGAATGTCGAATTAGAGTTGATATTCGGTCAAAATGAAGTAAAGAATCCTATTAATAAAACTATCTTTCTTAAATTATTAGATACTTTAAAGAAAGATTATAATTTTGTTGAAGAAACAACAAATCTTGATATAAAATGTAGTCATAATAAAGGATTATCAAATATTAGATGTACAATTAAAGATATTGATTCTATTAAAAAATACTGTGTAACTGATTCATTAGAAAATATTGAGAATTTAGTATTTTTAAAAAAATCTAATTATGATAAACCAGATTTAAATACAAATATAAAAAATACAGATTATAATTTTAGATTAAATCTTAAAACAGAAGAAGATTTAGATTATAATAAAGAGCAAATTAATACTTATAATAATATACATGATACCAAAACAAAACATTATAGATATAAAAAACGTTATTCATTTATTACATCTGATAATTTATTTAGAATTGATTTAACAGTAGTTAAATCTACATCATATGAGTTAATAAAAGATCAAAAATATCAACCCCCTAGATTTTATAGAAAATATAATTTAACTAATACATTCAAGGAAGCCAAAATATTGAATAATCCTGAAACATATGAATTAGAGATAGAATTTATTGGTAAAGAAAAAAATACATATGGAATATCAAAAATATTAGATTATTATAAAAAATTAGATGATGATATAAAAAATCCTGTGAATTATTCAGTAGATCATGTTTATGATCCATTATCTTTAGAAACTGACAGTATATGGAAACCTGGTTATGAACCGGTAAATCAATTACAAAAACCAAATGACATATATATGGTACAACCTATTATATCAGTTACTACATTTAGACCACCGTTAAAAGATAAATTAATAGGAAAAAGGGTTAAAGTAAAAGAATCATATTTTGCTGATACAGATCAATTAGATATACTTGAACAAATTGAATCACCTGATGTAGTAGATTTTCCTGGTATAACTGTTGATACTAACGCTACTATACAAGATTATGAAGAAAAACAAGGTGATAAAAAAGGTTTAATACCTGGTGCACAAGTATTATTAAAATATAATAAAACAGCATTAGGAATAAAAAAACGTAGAATTGAAATACAGAAATTATTAAATGACAATATACCTAATTATAATATGGCGAATTTTAATAAAGATAGTTTACCAAAGAAAAAATTACAATATATGCATAAATTATTAGATGAATTAAATAAATTACAATTAGAAAATAAACCATTAGAAATATGGGTTCCTATTACAGAAATATATAGTGATTATCATGATATAGAACAAATTATATATGAATACTATGTTCAAGAAAAAGAAAAAGATAAAGATAAAGATTCTGAAGATATAGGTGAAAGTTCAGGTGGTGCTAAAACACCTGCATGGGCAAAGAAACATTTAAAAAAAAAATCTTCTACATCTAGTGAAATGTTTAATCCACAATCAGATGGTGATAAAAATGAATACATGGGAGATATATTAAATAAACAATCTATAGATATTTTATCTGATAAATGTATTGAATTATTAAATAATCATGTTTATGAATTATATTGTATTATAAATAATTATAAATTAATCTTATCTGAATCAGAGAAAAAGAATATATTATCAAGATATAGTAAAATAACTAATCAAAAATATGATCCTAAAATAGATATACATAAACAAAAATTTAAATTATTAGGACCTCAACCAATTACATTAAATCATGAACATTTAAATGCTGATTCAACAATAAATATTATACATGGTTATGCAGTTACAGAGAAAGCTGATGGTTATCGTGCTATGTTATATATTATAAATAACAAAGGATATTTAATCACTCCAAAAATGGATGTAATATACACAGGTATTAAATATCCAGACGTTAATGGAGAATGGTTATTAGACGGAGAATATATTACAAAAAATAAGAATGGAGGAGATATTAAATTATATATGATATTCGATATATATTTTAATGGTAATCCAAAAGAAGTTAAACCAGCATATAATCATATATGGTATTCTGAAGATGATAGAATTATGACTAGATCAAAAATATTAGATGGATTTAAAAATGTTTTAGGAGAATCAATTATTATAGATAAACAAGATAGTATTGAAATTGGTTATAAGAAATATCAATATGGTGCTATGAATAAAGACGATGATGATTCATTAATATTTCAAAAATGTAGAGATATGTATAATCTAGATGTTTATAGATATAAAATTGATGGATTGATATTAATGCCTATATATACAAAAGTCAAAGGTGATAAATCAGGTAAGGATGTAGTAAATATAGGTGGTACTTGGGATTATAATTTCAAATGGAAACCACCTGAAGAAAATACAATAGATTTTAAAGTATCATTTGAAAAAGAAGGAAAACTTAATAAAGATAAGATATTTCCCATAATTACTGAAGTAGAAAATGGTGATAAAATATTACATAGATATAAGAAAGCAAATTTAATTGTTGGATATGATCAAAAACAAGATGAAACATTAGATTATTGTATGATATTATTATTAAATGAAAGAAAGAAATATGTAAAAGAGAAAATATTCGATCCTCCTGATAATGATATTTTAGTAAATAAAACTAATTTATTATTAGATAATAATAAAATAATATGTGAAGATGGTTCTGAAATGAAAGACGGTGATATTGTTGAAATGAGATATAATCCTAATGGTGAAAACGATATGATATGGGAACCCTTAAGAGTAAGATATGATAAAACAACTGCACAATTCTTTACAATAGCGAATAATGTATGGGAAACAATAAGTCTCCCCATTACTGAAAATGTTATTAAAGGTTTGGAAGAGGATGTTTATGATAAAAAAGAAGATCCCAATGATTTATATTATGTAGGTAATTCAGATAGTGAATCTAAAGCATTAAGAGATTATCATAATTATATTAAATCTAATTTAATACGTGGTGTATGTAATTCATTAAATAAAAATATTCAAGTAATGGATACATCAATTGGTCGTGGCGGTGATATAAAAAAATATATTGATGAAGATTGTAGAATAACATATTTATTAGGATTAGATATTGCTAATGTAAATGAAGCATGTAGAAGATATCATTTTGAAGGAAGAAAACCACAAGCAACATTTCTTCAAGCAGATACAAGTTTAAATATTAAATCAAAGAAATGTAGTATGGATATCGATCATACTAAAATAATGTTAGATATAATTTATGGTACAGTAAAATCTGTAAAAGGACAATATAAGAAATTTTATAGAAATTATAAAGGTTTAGCTAAAAAAGGTTTTGATGTTATTAATAGTCAATTTACATTTCATTATTATCTTAAAGATAAACAAACATTCGATGGATATTTAACTAATCTAAATGATAATCTAAATAAAGGAGGATATTTCATAGCAACCTTTTATGATGGTATGAAATTATATGAATTATTAAAAGATAAAGAACATATAAAATATGAAAATGATATTGGTGATAAAATATATAGTATAACTAAAAAATATGAATTAATAGATTTTGATTATAGAGAAGATAATACAAGTAATATGTTTGGTAATGTGATAGATGTATATATGGATTCAATAGGAAAAGAATTTCCTGAATATTTAGTAAATATTGAATTTGTAATTCAAGAAATGAGTAAAATAGGATTAGAATTAACATCACCAGATTATATGGATAAAAAATATTCAACCATATTTAAAAAAGAATGTTTATTACAAGATGGTAGAGGTGGATTTGAAAATATTCTTCCAGTATTACAAGGATTAGATAAAAAATCACCTGATTCAACTATAATTAAAAAGTTTTATCCTAGATTACCTGAAATGTTTAAAAATAAAGACCTACAATTATTAAGTGGATTAAATAATTATTTGATATTTAGGAAAAAATAAATTTAAGAACTCAATCACTTTAAATAAATACATTCATTATTAATTGGAATACCATATTTAATACACCAATCATATGAGCATTGTATTTGTTCTTTAATTCTTTCAATAATATTTCTTACATTAAATTTCAATATATTATTTATATAATTTATTTGATTATTTACGAATAAATTATTATATTCATTAATTTTTTCTATAAATTCTTCTGGTATATTAATATGTAAATTATTACAATTATCATAATATTTATCTAATAAATCTATAATTTCTTTATTGAATGGTTTAAAACCTTTACATACTATATATTTTTCTGAATTAGATAATCTACTAATAGTAGGTTTATAAATATATATTTCATCATATGCTAAAAACAATAAATATAATAATTGAATAGTTTTATGATAAAAAATATCAAACACTTTAATAATGAAATTACCACCTTCGGCTTGAATATTCATGGCAATAAATATCTCACAAAATATTAATTTATATGATGAAATTTCTTGTTTATTAAAATCAGTAGAATAATCAAAACCTCCATCGGATGTAATAAATTTACTATAACCTTTTTGTCTAATATTATTAATGAATTCTAATGAATTATTTTTAATATAAATATTACCTGTATTAATTTTAGTATTTATATGTACATTAAGATTTTTAACTAAATCATTATTCCAAAAAGGGATTCTTCTATCATTGGTGAGTAATGTAATACCATAAATACCTTTAATATTATGATCTAATAAACAATTAATAAATCCCCCTGGTCCTTCAGCTATACAGGATGATAAATCAAATTCATCAATTTCAAAATCTTTAATAATTTCATGTAATTTAAAATATGATCTAGAAATAGGTTCTACATTTGATATGTTTCTAGTTTTATTAGGCGAAGTATAAATATATTCATATTTATTATTAAGTTTTTTAAATTTTTCCCATTTATTGATATTAATTTTATCAATAAAAGTTTTAGTTGAATATAAATTTTGTAATAATTTATAATTAATACATTTATTATCATAATTATTAATATAAGATAATACGTCACATTTACAATCAATTTTATATGATTTCATAATAAATATAAACGTTAAATTTTTAAATATTTAACAATCACAATGTGCAAATCTGGCACGACAATTAGATTTATTAGTTTTTTTCAATTTATTAAATTTTTCTTTACTAACAATTTTATCATTAATATAATATGTACATCCCATACCAGATAGAAAAATTGCAATTAATATAAGAATCACCAAACCAATTAATAAATATGGGGAAAATTTCATTATATAATAATATTATATTTTAAATTAAATAGCACACGTTGCACAATTTAATTTATTTTCAACAGTCATATAATTTTCATTATAACCCGTAGGATTACTAGCATATACATCATTAAACTCTACTCCACCATTCATGGGTTTTTCATCTGGATAATGCCATGTTTTGTATGTATTTCCAGATATATCATCATATGAAAAATCATTAGTTGATTTTACTAAAACATCATCATGAATTAATACACCTATATTATTTAATACACGACTATCATTTTTCATTAATTTATCAGGGATAGGTTGTAATTTATTATTGAATTTACATTCTAATTTGTCACCATTTAAGTTACAATTATCAGGTAATATTTTATCTTTAAGATTAATAAAATTATTGTTTTCATCATTATCAAAGAAATATCCGACATTAGTTAATTCATTCATAATATTACTATCAGCATATTTAGGATATTTAGTTAAATATTCATCGCTAGTCATTTTAATTTGAGATTCTTCACCATCCCATGTTTTAGCTAAACCTTGCATTGTATAATCACCTGGATTAGGATCCATTGTATCTTTTTTTATTAATTCAGGTTGAAAAAATATTTTATCATGTTTATAATTATCAAAAGCATTGGTTCTGATTATATCTAAATTAGACATATCTATATTATCATTTGTATTTTGGAATAAAGGTTTATATCCAGCTGATAATGGATGACTTATATTTGAAAGCATAGGATCTGGAAATTTATAAAAGGGATCTTTATATTCTATTTTAGTTTTAGATTGTTCTTTAATATAATTATTTACTTCTTGTTTTTTACCTTTTACTTTATTAACATATTTAGTAATTACCTCATTTTTATTTTTATTTAAAACATCATTAATACCCATACGATTATTAATAATATTTTGAAGTATAAATAATATTAAAAATGCTAATACAATTATCAATATAGAATTCATATTATATATTATTATAATATAAAAAATTATTATTATTATTTATAATATTTTCAGATTCATAATGTAATGTAATATAATCATCATATTTTTTTATTATAATTTTTATATCTTCTTCTATAATATTTTCATAAATAGTATATTCATCTTCTAGATGTGATTCATAAAAATTAAATGGTATACATATTTCTTTATCATAATTATGTATTAAATAATTATTATCATAACCCATCGTACCATCTATAATTTTATGAAATGATAAATGACCATTATTAGATATAATATTTACATTATTAATCCAATATTCTTTAACTTTATCTTTACATATTAAATTATATTTATCAATAAAATATTGTAATTTATTGATATTTAGCTTTTGGTCATAAATTTTAGAATTTTGGGGAGAACAAAAATAATAATTATACATTAACCAAAGGTATTTTCTGAATTATATATTATATATAAGAAACCATCTTTATCTTTATGTATATTATATAATTCCAAGATAGTAGAGGATTGGACTGGTACATTATTTTCAATAAAAAAGAATAATGCTTCAGCTGAATTTAATTTTATTCGTTTTCTAATAATATAAATAAATTGTGTTAAAGCCATATCAGAAGGTACTAAAAATTTATTTTTATCGATATTATTTAATTTACATGTATTTTTTCTTTCAACTATAATAGGTAATCTATCTGGATATTTTTCAATAATTCTATTAGATTCTGATAAACGTTCTTCAAATGATTTTGATTTTTTATAGTCTGTCATTTATAATTTATATTATATTTTTTTAAATTATTTAAAAAAAAATTATTATATTAAATTAAAATGAAAAATATTGTTAGAATTAATATTGATACTAAAATGAATGATTTAGAATTAAATATTGAGAATCGTAATATCATTATTACCCTTAATAAAAATTCTAATAATCGTGGTACTAATAATATTCGTCATTTATATTCATGGGTCAATAATAAAGATACTATAAAATGTTATAGTTGGTATGATGGGAAAGAAGAGAATATTAATAAACATGAATTAATACCTAATGGATCATCAAAATTTTTAGATGAAGATTCGTCTGTAATATTATTATATGGTGATATATTTATGATATGTTTTGATGATAAAAATGCTATAAAAGATTTTAATGTATCTGATTATGCTGAACTATATGATATTATTAATGAAGGTTTTGATGATTGTTTATCGGATGATTCAGAAGATAGCGAATTAGATGAAGAATCAGATGATCAAGATTATAATTCAGCAGAGGAAAAAGAAGAATCAGATGAAGATTTTGAATTAATTGATAGTGAAAATGAATTAGATATAGATAATAATAATTATTAATATTTATAAATTTGATTATAATATTATTATAATTATAAATATGAATTCTAATTATAATGATAAACATAGATCATTATGTGTTAATAAATTACATAAAATAATGGAAGATGTTAAGTTATCAAGAAATATAGAAAAAAGTATTTATAATATTACTATAAATTTCGCGAAAGATAATAATATTAGTTGTAGATGGGATAATAAAATATTTTATAATTTATATTTTTCAAAAATAAGATCTATATATTTAAATTTAAATAAAGATTCATATATTAAAAATAATTATTTATATGATAAAATAAAAAATAATGAAATAAAACCAGAAGAAATATCAAAATTATCTGTATATGATATATTTCCTGATAATTGGAAGAAAATGATAGATGATAAAACAAAAAGAGATAAAATTAAATATGAACTCAAACCTGAAGCGATGACTGAAAGATATAAGTGTCGTAAATGTGGCAGTAGAAAATGTTCATATTATGAAATGCAAACTAGATCCGCTGATGAACCTATGACACAATTCTTTACATGCTTAGATTGTAAAAATCGTTGGAAAATGTAATATATAGAGTAATCATATACCTAATCCTTTAGGATTTACATTTCTGATAACACAATTATCAGTATTACAATCTTGTTTTAATTCAGGATCTATAATTTTATAAGGATATGCACTACATCCATAATTTTTACTATATTGATTATTTACATAATTATGTACTTTACCTGCTTCATTAGTTAAATAATAAGTTAATTCCCAACTTGAGAGTTTTTTTTCATCAAATAATCCACTTATTGTATTATTCATTTCACAATTAGGTTTATAACTTGTAATGAATCTACCGTCAGACATTAAAGCTGGACAATCTTCATAATTATTATTAGGTACTCCTACAAATTCAGCTTGTTTTAAATTGTTGTTATTATTGATATTGTTATCCGACATTATATATATTAAATTATATTTTTTTTTTATAATAATAATTATTAAATATGCTTTCAAACTTAAATACCAATATGAAAATATTAATAGGTATTTCTTCTATAACAATTCTAGGAATAATATACGCATTCATAAAAAATATGTTTAAACCTAAAAATAAAATGATAGAAGGGCAAATAATTGAGGGTTCTCAGCATGATTCTCATTCTAATAATAATTCTAATAATAATCATACTAATATGGATGTAGCTAATTTATTAGAAAACTTAAATAATACAAGTGAACGGACCAGACAGTCTGCGATAGAGAATGCTTCGGCAATATTAGAGGTGGTTGATGGATATTCTAAAACCCATGCAAGTATTAATTTAGAAAATATATTACCAATTAATATTAGAAAAACTATAATTCATTTATCCAGTGTTAATGCTATAACACCTGAAAGTATGAATATATACCCTCATAATTATGATATGGGTCACAGAAAACATCATATTACTCCATTTAATAGAGTTATAAATATCAGATTAATTGGAGCACAAATGCCGTATGTGCCACATAATATATATGGTGATATTAATAGTAATATTATAACGCTGAAATTTGACACTGATTCTGTATCTATAACTGAAGGATATTATACAATACACACTTTAATAAATGAAATTAATCGGCAATGTACAAAGGTGACTTTAACTTTTGATAATATTGCTAAAAAGATTACAATTACTAATAAATCAGGATCAGCCTTTTATATTTGTTTCACCACCGCACCAGAAAACGCAAAAAAACTATTTAAAAAATTAGGATTTAAAACAATAGCAGATGTATATCTAGATGGACCGCACATAGCTGAATTTATTCCAGATTTATCTATTCATTATATTGATGTAATTATGGATGAACTTCCATCTTTAGGGGGGACTGAAACATTCGACCGTCAAATATTAAAAAGGATACCATTAAATGGTGCACCAGGAGATATGATATATTATGATATGCCATATTCAGATTATATATCTCAACAGAATTTTTTACCAGATATAAATACAGATAAATTATCAAATATTCATATTACATTAAAACGAAATGATGATACAAATTATAATTTAAATGGTTTACATTATGATTTAAAATTAGAAATTACAGAAATGATTAGTGATGAATTATATAGTGAATTAAAACAAATTATGTTGGGTAGAGTCGACGATGCGGGAAATATTATTAAATAGTTTAAAATAACTATAATTATTTATATATATATATATAAATGTCTGGGATTTACAATTTTACAACTTTGGATGGGGTGGGGCGGGATGGACCGACAAGCGCAGCAGGTTATAATGGTAATCCGATTGTCACTTTATCTGCAGGCATTCAAATATGGACCGTACCTGTGGGTGGTACATATGAAATCATAGCAGCAGGCGCTCAAGGAGGTGGTACTTCAACGTATGAAACTGAAGGAATAATAATAAAACAGGTTGTTTTTTTCGCTGCAGGCGAGGAGATTTATATATTAGTTGGTCAAGAAGGTTTGCAGAACGGCACCCGTGCCGTTTGGCAGTATTCAGCAGGTGGCGGTGGAGCAACTTTCGTTGTTAAAAAAATTACCGGTACGATACTAAGTGACACAAGTGAACAGTCAATTATATTAATAGCAGGTGGGGGAGGTGCATGGCGCGATATAAATATGAATGCCACTTCGGCGGTCAACGCCTCAGGGTGCTCCCGAGCCAGTTTTACTCGAAACGGTAAGCATGGTAGGTATGCTCCCACAAGCGGGGCGGGTGCGGATAGAGGTAATAATGGCGGTTCGAATGGTAACGGCGGATCATATACAATTACCTCCAACTACCGAGGCAGTTCAGGTGCTGGTTTTCTAGGCGATGGTCCAGAATCGACTGACACCAGGGCAACCAACCCCGGTGGAACAGGTGCAAAGTCTTTTCGGGGCGGCGGAATAGGATGCATAAATACTGCGTATGATTCGGAGAAAGCGGAGGGAGGGTTTGGGGGAGGAGGAGGAGGTGGTTGGGGTGGATCGGGTGGTGGTGGTGGTTATTCTGGTGGAGGGGCAGCAAATGAGAATAGTAAAGCCGCTGGTGGGGGCGGAGGTTCCTATTATCAAATTCCCCCTGATACCGCGAGTGATGAGGGTTATAATACCGGCCATGGGTATGTTACAATCACTTTCTTAGCGCCTTCTACGACACCAATAAATGGTTCGAATGTGAGTTTATCTCATATAAAAGAAAAATATATAGAACACGGGACAACGGATGCCGAAGGTCATGCTAAATTATATGCCATCTATGGTTTTCAATCCCACACATTTACAAATTGTAATGCTAGTGGTGCTTTGGGTCCAACATTAACAGATTGTAGGTCTGAATATGGATCTTCCAGTAATTGGTGGAATACTGATTATTTTAATGTCTCTGGATCTGCCACTAGCAACGGAATACAAGTTTGGACCGTGCCGCACACAGGATCTTACCAGATAGAGGCATGCGGAGCAAGTGGTGGTGATGCTCAGAACACTTATTTAGGTGGGAAAGGCGCGGTAATGGGAGGCACATTCACACTGACGAGCGGTGATAAATATATGATATTAATCGGACAAATGGGCTTTTCGGGTGCTGCGACAAGCCTTGGGTCAAGTGGTGGCGGTGGCACATTTTTTGTAAAAGGTGAAGATTACACCAACAATTTTACATTGCTTATCGCAGCAGGTGGCGGCGGGGGCGCACCGCGGGTCAATTCTCAATCGGTCAATGGTACAAACGGCGAAATAGTTGCGACCAACACCAACACTGATGGTGGTTCAGCCGGCATATACGGAAATGGTGGAGGAGGAGGGTTAGTCTCAAACGGCGCAGGAAACGGGTACTCCCCGCAGAGCAAAACGTATGGATATGCGTTTATGAATGGAGGGGCAGGTGGTGAGGGGGGTTGGTACTCGAGCGCGCGTGGGGCTTCTGGTGGTTTCGGTGGCGGCGGCGGTGCGTCAGTCCATGCCGGCGGTGGTGGTGGTGGGTGTAAGGGGGGCGATGCGGGGGCGGGATCGCAGACCGCATGGAATGGAAAAGGGGGCAGATCTCATATAAGCACTGACGGATCCTCCCAATCCAGCGACGTGCGGGCCGTTAGTGGACACGGTTATCTTACGATTACTGCCCTGGATTCACCTGGTATAAAACTATCATATTTTGATGGTGCAACATTTACTGATCATACTTCTGTCTATCGACCATTATCTATGAGCGAATTTAAAAATAAAACATTTGGATTTGCGAATATAATAACACCCGATAAATGGAGATTTTACTCTAGATATAGTAATAATTCAACTTTCCTGATGGGTGATCTTCCAGGGGAAAATGGAAAGCCAAATACGCAAGCAAAACTATACCAACCACAGGCTTCGTATCCAGACTATTTTACGATGTTTATTAGTTATAATAATTCTTCGGGTGTAAGCCCTGGTATGGTTGTTGATCGTAATTCCCCAAAATGTATTGATGAAGCTACAATATGGATGAAAGTTGTTAGTTGGAACAACTATATACCTACTATGTTAGGTTTAATAAAAAAAGACTATGATAAGGCAACATGGGATGATCAAATAGGTATTAATGCCATGGACACCATATCCGGTTCATTCGGTGATAGATTTTGTTTTGTTACAAGAGGATATCATACATATGCTGGATCTAGAGATGATATTGTCGCGTCAAACGCTTCATTTACTGACGAGTCCGTGGGTCCATATAATGGGTCATTAACTAGTTTTTTTCATAATAGATACGGTGTGACACAAGGTACGCAATTAACATCTTCTTGTCAAAGTGTCAGCAATAATATCACAGCGTCACCTTCATCTGGTTGGGCAACGCGTTTTTTAGATACCACAAGCACAAATCTCCCAGGATATCCGGGTTTTACCTCTGCAACAACACTTCCTTATATTGGTTTAAAAATTAAATGGTATGAAACCACTATTCAAGCGTCTTTACAAAATAATTGGCATGTCATTCTAAATCCTAATGGTTCAGGTACATCGTGGACTAATGCTAGTTTGACAGATGTATTTTCAGGAATGTATGTTTCGGGGACTGGAATACCTGAAAATACTTTAATAGGAGATATATATTCCAATTATATGATAATGTATCAAGAACAAAACACTGAATCTGTATCAACAAAATTACCTGTACAAAATGCTACCTCTACAGAAATCGACGTTACATTAACAATAAATGGTTATCTTTATTGGACGTTAACAACTGATCCTCATACTGCATACGAGAATCCTAAATACATTGGACCACCGCATACAGTTCTCCCAAGATATCAACTTACCAGTGGGGGCGCTTATCACCCTACAACTGAATGGGCATTTTATATAGGTGATACGACTTCGGGTACAACAAATGATTTTAAATATGATATTGTGGCTACTGAACCAAAGTCCTCCGCTGGGGAGCGTTTTTCATATGGACCTATCACATACAATGCAAGCACATCTCCTGATCAACCGGTGCCCCAAAATCATGAGTTTGCATTAAATCCTTATGACACATCCCCACTGATGTATATTATTCAAGGAGCCCTGAGTAATGAAACTCCTACAATATCAGGGATTTCTTTGAAAAATCCCCCGTGGCTGGTGAGTCAGGGCTGGCAAAATTATAGTATGGGGGCTATGTATAAATTTACGGCAGCAGGAAATATAGTAGCGCTGGGAGCTATGAACTATTACGAATCTCAATTAGGTTTATATTATAATGGAACAACTGATACAAATCTGGGAAATACAGCTGGTAATGCGGCGCGTAAGGCCAAATGTACAGTGACCGGTACCCATATCGCAAATGTATACCGTTACATGACATTATCTAGCCCCTGGCCGGTTACTGCAGGTCAATATTATTGGGTCATGGTAAAAAATTACTCCGGCGGATATACCGGACAGCATTCTTCCTATCCTCCATTTCCAACCCCCGCCACTGCTTCGGCCACCAATGCCACTGGAAATGTAATTTTATGGAAGACGGGATACGCCTCTAGTGGAGTTGGGTCCATCGGCGCGACATCGCAATTCAGTTATATGGATTATCCTCAATATCACTTTACGACTGTTTTCTACGGAAATACTGATTTAATATTTGTCCCTTCATAGTTCAATTATAAAAAAAAAAATGTAATATATTAATATGGGTTTTATTGGAGCATTTTTAACACTTGATCCAGGGTTTAATACATCTGATTTAACAAATTGTTATTATATAATAGATGGTTTAAAGTATGAACCAGAAACAGTGGGGGGAGTAACAAATGAAAATATTGTTGTAACTATTATTTTTAATATTTATCCCACTTATAATGATAGAGTGTTGAGACAAAATTTAATAGGAAATATATCATTTAATAAAATTATAACTAGAGACGAAATGGACGGAAATATATTACAAAATTATTATATTTATTCAAAACCTCTAATAATAAATAATTTAGAAGATATTTTGAAATTTAAACTAGGAATAGAAACTGCTACAGAAGAAATACCAAGCGACTATTTAATATATCATACATTAACTGATCATTTTAATTAACTTTATTTTCTAATTTTTCTAATCTATCATTTAAATTATTAATTTGTTTTTGTTGTTCTTTTATTGTTTCAATCAATAATGGTACAATTTTTTCATATCTTACTGCTTTATATCCTTGTAATCCACCTTTAATTACTTCTGGGATATGGTCTTCAATTTCTTGTGCTATAACACCCATTTCTATTTTATTTAAATCTACTCCTGGATTGACTTTTTTTGCTTCATCATTCCAATTAAATCTAACACCTCTAATATTATTTATAATATCTAACGGATTTTCTATAGTCACTATATTTTTTTTTAGTCTTTTATCAGAACTTGCATAAAATGCTGTAATATCACCTGTTGCTGTTATAGAACCATTAACTGCTAAGGTTGAAGATCCATTATAAAATACTAAACTAGAAGATCCATTGAAAGCACCATTATCATTATATTGTATTTCGGTATTATTACCACCTGGAGTGCCTCCCCCGCCACCGCCACCCGCTACATCTACTCCACCTACAGTCAAACTACCACTTACATCTAAATTGGTAAAAGAACCACTTGTCCCTGAAGCATTACCTGTTAAATTACCTACAAAAGCAGTTGATGTAATTGATGTTGCACCTGTTACTACACCGGCATATATGATAATTGTACCATCAAGAACAATTTGATGTCCTGTTAATGGAGTAATATTTAAATCTGTACCAGCTGTTGATGAAATGGTATTACTACTTATATTTATATTATCTACTTGTAAAGCTGTAAGAGTTCCTACACTTGTAATAGCAGTTTGTGCTGCACCTGTTACTGTAGCTGCAGTTCCAGAAACATTACCTGTTAAAGCACCTACAAAAGCAGTAGATGTAATTGATGTTGCACCTGTTACTACACCGGCATCTATGTTAATCGCACCATCAAGTACAATTTTTTGTCCTGTTAATGGAGTAATATTAAAATCTGTACTATCTGTTGATGAAATGGTATTACCATCTATACTTATATTATCTACTTGTAAAGTTGTAAAAGAACCACTTGTACAACTTGCTGAAGACCCTATTAATGTTTTTACTCTAAAATCAACATATCCGTCTACATCTTCGGTTTCATAGGATACGGTATCCTTATCTGCCTTGCTGGTATACAATCTGACATATGACCCACTACCACCTTCGTAATATCCTATATTAATGTGGTTGTCATCACCTATACTTGCCGTGTCCAACTGTAAAGTACTATGATGTATTTGTAACAATCCGCCCTCAATATCAATAAAACTTGCATTAAAAAGGACTTTACTAGCATTAAATTGTAAATATCCATTATTATTTGAATTACCATAAATTAATGGGCCGGATGTTACCGACCCATCATCATGTATAGTAAAAGATGCATTACTCCCTATATATATTTGATTACTACTTTTAGAGTCTTCAATATTTGAAGCATTAGTAATATTCCGGACACCTGAATTATGACCAATAAAAATATTATTACTTCCTGTATGATGATATCCTGCTTTATACCCTATTGCTACATTACCACTCGCATTTGAAGCATTATACAATGATTTATATCCAACAGATACATTTTCATATCCACCAGTCAATGAAGCGGACGCTCCTAATCCTATGGAAGTATTATAACTACCGTTAGTTTTTATACCACCAGGTATATCACCTATGATTAAATTATTATTATTTCTATATATAGATATATTATTTATTTTTGTGAATGATCCATTTGTAAAAGAAGCATTATCACCTGATATATTTATGAATGAAGCATTATCACCATATATTTTAGTAAAGGAACCACTACTAAAGGAAGCATTATTACCAGATATTTTAGTAAAGGAACCATTACTGAATGAAGCATTTATTCCTGAAGCATCACCTGTTAAATGTCCGGATATTG
>Ga0209632_10000532_pt1 | contig 39555 bp, 41 predicted proteins | sample COG_10_FD_184754 | JGI IMG/M metagenome (GOLD analysis project Ga0209632, IMG submission 184754) | Pelagic Microbial community sample from North Sea - COGITO 998_met_10 (SPAdes) (version 2) | ecosystem: Environmental > Aquatic > Marine > Neritic zone/Coastal water | place: Helgoland, sampling... | reverse complement strand
AAACTAGAAAAACCATGAAACGTGGAATGAAGAAAATGACAAATAAAAAACGTAGTCGTCGTTCAAAAGGAACTCGCAAAAATAGAAAGTAATTCACATGAAATAAAATTGAATTAAACAGTCACGTTATATAATTATAATAAAAATCGTTATTTATTATAATATGGAAAATCCTATTTTAATTTCACTTGAAGGAAATATCGGGGCTGGAAAATCTACTTTGATTGAACATTTAGAGAATGTTTTACAAAAAGAATCTGGATGGATATTTTTGAAAGAACCAGTTCATATTTGGGACACAATTGTAGATGAAAATGGTAAAACCGTATTGGCAAATTTTTATGAAGACCCAAAAAAATATGCGTTTGCTTTTCAGGTAATGGCATTTACAACTCGATATCAAGAATTAAAGCGTATTGTAAGAGAAAACCCCAATTGTAAGGGAATTATTTGTGAACGTTCTTTAGAAGCAGACAAACATATATTTGCGAAGATGTTACATCGTGATGGATTAATGGATCAATTGATGTACACTATTTACGATAAATATTTTCAAGAATACGAAGGAAATTTTCAATTAGATGGCATTATTCATATTGATGCGCTGCCTGAAACATGCTTTGACCGTGTAAAACAACGTTCTCGTAATGGAGAATCGACAATTACTTTAGAATATTTACAAACGTGCCATGAATTTCATAAAAACTGGTTTGAAAATACCAATACGCCTGTTTTACAATTGAATGTAAACGAAAAAGTGAATGTTTCCGATTATAACAACCAAACTTCTCTAAAATGGTTACAAGAAGTTTTAACGTTTATTCAACAATTTAAAGAAAAACAAACCAATGTTGAAACATGGACCAAACAGTTATAAGTAACAATACCTTTTGTAAAATTAAATACTATGGTCCAATGCTTATTTCTTTTTTTTTTGGTTCAATTCTTTATTTATTAATCTAGCACTTATTCGTGTTTTTTTCTCGTTTGCTATTTCTATGGGTTTGGTTGTTCCGGTTATTTGTTGCTCTCCGGATTGCTGTCCTGATTGCGTTATTGGTTGTGTTATTGGTTGTGTTATTGGTTGAGTTATTGGTTGTGTTATTGGTTGAGTTATTGGTTGTGTTATTGGTTGTGTTATTGGTTGAGATGATGGAGCACCACTTTCACCAGTTGCTTCCCCGGTAGATGATACTTTATAACTACCATCTTGATATTGAATTTGATATACTTTTGAATCTATTACTAAACTACATGTTTGAATATTTCCACCAGAATATTGTATATTATTTGCCTGAATACTCATTTATAATAAAAACATATAAAAACTTTCTATGTTTTCAATATAAAATGAAAGAAATCACATTATGGATGATTGTTCAATCAAATAACTCTAAACATATTGATAATTTTAATGCAATCAATCAAAAAATTCACTTACAATATTTTCCCGGCATTCAAAGTGATGAACATTATCAAATATTTTCAGATTTTGCTGTTCATAAAAATTACTTTCATAGAAATTATGTAAATCAGTTACAAGATAAACCGAGTATATTGGGTGAAAATTTATCGCATATGTTACTTTTTAATAAAATTTTAGAGAAAAGTAATCATGATTGGAATCTTGTTCTAGATGGTTCTATTTTATTGGACGTAGATAAATTCTTAACAAATTATGAAGACATTATTAAAGATGCCGAAGAAAAAGGGACTGAATGTATCCAATTGTATATGCCCCCCAAGTTTTTTGTAATGAATAATAAATCTATTAGTAATCATGCCGAATTATATGATTTGTCGTTACAAATAGACAATAAAGCATATTTAATTCATAAAAAGGGTATTTCTAAATTTGTAGAAAAATATCCGTTACAGAAAAACATTACGGAACAATTTGGAGAAATGATTCCTAATTGGAAATCTTTATATTGGAAAAATGATTGTTTTCATGTGATGTAATACATATATTACTTATTCGAATTATATGTATTTATTTTTTGCTAGAGCGTCTGTGGGATGATTTACGCTTCTTCATTGTGCGTTTAGGTTTATGTTTACGTGTACCCTTCTTTTTATGTCTTCTATGTTTCGTTTTACCACCGCCAGTAGCAGCAGCATCAGCACCTTCAGTATTAGTAGCATCAGCAGTAGGTTTTTCGGGTTCTTTCACTTCAATCTCTTTTTTCAATCCAAGAATTTTCTTCAATAAAGTAGTAATTGTTGCGGATGAATCTTTTGTTGCGGTAATTACATATTTATCACCCTCTATTTCCATTTTAAAGTCGCCTGTTTGAACATCACCGGTTGTTCCTGAACCGACAGATTGAATACGACCAACTACACTCTTCACTTCATTGCCTTCTAATTCAAAACCAAATACAAGTTGTGTACAAGCATTTGTTGCTGCAGCAAATTTTAAATCTACTTTTGAAAGCGTTTTTAATTCGGATTCTAGCGCAACAATATCAGTACGTTTAGACGAACGAACTGTTCCAGTGCTTATATCAGTATCACTCGAAATTGCCGATTTGATTAAAGCAAATAATTTCGCAGAATTCGATTTGTCTTGGACTTCGGTTAGATTACGATTCTCCCCGGAGTCTAATACATGACATTTTACATCGGCACCTAGATCAGTACCAGCGTTTGTATTTAAATTTTCAATATCAGGATCTTGCGCACCAACAATTTTTACAGATGTATATGACTTCAAATCCTTTTTAAAATTGTTTAACGCACTTGTTGATAGTTTGCTCATCTTGTGTTGACACGCAATAGCAACCATGTTTTTAGTTAAACCGCCTAGATTGGCGTTCAGGTCCATACCTTTAACACGTGTATCTACCGTAGCTGCTGGTTCAATTGGTGAAGCAGTATCCGTAGTTGCTGGTTCAATTGTTTGATCTACCGTAGCCAGTGGAATATCATCAGTCGGATTATTCGGATCACTCATTTTAATATATAATATAGGAACAAATTATTTGTCACTTTATGTTAGATAATGAAAATTTCCCGTAGTCGTTTTTACAAACCGTGGATATTATTTGCAACCATTTTAGCTATATTTGCGATTTTAACTATATTTTACATTGTAGTTACTAAATATTTAACGTGGAAATCTAAGGAAATTCAAGAGAGTTTCTTGGACTCAACTCCTAAATATTCTTCAGATGTAGGAATTGTATCAATGATCAAAGACCCAAAAAATATAGAAACGTGGTTAGAAAAACACCGCACTTTGGGTATTAAGCATTTTTATATTCGTTTAGAAGAAACCCCTGATTTAGAAGAGTATTTAGAATCACAACCAGATGTTACAGTCAAGGTTGGAAAGTCTACGGGAGTGAATGAGTATGATGAAATCCAAACACGACAAAACAAATGGGTAAACCAGGCATTTGAATTAGCAAAATTGGATGGTAATAATGTACAATGGTTGATTCATATTGATTGTGATGAAATTTTAAAAGGAGATTTAAAGAAAGTCCAAGACTTACCCGAAGATGTTCGCACCTTTTGGATACAAAATATTGAGGCCAAATTCGATAAAATTCCTGGAAAAGAGGACAATTGTTTCAATGCGTCGAAATTTGCTAAATGTGGAACGAAGAATTCGGGGTGTGTGAGTTACGCAAATGGAAAAAGTGGAGGTCGCGTATCATCGGATGTATCTTGTTTTGGTCCTCATCGTATGAAGAGTCAAATAGAAACAAAAGAATCAGTAAAGTTAGATGATTTAGAGGTAGAACATTATGAGAGTTGTGATTTCGATATTTATAAACAAAAGTTTAAAAACCTTTCAGTCCAAGACAAGGAGAATAAAATACCATTTTCTTATTACAATGAATCAATTGAAGCAGCCAAAGAAGATAATGATGATAAACTCCAAGAAATATATCAAAAATATCGTATAGAAGTATAAAATTGATATAAGTTCATATTTTGTTGTGAATAGCAAAATACGAAAATGAATCAAAGTAGGAATATCAAACGTGTGTTGGTATTTGACGTGGAGACAACGGGTCTCTTACCAAAAAAGGGAGAAGAAGTTCCCATTGAAGAATTACCCCATGTAATTCAATTAAGTTATGTCATATTTGAAACCAGTAATTGGAGAGTATCCAAAGAATTTAACCAATATATAAATATACCACAACATGTGGAAATTTCTTCGATAATTACAGAAATCACTGGCATCAATCGAGAAATGTGTAACACTGGAATATCTATGGACGCCGCATTACAAGAGTTTTGCGAAGACTATATGATTTGTGATACGATTGTAGCGCACAATATATATTTCGATCGACGTATGATTCAGTTGGAATTGAAACGTCATGCCGAATTATTGGACCAGTTCAATGTAGAAAAGGTATTCGTACCTTCTTATGAAAAAGAAGAGAATAAACAAAACTATTGTACAATGTACAAGAGCAAAAATATATGTAAAATTGAGCGTAAAGATAATAAGGGAGAAACTTATTATAAAAGTCCTAAATTATCGGAATTATACGAGTATTTGTTTGAAACAAAGGCGCCGCTGAATTTACACGATTCGCTCATCGATACGTATGTATGTTTGCGATGTTTTGTCAAAATGCGTTTCAAGTTCGATATTAGTACGCGTGGGTATAAATCGGAAATATTTCACCATGAAAAGTAAGTATAGAATGTTTGAATATTAAATAGAGTCAATCGAATGGTGAATTTTTTCAATCGCACTTTCCATTTGACTTTTCGAAATAGTAAGTGGAGGTGTAAATCGTATAATTGTGTCTTGTGTTACTTTTGCGAACACTTTGTTTTCGATTAAGCGTTCGCTTACAGTATTTGCGATAGATGGATTTTCAAATTCAATGGCATTCATAAGTCCTTCTCCGCGGACATCAAGAATAATCGAATTTTTTTTATCATGAAATGAATTTCTAAAAAGTTTTCCCATAACAATTGCGTTTTTATCAAGTTGTTCATTGTGTATAACATCAAGAGCAGCAATAGAGACCGCGCATGCAAGTGGATTTCCACCAAATGTAGAACCATGTGTTCCCGGCATTACACAGTTCATTATGTCATCATTTGTAAGAACGGCACTAATTGGTACAAAACCTCCACCTAGTGCCTTTCCTAAACACAATATATCAGGTTTAATATGATTTCTTTTACATTCATATAGTTCTCCAGTTCTTCCTATTCCGGTTTGAACTTCATCGGCAATCATTAAAACATTATGTTTTGAACATATAACTCTTACATGTTTGAGATAGTTTGGGTCAGGTACAATTACGCCCGCCTCACCTTGAATCGGTTCTAACATAAACGCACAAATATGTGGATTTTTCGAAAGTGCGTTTTCTAACGCATCTATATTGTTATATGGGATTGTAGAAAATTCGGGTGTATAAGGACCGTAATTCTCATAGCATGATGGGTCAGTGGAAGAACTACTTGCTGCTATACTTCTGCCCCAAAAGTTATTCTTAGCAAAAAGAACATGCGCTTTATTTTGAGGAATACCCTTTTTCATATATCCCCATGCTCTAGCAATTTTTATTGCGGTTTCACCTGCTTCGCAACCGGTATTGGTAGGTAAAACGCGGTCGTAACCAAACATTGATGTGATTTTCTCGCTGAAATCACCTAATACAGGATTATGACATGCTCGACTAGTAAGTGTTAATTTTCCGGCTTGTTTGGTCATTTCCTTTAAAATATGAGGATGACAATGACCTTGATTCACGGCACCATATCCTGCTAGAAAATCAAAATAAGCGGTTTTATCTTCATCAAATAGATAAATATTAGAAGCAGAATGGAATACTTTTGGTACACTATTATAATTCTTCGCACAGAATTTATTCATCTTTCCAATTGTGGTAGAAATTTTAGACATAACTAGATAATAGGGTTATATATTCTATAGATAATAGCAATTTTTTATATTATTTCATGATAAAATTGAATGTTTTTATCATTTCTTGGACTCATAAACAAAAGATGTTATACGAAATAGAAAATTTAGTAAAAGGTCACGTTGAAAAACGCCCTTCCAAACACATTAAAACACCATATGTTGCGGATGTAATATATGGTGAAAAAGAATATTTGGGACATAGTCCAGCACTAGGTTGTGGAGGTTTAGCAGACGCAGGATCTTCTATTTATATGGCACCCGTAAGTAACCCTAAATCCAAATGTGATTATACCTTTTATTTATCCGAATATTCGGATGAAATTCATCCTGATAAAAAGATTATAGTGGGTATTCATCCAAAAATGGCAGAATTATTTATGGGAAACGCATTACAAAACAATATGTTGTCGAAGTTACAAAATGTGCGTCTATGGAGACGTGAAACAAAAATACAAATTCCCAATTTAGCAAATTCGAGGTTTGATTTCACAGGAGTGGATGAAAATGGCACTTCTTTCATATTAGAGGTAAAAAATGTTCCTCTTGCGGATTATGAAGATGTACCCAAGAAAGAACGGAAGAATTATGATTTTACCGGACGCGATTTTAATTCAAAAGTGGCATATTTCCCAGATGGATATAGAAAAAATCGTAATGATCCAGTAAGTCCACGTGCGTTAAAACATGTCCAAGAACTCACCAAAATTCGTAAAATATCCAAGGTGCGGTGTTTATTGGGTTTTGTAATACAACGGAGTGATGTTTCGAGATTCCAAGCATCGGTCATTGATCCACAATATAAAGATGCATTAAAAATTGCGATAGAAAGTGGTGTGGAAGTATTTGCGATGGTGGTAAAATGGAATAGTAATGGCGTTGCTGAATTTATTCGCGACGACTTACCCGTATTATATTAAACAAAAAAATTAGGAAGACTTTGTCTTCGAATAAAAATTGAGTATGTTCTGCGTTGATTTATTTAGTTCTATTGAACTGTCACCATTCATCGTTTTTTTTATATTTTGTGCTAATTCTTTTCCTAATTCAACTCCCCATTGATCAAAAGAGTTAATATCAAAATAAAATCCTTGGACTGCGACATAATGCTCGTATAGTGCCAACAAAAATCCAAGATTATAAGAACTAAGGTCATCCATCAATAATAATGTGGATGGACGCCCACCTTGAAATACTTTATGAGGTATTAATGTTTCATCACATCCTTCGGTACGAAGAACTTTTTCATTTTTACCATAAAATAAGGCATCCGGTTGAGCAAAAAAATTACACATTAATTCATCATGATTACTAATAGATGATCCATGCTTTGTATAGACCCCTTTATTTTGCTTACAAAATCCAATAAATTCACATGGAATTATTTGAGTGCCTTGATGGAGATATTGATAAAAAGAATGTTGTCCATTCGTTCCAGGTTCTCCGAATACCACTTGACCACTTTTTTCGACTTTATTTCCACAAGAATCAATATATTTTCCGTTACTTTCCATTTCTACCTGTTGAATATGTGCTGGGAAGCGTTCGAGTGCTTGTGAATAAGGTAGAATAGCACGGCAAGAAAATCCACGTTGAATATGATCAATTGTAATCAATCCCATATGAATCGGAATATTATTTTCAATAGGTTCATTAAAGAAATGAATATCGGCATCTCTTGCCCCATTTAGGATTTGATTTACTACATCAAAACCAAAGGTTAGTCCGATTGGCAGCATACCCACCGCACTCCATACTGAATATCTACCCCCAACCCAATCCCAAAAACCAAATGTTTTTGAAATGCCAAATGATGTAACCTTTTCTAAATTTGTACTAACCGCAATCATATGTTTTTGAACAATGACTTCAGAATCGACACCGTGTATGTTTGATATTAACCAATCTTTTACACATTCAGCATTAATTATAGTTTCTTGAGTAGTGAATGTTTTGGATATAATAATAACCATAGTTTCTTCAGGGTCAATATCTTCCAAACAGTCTATTAAATTTCGTGGGTCGATATTTGATAATAATCGTAAATTCATTTTTTTTTCATTTTCAATTGATTTATAAAAATATTCTATACCTAAATAACTTCCACCGATTCCAACCGAAATAATATTTTTAAATTTTTTTCCGGTCGAGGATAATAGATTTCCGGAATGTACTTCTTGGACAAAAAATTCTATATCATCCATAACTTCTTGAACCTCTTTTTTATACCAAGAATTGGTTGCGTTTGCACGTAACGATATATGTTCTACCGAACGATTTTCCGTAAAATTTATTTTATTCCCGTTCTTCATATCATCCATTTTTGGCAACACTTTTTCGGTTAATTTCTCTAATAATGTAGAATATTCATTTTCATTGAATAATTGACGATGAAAGTCAAAATAAACACTGTTTTTATAATTAAGAACGGATTTCATTCTATGTTATTAGTAGAATATAAGGTTTTAAGTGTTTTTTTATATTTAGCAGTTTTGTATTGCCTACCAAATTTTTCTCTCGTTATAATAAAATGTTCATTCCATTTTTAACATCTTTACTTTTTTGTTCTACGCTTGCTTTCACGTCTGCTAAACCCGTTTACTTGGACACAAACAATACATTATTGCTAAGAGGAGAGGTCAATGAAAAAATGGCAACCGATTTCGTATTTGATCTAAATAGCAGAAAAAAGAAGAGTGATTTATATGTTTTCTTGGACACCAATGGAGGATCTGTTGACGCCGGAAATAAAATTGTAAATGAAATCCAAAAGCATAATCTTACATGTATTGCGCAAAAGGCAATTAGTATGGGATTCGTTATTTTACAATCATGTGAAAAAAGATACGTGACCCCCCTTTCGACTTTGATGCAACATCAAATCAGTTACGGCGTTAGTGATGAAAAAGCGAAAATCGAAAGTTATGTAGAATTTATTAAACAAATCGGTGAAGAACTTACGGAAATGCAGGCGAACAAAATCGGTATAACTTCTAGAGATTTTAAATTGAATACTTATAATGATTGGTGGTTATTTGGTAAAAAATCAATCCAAGAAAATTGTGCTGATGAAATGGTGGATGTATATTGTACGCCCAAATTAACAAATCAAACATATGTCTTGGACAATGGTATGTATAGTTATGTTTATTCTAAATGTCCTTTAGTAACAAACTATATCGAAAAGACCAAGAACAAAAAAAACGAAGATGATTTTTTCTATTTTCTATAAATAATTGAATCATTTATACAAACTTTTGGCAAGTATTACAATCTTCGCATATTCCGATGACCTCGGTTTTATTTATTGGATTTATTTGATAATAACACGTATTATGTTGATTTGTAATACAATCTTTGTCTTTCCATAAATTTTGGTAAAATGAAATACGATGTTCTCCAATAGTAGATACTAAATGTCGGATTTGATTTATCCATGGCGGACATTCTGGATTGTAGGAAAGGGTCCAAGTAACCTCTGGAAGAATAATGTTCGTATTTCTACATAGAGGACAATCATGATCCCAATGTTCAATACAACTATCGTGAAATAAATGAGAGCACTCCCACTTCTTGATGAGAGTAGTAGAATCTACGTTTTCAAAGCAAATTACGCAATTACTTTTCATATTTTTTGTTATAAAACTATGAAAATATCAAAAAAACAGTTCAATTTTATGAAAAAAACTACCTTAGTTAAATTATTAAAATAAAATACAAAATCAATCTACTTGGGCAAATACCTCTCTTTTTCTATTTTGTTCTACTCGTTTAGAACGGCGGACTGGTTCCTGAACCTTCCTATCTTGAACCGTTTTTGTTCTCTTTTCCTTAACCACTCTCTGTTTCTCTTCTGTAACTGTTGTTTTATGTAATAGTAAAAGTGTGTTGGCCGCGTTCAGTTGTGCCAATTTATCGTACATAAACTCTAGACGCTCGTTCTCGAAAATCGCGAGTTTCTCTAAGAACACTTCAATGTTCTCACTTGACAACCAGTAAGATGGTTCTTCGTCGTGGTTCTTGATCGGATCACACCTCAACTGATAATGATAGGTACGCAGTCTTACATCATCCAGGTTGCTGAACATTTTTTTGGCATTATTCATCTGTTCTCTTCTTAGAGACACCATGCGTTTTTCGATGTCATAGTAAGTATCCATGTTATGAGGATAATAATGGCGTCTTATCTTATAATTCGCAAAGAGTGCCATTCTTTTGGACCATTCGGTCCAAAGGTCGTGTTCGTAAAAGTTGTTGAGTTGCATGGTTGATTGTTTACTTCTTCCAGTTTTGGTTTTTACCTTCTAGTAAAAAAGAAAAAAGATATTCAATTTTATCTAGGCAGAGCACATTTCACACACTTCTTCTTCTTGTGAAACGAATTCGGGGGTTTCTTCGTCTTTCTCCGGTTCAATGGTAAATTGTTGTGCTTGATGTTTTCCGCGACGCCGCAAATAATAAATACCAGTTTTCAACCCTTTGGACCAAGCATAAAAATGCATGGAAGTAAGAGTATTATACGTGGGATCTTCCAACCACAAATTTAACGATTGACTTTGGCAAATAAAAGCACCGCGATCAGCAGCCATATCAATCAATGACTTCATAGGCAGTTCCCATACTGTTTTGTATTTGTTGCGTATTTCTTGAGGTATAATATCGATTTGCTGAATTGACCCATTATTAGCAATAATAGAATTTTTGACACGGTCATTCCACAAATTCAAATCAATAAGTTCTTTCATCAAATATTTGTTTGCCAGCATAAACTCACCGGCAAGTGTGCGTCGACTATAAATATTCGATGTAATTGGTTCAATACATTCGTTATATCCTAAAATTTGTGAGGTAGACGCGGTTGGCATGGGAGCCAATAAAAGCGAATTACGTAGTCCATAGGATTTGATATTGCATTTCAATTCGTTCCAATCATAACGATGTGACGGTTCCACATTCCACATATCAAATTGTAATATTCCTTTGCTTGCCGGTGAACCATCAAAACTACTATAAGGACCATCTAGTTTTGATATTGTACATGATTCTGTTAAAGCAGCGTAGTAAATAGTTTCAAAAATATCTTTGTTTAGTTGTCGGGCATCTAAAGAATCGAAAACGAAATTCATTTGGATAAATGTATCGGCAAGTCCTTGGACACCAATACCAATGGGGCGATGTTTAAAATTACTATTCTCGGTTTTATTTGTAGGATAATAATTTACATCAATGACCTTGTTCAAATTATTCGTTACTACGCGCACAACATCATGGAGTTTATCGAAATCATAACTAGGCGGTGTTGTGCTATGATTAATAAACGATGGCAAAGCAATACTGGCTAAATTACATACAGCACTTTGGTCTTTTGTGGACACTTCCATAATTTCAGTACATAAATTGGAGGACTTAATAATTCCTATGTTTGCCTGATTTGATTTTTTGTTGGCAGCATCTTTATAACATAAATAAGGTGTTCCGGTTTCCATTTGGGCATCCAAAATTTGAAACCACAATTTGCGCGCTTTCATCGTAACACGTCCCTTTCCCTCATTTTCATAGTATTCATAAAGTGTTTTAAATGCGTCTCCGTAAACATCGGATAATCCCTTACATTCATCGGGACACATGAGTGTCCAATTTCCATCTGTTTTAACACGTTCCATAAAGAGATCGGGGATCCAAAGTCCGTAAAATAAATCACGCGCTTTTAATTCTTCATCCCCGTGATTTTTTCTCATTTGTAAAAATACTTCAATGTCTGCATGCCAGGGTTCTAAATAAATCGCAAAACTTCCGTTACGCTTTCCACCTCCTTGATCAACATATTTTGCTGTAGTATTGAACACTCGTAACATGGGAACAATTCCATTTGAAGTTCCATTTGTTCCTCTTATATGACTTCCTGTTGCGCGAACATTGTGAATATGAAGACCAATCCCTCCCGCCCATTTGGAAATGTTCGCACAATCACCCAAAGTGTTATAAATGCCATCAATTGAGTCATTTTCCATTGCCAATAAAAAACAAGAAGACAATTGGGGTCTAGGTGTTCCGGAATTAAAAAGAGTGGGTGTAGCGTGCGTAAAATACTTATTTGACATATAATAATAGGTTTCCTTTATTTTTTCCATATCTTCTCCATGAATACCAATAGATACACGCAACCACATATGTTGCGGACGTTCTACAATAACATCGTTTATCTTCATTAGATATGCTCGTTCCAATGTTTTGAAACCGAAATAATCAATTAAATAGTCTCGATTATAATCACATAGTTCGTCTAATTCTTCCTTGAACTTCATAACAAAATCATACAATTTTTCAGATACTAATGACGAAGTTACATTATGTTTATCTTTAAAATGATACAGTTGATTTACAACCTCACTGAAAGAAGATGACGTATTTTTCTGATGATTTGATAGTACAATTCTTCCAGCAAGACTATTATAATCTGGATGTGTGGATGCTAATGATGCGCATTGATCGGACGTTACTTCATCAATTTGGGTGGTAGTAATATTATTATATAGTTGATCAATTACTTTCATGGTAAGTGATGTGAAATTCAATTGAATATTTGCTTCGGTTGCGGTATTTTTAATACGCTGCAGTATTTTATCGAACGATACAATTTCTTTTTCACCATTGCGTTTTATTACATACATTTCGTCATCATCAAATGGCATATTATAAATAGTATACTCATATACTATTTATGTTCTTTTGAAAAATTTTTTCCTTTCCTACAATCAACCATTAAAAGAATCAACTTATAATAGAATTTTTCTAAATTCATGTATTAGTCCACTGAAAGTAGACCATCCTGAGTGCTTGAATTTAGTTGCGTAACTACACATATATATATCTATAATTGCGTCTTCGAAACTTGAATTTCTAAATTTACCACTTGGTTTATGGTAAGGAAATTTAATTTTATCCTTGTATTTTTCTTGAAACATTGTATATGAATCTACATTATCTGTGGCAATATATACATAAGAATCGTTTACGTTTTCATCAATAAATTTAAAAAAAATCTTCGTCTGTCGTAAATACACCTTTTTTTTGCCGCAGCTATATGATCCGTACGTCGTACATGGATCGCAATATAGTTATTTTCTAGTAATTTACGTTTTTCATTGATTTTCTCCATAATGTGGGGTAATGGTTTTATAATGGTAAAATCAGTTGTGGGTCCAACTCGTGAACACCCTTTATAATTTATTGTAAGCGTTTTATCATTTTGTTTTACAAATTCCACATTGGGAATGGGTTCAAAATAATCTAGAAAATACCCATTACACAAACAGTCATTTCTCCATATAACAATTAATTTTTCATCTTTATTTTTAATATATTTTATATAATAGGATGTAACCACTCGTAAACGGTTGCCTAATCATCCAGTTGGAAATATTGTATGCACCATATATAGTAAGGAGTGTAATTATATTTTACAAATATTATAAACATTTCCAATGATCTAATTTTTTATGCCAAAATGTAACAGGATAGTGCACAATATTCTCATTTAATAAACCCGCACAATACGAAAGAGAACTTTTTGCCATTACAAAAACCTTTGCTCGTACCATACTGTGAAATGTTTCCATGAGATTTATATTTAGTTGAAAATTCACATTAGGTTTTTGTAATTTTTTAAAATCGTCTTCCGTGCCTTGTGAAAAAATAGTTATTTTATAATCAGGGTATAATTTGGTTAATTTATCAATAATATCAATATATTTTGCGTTTGATGTATATCTCTGGGTACAGTTTTCATCTACGTCACCACGTCTTATATGAATAGCAATATCCGGAATAACAATATCGGGTTTTTCAGTTGAATAATAATATCCACGAATTTGTTGTAATACTTTATCAGTATAATAAATAGAAGGTCTATTTGAATAGTGTATATCTCTTGCTCCCTTACTATATATATCAGGTTTGACACCTTCACTCTGTGGAATTCCTATGAATTTATTTAATTCAACTGCGGTTTCACCATGATGTACATATTGAAATGGAGTGTGAACATATTCATAATTATTGTAATTACAAAAAGCAATGCCAGACAATCTTGCTTGATATTGTGCACCAAACCCATCGGATCCTCCATAAACGGTGTATTTTTTCATATACATATTATACATCTTATATAATATACAAAAAATATATATAGGATCAATGATATACTTAGTAAAAAATACAACAAACCCGTGTTGATTATTTTTAACCTTTTAAAATAGGTGTATTTTTTTGTAATAACAAAATATTGCTCGTAATATCCATTGGTCAGACAATAATGTTGCCCCCGGATGTCTCGATTAAAATGATTTGTTTTTATTTTTTAGAATATTGAAGATGCTTTGCCAAAACCTTCTTGAACTCTTTGGGATCCATGTCCCGGAAATGACTATATTGTGAATTTGATATAGGCATCCCTTTGTAGATCTTGACCGTGCAAGATGGAAAATAGTGAATATGGTTCTTTGGCATGATTAAATAATGTTGTTTATGATAAAAACATTATTTTGAAAAAGACCTTCAATTTTGTACACTTATTTTATAAGTACTTTTCTGGTAGATTTAATTGCATCACTAAACGATGAGTAGTGTGTTCCTCTAAAATTGTTCGCATTTACACACATAAACAAATCAATAATCGCGTCTTTCAATGATGTTACAGTTGGCCATCTATTTTCGGTTTTATGAAACCCAAGTTTTATTTTATCTTTATATTTATCTTTAAATTTCGTATACGTTTTTAAACAATCAGTTGCCACATATATATTTTGATTTTCGTGTATGTTTTCATCAATAAATTTTAAAAAAAGGTTGTCATCTTCATATTTCCCTTTTGTTTTTATCCATTTGGCATGATCTGTGCGGCGAATATGAACCGCAATATAATTGTTGTTTAAAACATTCATTTTAGTATCGATTATTTCTTTCATGTGAGGTAATAATTTCAAAAGAGAATAGTCAGGTTTATAACCAGATGCTTCACTACAACCATCGTATGTATATTTCCATTCTCCCTTTACTATTTTTTTAAAATTGGCATCCCAACAGTTTTGATTGAAATGAACATTTGGGATTTTTTCAAAATAATCTGTAAAGAATCCGGGACAATGATTATTATGTTGCCAAACAACAACCATTGTTTCGGTTGTAGTTTTTATCATTTTTTCATAATATGATAATACCACACGAAGACGGTTACATAAACCACTAGTCGGTCTTATAATATAAACCATTATAGTAAGGATATAAAAATAAAAATACAAGAAAAATGCGTTTCAGTAACAAATATAACCTTTTAAGAATGTAATTAGTCATTATCTAATTTTACCAAACAAACACCAGTTCCCATATTTAGATTCTTAATAATTTTACTATCTTCAGTACCTTTAACTACTTCCAACGCAGGTGGTTTTGGAATTCGTTTTTTTGCTGCTCGATGTTCGTATCCCGAAACGCGCTCTTCCAAAATAGTGTTCCATGCTTTTTCTATAATAGGTGCAGCACATTGAAACCATTTTTTATTACGTTCAACAAATACGCATGAATATTGGTCCAATCTCCAATAGTCTACACTATATAGACTCCAACTACGTCTTATTTTCAAACGCTGGTCTTCGATCCATTTTTCTATAGATTCTTTTGTTAATTCAATATCAAGGGGCATGTAAATATATTTTGGTCCACTCGATTGTTGTTGTGCTAGCATATATCCACCGGTATTATCAGTAGAATCTCCCATACTACATCCAATACTAAGTCGTTCCACAAAATGTAATATAACGCCTTTTGTATGTGTTTCATCTTGATAAAACTGTTCTTCGTTTTCATATTCTTTAAACCGTGTTTCTAGAAAATCGCATTCATCTAGACCACATGTTTCCATTTGTAATTGCATTTGAATCCAATATGCTTTTGAGGGAATGCCATTAATTTCACGATTGACAATATTCTTAATTTCCAACATTCGCCCATATCGATCATTTTTTTGATCTACATTAATTCCATCAGGTGAAGCACCAATAAATGAATGGTTTTCATGTTGTATACATCCGAAATCTTCTATTTTCGTATTATATTTATTTTCATATAACATAACCGATAATGGTTCGTATTTCTGACCCCAATGCATAGGAGACAATATATTTACATAACCACTCGATTCTCCACTATGATCTCTTAATGGACAGCACTTTTCATATATTAAACTATTATATTGTGAGTCTGTGCCAAATAGTTTCCATAAATTGGACGCGGTCATTAATTCATGACGGAATGAATACCATTCTTGCGTACGTTGTTCAGGTTGTGGCATTGAACGTAAATGATCAATTTGATTCTGTAATTCCTTTGTATTCGTCAATGGGCAAGAAAATGTATCTTGAGAACGTAGTGGATAGTCACATTTCATGATTTCAAAATAATCATGTATTGTTTTGTTAATAAATTCACTAATATCGTCATCATTTTCATCATGAAATATATTTGCGTCTTCCCAAAATTCCACAAAATAACACATGATTTCGTTATTAATAATATCGTAATAATTCGGTTCGCATATATGTAAAATGTTTTGTTCTACATAATCGTCAATAATTTCGTAACATGTTGTAGTCAATTCTATTAATTCATCCTCGTTCAATGATTCGATAAACGATAAATATGTAGATTCTTGCGTGTCTATGCTTGAATCATCGCTTAGATCTTCCATTTTGTATATTATATCTATGTATGTTTATATATAACTTAATCAATTTTATATAAAAATAATTATATATTCGCATTTGTATTTATGAATCTTGAGTAGTATTTTTAATAGACGTGTTTTTCTTAGGCGTTAAAGATTTCAAAGTAGAAACGCGCTTATTATCTACAATACGTAATGTGAAATTCTTTTTTTCACTATTGAAAAAAAGAGATGGAATAGACAAAATTACCTGATTATCTTTGTCATAATTAACATCTTTATTCTTTTGTAGTTTTCCACGGTTTAGACTCTCGGAAAAAAACAACTTTAAATTCTTTATTTCCTTCATGGGGAATTTATTATCATGTCCATATTTTTCAGAAAAAGAATGTAATAATTGAGTTTTTACTGTTTTGTCAATTTTATTCCAAGGTTCGGTTTTATTATGCTGTTTCTCTTTTTCCAATAAAGAATCTAATGTATTAAAATTAATAGAATTCGAAATAACCTGGTTATTATATTTGTTTATATACGGAACTGTTTCCTTCTTATTAGTGGGTTTAGCATCTTCTATTTCATTGTCGTGTGTTTGAGAAAACATAATTGTATTGATCTCCCTTTATATATGTTATAAGGGGCAATGTTTATCTCATTTCATAAACTATATTTCTTTTCTGTTCGACATTATTATTACATAATATTACGTAATTGTTGCGTTTCATCTTCAATTCCAGATTGAATTTGTTTATATTGTGTGTTAATGATTTCAACAATGGAGTTCATATTCATATTTTCTATAATATCCAACATTATTTTTTCAAATTTTTCGTTCAATACGGTGATTTCTGATGTGTTTCTTGTATCAATGGGAATGGAATAATTTTCGTTCAATTTCAAGAAATTATTGCGAAATGACTCCATATTTGATTCATAAGAATTAATAATATAGTCAGAAACATTATACGAACAAAAGTTCTTTGTCATAGGAATGATTTCGAACTCAATATTCGTTTTTTCGTAATAATTCAATAGTATTTTATATATAAAATGCGCAATGTGTTTTTCATAATAGTCTTCAGTTTCCATATTCATATTCAATACTTTAATATTATTTTGCTTCAATGCGTTTCGAAGTTTTAACGTCAGTTTTTTTTTAATTGCGTCATTATACCTAATATGTGGAGTCCAACCTTCGAATAGCATTAATTCAGGTTGAATCTTACGAATAAGAGTAGCAATTTCTTTTATCGTCCCTCCTGACAATGTCATAGCACAATGACTATGTCTAAAACATAGCATGAAACAGAATGATAAACCACACATTTTAACTCTAGTAATTATTATTATTAATATGATTGGTTATATCATATTTCAATTTTATATAAAATAATCCCCGGTTTAAAATAAGGGGTAATTAATACCAAAATAATTTTCAGGGTTTAATTGCGATATTTTAAATCAATGGTTTATATAATGGATAATAAAAAGGTTATTTTAATTCCGCCCCCAATAAAAAGTAAAAGGGTTAAACTAGAAAAACCGAAGAAAAAGAGAACAATTACTCAATGTAGTTCTTGGACAAACGCGGTTGAAGAATTTGACAATATAACGGATCAAAATATAGATGTCATTTTACAAAATGATGAATCTACGTTACAAAAAATTATTTTACAACAGTTAAAATACAAAATTGGAGGGTATATGAATCAGGACAAATTGAAACAAAAACTCTGTTTAGAAAAATTTATTACTTTACAAGACGTAATTCAATTATTAAAGTCGTCACAACGTATTTGTTATTATTGCAAAGAGGAGACACAATTGCTATATGAAAATGTCAGGGAACCCAAACAATGGACATTGGAACGATTAAATAATGATTTTGGACATAACAGTGATAATGTTGTTATATCATGTTTAAGTTGTAATTTGCGACGTAGAACAATGGCATCCGAACGTTATATACAAACGAAAGCAATGGCAAAAATAGTGAAAATTGGTTCTACCGAAAAAGTATAATAACAATATATGATGAAGGATAGTTCAATACTACAAAGTGCCTATATATCCATTTGTATTCAATTTATCATCGGTTTGATTGGAATACATGGAATATTCATCCAATTGTTGCCAAAAGATGCTATTTTAAATGATATTATGCTTTTAGAGGTGATTGTTCAATTTATTGAACTCACTTTTTACATTTGGTTAATTTATCATTTAAGTCAAATGTCATTTGAAGTAACTTATACACGTTATTTTGATTGGATTATATCAACTCCATTAATGTTACTAACTACTGTATTTTTTATGGAATATATGAATGTTGAAAAATATGGTCAAATTGTTTCTATAACAGATATTTTACGCAAAGATTTTCTTCCATTGATAAAAATCGTAATTGGAAATTTCATTATGTTATTATTTGGATTTTTAGCAGAAATACGATATTTGCCACGAATACTGGGATTTTTATTGGGTACTATAGGATTTTTATATTCATTTTATACGATTTACACTGAATTTGTCGGTATTGAATATTGGAATCAAATATTGTTTTATTCCATGTTTTTTATTTGGGCGCTATATGGGATTGCTTTCTTGTTTCCATATGTAATAAAAAATGTGTTTTATAACTATTTAGATATATTTGCGAAAAACTTTTATGGATTGTTTCTGTATTATATTATTTTGACCAAGCAGGTTACATAAGGTTTCAATATAATTACCTTATCTAACATTTATGCGTTGCCCATTTGTACATTTCATTTGCTGTTCGAGGACCACTATAATATTCTATTTTCTTACGACATATTTTGAAAATGGTGGGAAATCCGTCACTTGAAACGCGATTGTCGCCATTCGGAAAATGCTTTTGGTTAAATTCTTCCACCAATTGATCAAGACTAATATTTTTCATGCGATTGTCGTCATTATCGCCCAATTCCACAATATCAATATGTACATTTTTTAAAGAGCGTCCCATATTTGTTTTTATTATGTTTTTCATTTGTTTCCATTCAGGTTTTAACGTTTTACAATGACCGCACCAATCAGCATAAATTTTACCAACAATTATTTTTTTTTGAGGTATTTTTCTATTTCTTTTTGTTTTTCTACCACCGCATTTTTTTCCTCTGGTTTGTTTATTTCCCATTTACATTATAGATAGAAATAATATCAAACATTTTTTTCTATCATTTTAAATATATAGTATGAAAACATCATGGTTAAGTGAAAATATGTGGATTATATTTTTCCTCTTTGTTTTTGTTTTAGGTATAGTGTTTATTGTTTGGATGGGAAATACTCGACTAGATAGTAAACCTTCTTTAGCTAAAGAAATGGTTGAACATGAAATATCGAAAACATTACCATCCCCCAGTATTTCAATTGAAATGAAAAGTCCGAACACAAGCGAATTGATTGTTCCTGTATCAAATGACGAAATTATTTCTCCCGCATCTAGTGAAGATGAACTTTTATCCACCGAATCAAGTGATTTATGTCCCACATTATTAATAAAACGTGGTAATAAGTACATGTTGTTTAATAAAAACATGCCCGAAGAAGTTGGACAAAATCCAATGTTTTTCGATAATTTAGATCAATATAAAGATTATGTTGAAACACAACGCAAAATGTACAACCAACAATGTCCTGTTTTGTTTTTACAAGAAGAAAATAACGCACAAGGCGAAAATGTATACAGAATGCGTAATTCAGAAGAAGGTGGTAATGTAGATCCATTATTATTAGGTTCAGTACAAGACTATTTTATGAACAAAACAAATGTTACGCCTAAATTCGGTCCTCCTGTGGGTCCTCAAGCGTTTAATCAACCTCCTACAAATAATGGAATAAGTTTAGGGAATTACGGTGTTCCAGTAAATGAACTTGAACAAACCGAAATTTCGAAACATCCACCCTTAGTTGAATACGATGATGCCAATCGAGATAATAAACCTTTTAATCAAGGTTATTATGGTTTTGACCCAACGAGTCAATATGTTGGTAAATATACGGTATTAGATGAAATTCATAATTCTACTCAAACTGAAAATAATAATGGTTTAAGTAATAATCCTATGGATCCCAATTGGGGAGGCGCAATGTTTACTGCTGAAAAAGTTGCGTCCGGATTATATGAAGGAAATAGCGTCCAACCTCCCACTGTTCCGACTGTATTACAAGAATAATTATACTAAATAGGCAACAATGTTTTGAATAACATTTTTACCTAATTTCCGCTGTTTTCCTTTTGTTTCGCATATAATCCCATTTAAACAATGAGGATCTTCTTTTACTTTATCTATTAAATTGGAAATCGTTTTGAATTCTTTCATAATCGTAATCGCGGAAACAGAACTGATTCCGGGTATTTGACATAAAATAATTTCTCCGATGTTTTCTGGCGTAACATTGTCTTTTTTTGTCTTTTTTACTACTGAGCAATAATTAGACGGGACTTGTTCTATAATCGCACTTTCGGGACTCCATAAACAGTGTCCTTTTTTAATCATTGAGCATAATTTATTCGCTGTGTATATGATCCATTCGGCAGTTTCAATCATAGACGTGGTCTTCATTATGCTAAATCCTTTATAAAGTTGTAGAGTCAGCATGGACGAATATATCATTTTTTTTTCAGTAGGATTTAATATTTGCGACATCCCGCCTTCAATTAAATAAATAATATGATGACGATATAATCCCGACGAATGAATTAACCGATAAGATTGCTCTTCGTATCGACCATCTTTTATGCTCGCTACTAAATCGCTCAATGACTTGCGTTCTACAATGACAATTTCCTTTTCATTATCGTCCATAAAAACAATATCCCCCAATGGCAGTGTTTTTTTTTCTATAGTCATTTTTAAGTCAAGAGAAGCATTTTTTTCGTTTACTAAATGAAACAATTGATGTTCACGATCGTCCAAGATAATTTTCATAAAATAATGTATTACACTACATTATTTTAATTATATTCTTTTCATAACAACTTAATTACTTAGAAAGGAGGACTGCTTCCTTTCTGTCCTTGTCCGGGAATAGAGAAGTAAGAGTTGGGTGTCTTGGTACTCCAGATAGGGCGCTGAGCGCGATGAGGGTGGAATGTGAAACGAAGACCACGTACAACTTGACCAGTAGTAGGGTTGGTCACATCATATAGAGTGTTACGTGTTCCGGCCACACGTAGGGCAATAGGGAAGTGGTAGTCGCGACCAGTTGTTCCGGGAAGACCGGCTTTCTTGTTTCCACCGCCTTGGTTGTTAAATTGATCAGGAAAAGTGATATGTCTAGATTGGACAGAGCCTCTAAATGCGCGTGTAGTTAGAACCATTTATACTATATATAAATAAAAAAAAATAGATAAGCATAAAATTTATTCTAAAATGGGTTAGACATGAAATCATAAAATAGTTATTGATATCATTTTATTTAAAGAATAACATGAAATCGAATGAAGAAACTGTGCGCATCAATGACGAAGATATTCGCATTGAAAAAAATGAACATGGACAAGATGTCTTTGTATTTGATCCCTATAACCCCCTAAACAAACTTATTTCCACGGAAAATATTCAAAATATATTGAAAAAGTATGGTATTGATGCTCCTATACATAACGCAGAACTCTATAAACGTGCGTTTATTAACAAATCTCATTTAAAACGAACAAATTTGGAAAATAAGCAAAACAATGTTATTATTGTTCCTAAACCTCGTGATTGTTTGCCATTAAATTCCAAGTCAAATGAACGATTGGAGTTTGTGGGAGATGGTGTATTAGAGTGTATCACAAAATATGTTTTATATAAGCGTTTCCCGAAAGAAAATGAAGGGTTTATGACTGAAAAGAAAATTGCTTTGGTAAAAAACGAATCTATTGGACGCATGGCATATGAAATGGGACTTCATGAATGGTTGGTTATTTCAAAAAATGCTGAGCAAAAGCAAACACGCACGAATCTAAAAAAATTGGGGTGCTTGTTTGAAGCGTTCCTGGGTGCTCTATTTCTCGATTTTAACAAGATTAGCGTGAAAGACGATGAAAACTGGTTTTCCGATGTATTTATTACTGGTCCAGGGTTTCAAATGGCGCAAATATTTATAGAGAGCGTTTACGAACAACATGTAGATTGGATTAATTTGATTCGTAATGATGATAATTATAAGAATATTCTACAAGTTCGCATCCAAAAAGAATTCAAAGTTACTCCTGATTATTTGGAGGTTGAAGGGCATAACGTTGAAACTGGATATCATATGGGCGTGTATTTATGTTTAGGACAACCGATTCATTCGGTTCATGTAAACAACGCATTACATATTGATAAATTTCAAGCATTCTCGCATATACATCAACATATGTGCGATCATAGTAAAATTTTCGTAAATCTAGGTAAAGGAGTTCATAAAATTAAAAAGAAGGCAGAACAAATTGCCTGCGAAGAAGCGTTGCGATCATTACAATCTTTTGTATAAATATTATTACTTGAATATGTGAATTTTATAAAATTGAATAGTTTATTTTGTTTTTATTGTAACTAACAAAATAAATCATAATATGGAAAAATATTACGCACAAGATCGACATAGTTATAAACTACGTGGATTACCAATTGAACTACATCGCAAAATATATAGTTATATACACGTAGATGTCATGGTATACGAATGGATGTATCAATGTGATTTAAACGATATAATTCATATAATTTGCGATTGTGGAAATAACGGTATAACAGTAATGTTACTTGCCGAATTGTATAAATTGTATAATAAGGATGCGGCCAAGTTATTTCTATGGCGCCACACGATTCCGGAAAAGGAAAAAAGAATGGGATATTGGTACAATGATGAACTGACAGACTATTATAAAGCAGGAAATGATTTTGTTAAAATGATTACCGTCGAATATGGAAAACTTCTTGTAACCAAAAATCAAGAAAAAATGGAAAAATTATACAAGATATTGAGTGTTCTTATCTATATGTACAAAAATCCGACTAAAACGTTTTTAGAACGGAATACTGAGTCAAGTTAAAAATAAAATTGTGATTGTATATTATATTGATATACAAATGAATATTTATTTAGCCAAACTAAAAGAAAAACCTGTTCCAAATATCCGATATAAAAATGGGCTTTCCATTTTTCTTGGACAACATCAAAAAGAAGTTGTTGAAGGAGAAGAAAGAAACGATGAAGAACTAAATGATCAAGAACCTATAGAAGAGGAAAAAAAAGACGATGTCCAAGAAGACGGAGTCAAACGATTGTGTAAAATTACAGATAATCGATCAAAGGATGGGTTTGATTATAATAGATTTATGGAATCTTTGCGAAAGCAACATGTATTCCCTGTGAAAAAACAATTGAAACCATCACAAATGCCTGAATCACGCGATTTTGAAGAACCCATTGACGATACGAGTGTTGAATTAAAAGAACCATTAGAAGATGTCCAAGAACAAGAAGAAGAAAAAATGGAAGATGTCCAAGAACAAGCAGAAGAAAAAGATAATGGAGAAGAAAAAATGGAAGATGTCCAAGAACAACCATTATTAAAATCTACAAAAGACCGCGTTATTATAAAACGTAAACCAAAAAAATCGAAGGATGTTGCGTTGGAGCAATTCGACGGAACGCAAGTGTTAGAAGGAAATACTTTAAAACAACGTTTGCCGAAAAATGATGACTTTCGTATGCGTGCATCAAGTTACTATATGAATAATCGTAAAAAATTCATTAGTCACTTGTCCTCATTTTTTAATAAATATAAACAGGAGATCCAAGACCAGGCAACGGTGGAAACATGTGATACAAAATCAAAGGATTCTAAAAATGGGGAATTTAATTTAATGATTCACCAACGTGTTGTAAGTGATTACTTAAATTTATACACACCTTATCGTGGATTACTATTATATCATGGTCTTGGATCGGGAAAAACATGTACATCTATTTCGATCGCGGAAGGAATGAAATCCCAAAAGAAAATATTTGTTCTTACCTTAGCATCTTTGAAGGCAAATTTCATGGATCAAATGAAAGTGTGTGGTGATCCAATTTATCGTTTGGACCAATATTGGGAATTTATTTCAATTGAAGGAAAACCCGATTATGTGTCTTTATTATCAAGTGTTTTATCGCTTCCACGATCTTCTATTGAAAAAAGAAAAGGTGCTTGGATGGTGAATGTGTCAAAGAAATCCAATTATCACGATCTAAACGACGAAGATCGCAAAGTATTGACAGAACAAATTGATGAAATGATTCGTTCCAAATATATTGATGTTAATTATAACGGTTTAACTGAAAGGAACTATAATGAAAAATTCAATATTAAAGATGAAAAAACAACTATGAATAAGAAAATTAATCCATTTGACAATAGTGTCGTCATCATTGATGAGGCGCATAATTTTGTAAGTATGATTGTTAATAAAATGAATAAACAAGACGCAATGTCTTTCATTTTATACAAACATTTAATGAACGCAACAAATGCGAAAATAGTTTTATTATCAGGAACACCAATTATCAATTATCCAAATGAAATAGGTATTATGTTTAATATTTTACGCGGAACCATTAAAACATGGAATTTCCCACTTCGGATTAAAGAAGGGGGGAAATCATTCACTAAAAACGATATTATTCAATGGTTTGACGAAGAGGGACTAAACCAATACGATTATATTGATTATTCTGGAGAAAATCTAACTATTACACGCAATCCATTTGGTTTTGTAAATATTCATCGAGTTCAACGGTTATTACAGTCCAAGAAATATGGAGGAAAAAAAAAGTCAAAAACGAAAACCAAACCTAAAACCAAAACCACTCGTAAGAAAAGAGAGTCTGTCGAAGAAGAAAACGTTTTGGCAAAAGAGAATGGTTTACTAGTGATTAAGGATCCTCTTGGAGCATCTATTCAAGATGACGAAACCCGCATAGAAACTACCCAAGCACAGATGGAAATACAGCATGGAGGGTCGTTAGAAACTTACAATGGTGTGAAATTAGACGATAGTGGTAATCTAAATGATACAGATTTTAAAAAAGTAGTAGTGAAAATTCTACAAAAGCACGGTTTAGATACAAAACCGATTGCTCAAATTAAATCTACGAATCATAATGCCCTTCCTGATAATTCTAAAGACTTCTTGGAGAAATTTGTAGAACTCGATTCTTCTGAAATGAAGAGTAAAAATGTTTTTCAAAAACGTATTCTTGGACTCACCTCTTATTTTAAAGGTGCTAATGATTTATTATATCCTAAGTTCATACCATCCGAATATGATACAGTATATCATATTGAACATGTCCCAATGAGTCAATATCAGTTTGGTATTTATGAAAAGATTCGCGACGAAGAAAGTAAACAAGAGAAACAAAGTCGCAAAATGCGCGCTAAACAACAAAATATGAATGCTCAAGAATTGTTTAGTACTCCTTCTACTTATCGTATTGCGTCAAGACAATGTTGTAATTTTGCGTTTCCTGATCCGCCTGGTCGTCCAAGAAAAAATGAAGATGAATTAATTGGACTTGAGGTAGAGGAGACTGAACCTGAGGAAAAAACAAAAACTCGGAAATTAAAAGGTGGAGGTGACGAGGATGAAGATGGTGATGAAGAACCAGAAGAAGACGCAGAAATAGATGAAAATAAAATAGAGATCTTGGACAATATTGTTTTACACGACATTGAAAATCTAGATGAACAAGAAAACCCCAAGGAAGAAGGTGATGAAGAGCAACCTAAAAAACGCACCGAACCTAAAAAGGACAATCTGAAACGTATTTCTGAAGTATTGGGAGAATTGCGTTTAAGAAAAGAAGAAATATTTAGTCCATCGGGATTAAAAATGTACAGTCCCAAATTTTTACGTTTATTACAAAATATCCAAGATCCAGAAAATAAAGGATTACATTTGATTTACAGTCAATTTCGTACATTAGAAGGTATTGCGTTAATTAAAGAAACATTGGAAGCAAATGGATATGCGGAATTTCGTATTCAGAAAATTTCCGGATCAAACGACTGGGAAGTAGTTGAAAAACCAGAAGACAAAGGCAAACCCAAATTCGCATTACATACAGGTACGGAAAGTGATGAAGAAAAGAAAGTATTACTAAACGTATACAATTCCAAATGGGATCAAGCACCATCATCGATTGTTTCGAAATTTCGCGAAGAAAATATAGAAAATAATTATATGGGACAAGCCATTAAATTACTCATGATTACATCATCCGGTGCCGAAGGTATTAATCTAAAAAATACCCGTTATGTTCATATTGTAGAACCGTATTGGAATATGGTTCGTCCTCAACAAGTCATTGGACGTGCGCGTCGTATTTGTAGTCACCAAGATTTACCAGAAGAATTACGCACGGTAAAAGTATATTTATATATGTCTGTTATTCCAGATGATATTAAGGAATCAGATAAACATAAGAATTTGCGATTGCGCGATGTAAGCAGATTGTCCAAGAAAATGACAGAGACAATCGATGATAGTACAATGTTAGGTCGGTATTTACATCAATTGGAAAACGCGCCTGGAGTAGTTACGACAGATCAACAATTGTTTGAACGCGCTTTACAAAAAGATCAAGTAAATTCCCAAATATTAAATGCCGTTAAAGAAAGTGCTATGGATTGTAGTTTATATGAAAATAAAGATGAAAATTTGGCGTGTTATTCATTTGGACAAGTTCGTACAAATGCGTTTAGTTACCATCCTGAAATTCAAAAAGACATTGACGAAAAAGATGTGAAAGAAGTCCAAGAAAAGAAAGCATCATACCGCGAATTTACATATGATGGTAAAACATATGTTCAAAATAAGGTGACGAAAGAACTTTATAATAAGAATGATTTTACGGAAGCACAAAAACATGGCATGACAATGTATCCTATCGGTAAAGAATTTCCGGATAAAAAGAAAGTTATTTTCTATGGATAATATAGATGGATTTGTTAAACGTTCCAAAAAGGTATATACCGAAAGGTTTATCCGAAAAAGACACCAAAAAACAGAAAAAATACTTACGTAAATCACGTAAAATGTATAAAAAAGGGAAATATTATGAACGTCCGAAAGTGAAAACATTTAAATCTCGAAAATCGAATCATTTGAAACGCGCTGAAAAATTATACAATATTGATAAAATAACCCCGTCGAAAGAATTGGCAAGAAAAACAAAATGTAAACGCAGTGCATTGGAGAAAATAGTAAACAAAGGTCGAGGTGCGTATTTTTCCAGCGGATCGCGACCAAATCAAACCGGGGAGAGTTGGGGTATAGCACGTTTAGCAAGCGCGATTAGTGGAGGAAACGCATCTATTAGCGATTATCACGTTTTGAAAGAGGGGTGTAAACCATCTAGCAAAGCATTAAAACTAGCGCGTAAAACATGTAAGAAACAAAATCGCAATTGTAAATGATGACGTCAGCAAGTGTATATTTTGAAAATAATCTTATTTTATATGTGTAATATATATATAATCCAAATAAACATATATATCCAAATAAATCTATATGGAAGATGAAAATAAACGATTAACCGAAAGAAGGGGTGCAGTAAAATTGTTCACAAAAAGAAAAACATTATACCATTGTTCGGGGTGTTATAATTCAATTTATGAAGAATCATCGTGTCGAAAATGTCAATATTGTAATAAAGCATTCTGTTCTACATGTAGGAATAGTGATACATGTCCACAATGCGATGAAAAATGGAATTATATTCCATTTAAGAAAAAATATTTAGGTTGTTTACAATGTTTATGTAAAGATACTTAATAATAGTTTATTATATTATTGTATAGTAAATTATGTTGTCTTTACGCAAAACACTTTTCCAGCGCGTCAAAAAAATGATTCCAAGAATCAGTGACACTGAAATGATTGCACTTCAGTGTGGTACAACTTCCATTGACCGTGAGTTATTTGAAGGGAAAGTAACAAAACATAATTTTCAACCTATGAAACAACAAATGTTTGAAAAAGAACTATTAGACAAACTTATTGTCAAATATCCCAGTCAGCATATTTATCCGAATAGCGACTATGAATCACTGCTTAACTTTATGGGCACAAACAAGTTTTTCTCCTTTTTAATACCCGAACAATATGGCGGAAAAAAAACATCTGTAGAAGAAATGTCAAATATTTTAACGTATATTACGTCAGCAAATCCATCATTAGGCGTTATTACTATGGTTCCTAATTCTCTTGGTCCTTCCGAATTACTACTTCATTATGGCACTGATGACCAAAAAAATGTATTCTTACCGTTGCTCGCAGATGGATCCAAAATACCCTGTTTTGGTTTAACTGGACCCAATAATGGTTCTGATGCTACAGGACAAATTGACACTGGAAAGATTATAAAAGGAAACAAGGGGAAACTACAAATCGAAGTCACGATTAAAAAACGTTATATTACATTAGCACCTGTTTCCAATTTAATTGGACTCGCATTCCGTGTAGAGGACCCAGACCAACTATTGGATTCTAAAAAATCAGGCGTCACGGTTGCCCTTTTGGAAAAGGGACATTCAGGTTTAAAACAAGACTATTATCATAATCCATTGGATACAGGATTTCCGAATGGAATGTTGGAAGGAACCTTGCGTATTGATTTGGATAAAGTCATTGGCGGAGAAGAGAAAATAGGAGAAGGTTGGAAAATGTTAATGGAATGTTTGGCAGCAGGTCGTGGTATTTGTTTACCAGCAACGGCAAATGCGTCATCCAAATTGGCAACTGCGTCTATGTTTTTATATGCAAAACATCGCACACAATTTAAAATGCCTATTCTTCAAATGGAAGCAATTCAAAATAAGTTGGCATCTATGTTGTATAATACATGGGCCATTCAGTCTAGTGTATATGTGACAAACAAAATTTTGGACCAAGGCGAAAAACCTTCCGTATTAAGCGCCATTATGAAAGAGCAAACCACCGAACGGGGGCGTAAGGTTTTGAATGATGGTATGGACATTCACGCCGGTTCGGCAATATGTAAAGGCGAAAATAATTTGCTGGCAAAATTTTATCAAAATGTTCCTGTTGGTATTACAGTGGAAGGAAGCAATACTTTAACGAAAAACTTGATCATATTTGGACAGGGATTGAACAAAAGTCACCCTCATATTTATCCTTTGTTACAAGCAGTTCAAAATGATGATTTAGATGAATTTACCGAAAAGTTTAGGAATATTGTGAAACATTCTGTTGGATTGTATTTTGAATCTTTGAAATCCAGTTTCTTTTCCAAAAATGTGTTGGAAAAACAGACTATCTATTTTGCGTGTTTGTCTAATTTTGTTGCGTTGAAAGGAGGTGCGATAAAAAAAGAACAGGGTTTGTCTGCCGATATGGCATCGATTATGTCCAATCTATATTTAGCACATTGCGTTGAACAATATGAACGTGATCATAATGTAAGTCCTGTTTTACGAGATATTACGATTGAGAAATTAACCAATGAAAACAACGAAGTATTTAGGCGCGTTCTTCATAATATTCCAATGGGATTTTTGATGAAATTTATGAATTCCAATAGCAAAGAATCTTATTGTTCTAATTTAGCATTAATTGAAGAAATGAAGAAAAACCCGATTATTATGGAACATTTATTGGAAAACGTGTATGTTGACAAAGGATTGGAAAAACTAATTTCCATTGATCAAATGGAAAAAGGAACCCCCAAATATCAAGAAATGTATGATGATTTAGTTCAAGTAGGTGCTTACAAAATTCCTCCATTTATTCCGGTCGAAGTAAACAATTCATAATATATTATATCATGATTATTTATAATTAACAATGGCTACATGTACTAGAATACCAGCAAATAAACAAAATGAAGCAACCAAATACTTTAATGATTTGTATAATGATATTGATCCTAATGTTATGGATCCTAATGTTATGGATCCTAATGTTATGGAGATGGAAGGAGGAGGAAAGGTCCAACAATCTGGATACAATCAAGGTCCGATCAAAGCATCTGGGTACAAAAAGATAAGTAAAGCAAGTTATTTACCATCAGTTAAAAACCAACAACCCCTGGAACAACTACTATCCGATATGGGTTTTGAAGAAACTCTCCAAAAACAACCAGTCGAATTAAGACGTTCACGGAGACAAGAAGGTTTAGAACCTGAATATTCAGGTATGTCAGGCGGAACTAATCTTACAGAAGAAGAAAAAAAGGCAGCAGCAATTGAAAATACGCAAATGATGACATTTGGTATTATAAGTGCAATTATAATTGGTACAATGGTATCTCCTGAACATGCGAACATTATTCTTAATAAAGTTCAAGATGGTGGTGAAATCACTATCAATTATTTAAAAGGTGTTCTTGGCAACTCGTGGGATGCTGTATCTGAACAAATTTTCAACTTTGGAGACGCGTATTGGAAACAAAGTGGTAATCCAACAATTTGTACTACCGGAATGGACACTGTCCTTGATACTGCTATGAAATTCCCTTTAATTAGTGGGTATATTGGTGGGGATGGATTTTGGAAAAGTTGTGCAACACGACTAGCTGAACGAGATGATAGGGCAATGGCATTGTGGGCTTTAGCACAAAAAACCTTTGTAAACACGGCAACTGTTGTCGGTGCGGGTACATTCATAGCAAAGTATGGATCAACATTTGCTCAAGAAGGTGGGATGCGTGAAGTGATAAGGGAGGCGAAAGAAGATTTAAAATCTTTGTTTAAAGTGACCAAAGGTGTAGTTAAAAACGCAACTTATACCATTTTAATATCTCCTTTCAGCATTACATCCGGAATTATAGGAGATTTTATGAAGGGAGGTATGTTAATTAGTAAAAATATAATAGCCGGCACCAAAGTATATGTCAACGCATATAAGGAGAGTAGTCTTGTCAAAGAAGAATTAAAGGAAGAAAATTTAATGTCAGTTCCGCCAGAATTACTGTCAAAACCAATAGTGACGGCAGTAGATAATGAAGGTGAAAATACTGGTACGGATTCTGGTATGGATACTATAGACGGAGGAAAAAGAACAAGAAGAAAAAGAACCAAGTCTAAGTCAAAGAGACGTGGAAAATCAAAGAAAAATCGTAGAAAGAAATCTTATAAAAAAAGAAACAAGAAACACTAAATAATAAAATCTAAATAAGTAGTAATTAGATTTTATGAAACGTATATCAAGTTGGAATACAAGTAAATTATTAACAGCATCCTCATTTTTTTTCACTATTCCTGGAGTTTATTCTTATATTCATTATAATATGATCTATTCACCGTTGCTATTATTTTCCACATCGTTAATATCAGCAAATTATTGGCGCAATGCGTTAGACGATTGGCGGCGTCAACTAGACCTTTATTTTTCAAAAATATCTTTTTGTTATTTTATCTATAATACGTTTCTATTTGTTCCCGAGCAAACCATCGTCATGGTTTGTTTGCCGAATTTATATGGATTAGGATATTGTTTCTATAAATCACATGATTGTTATGAAAAACAAGATAAATTATGGAAATATTACCATTTTGGATTCCATAGTTTTGCGACATTTCAAATATGTGTTACACTGAATTACATGGGAAAATATTATATCAAACAATTAAAGAATTAAATAAATTTATTAATTTAGGAAAAACAAAATATAAAAACAAATGCGTTTGTTTTTATATAAAAGGTTTCATTATGAACGAAGCAAATAATGTAATGACCATTAAAACTGTCCAAATTCAACCGATTCGTAACATGATTACTGCGATTAAAGATGTATTAACTGACGCGACTATCACTTATACAAGTAGCGGTCTGAAGATTATCAATTTTGACAAAACACATACGATTTTAGTGAATGTCATTCTTCATTCAGAAAAGTTTGAATTATACGATTGTAAACCCGAAAAGATTATTATTTGCGCAAATACAATGCATTTATTCAAAGTGATTTCAACGATGTCAAATGATGACACTCTTTCCATGTATATTGACAATGATGATTATCATGATGGTATTGTGTCACATTTGGGACTACAATATGACAATGGTGACATTAAACAATGTTATAGTCAAAAGTTACGCCTGATTGAACCAGATTCAGAAGAATTAGTGGTTCCGGACGTAGAATATTCGACGGTGATTAATTTGCCTACTTCTGATTTCCAGAAAATTATTCGTGATATGAATGGTATATCCGATCGTATTGAAATAAAATCAGTAGGGAATGATTTGATTTTTTCATGTGAAGGAAATTTTGCTAGTTCTCGCATTTTCCGTTCCGAATCGGATGGTTACATGGAATTTATTCAAAAACCCGATGCTTCAGTCATTATTCAAGGTGAATTTTCCTTAAAAAGTTTGTCCCATTTTATTAAATGTACACCTTTGTGTAGTCATTTGGAAATGTATTTGGGAAATGATTTGCCTCTTATTGTGAAATATGATGTAGCATCATTAGGTGAAATAAAATTATGTTTGGCACCATTACCGCCTAGTTAATTTCGTAAAAAATATAATAAAGTTGTTTATTATATTTATGATACTTACATGTTTATATATTATATTAGTGGTCCCATTATTGGGATTATGTTGTTTTACTAAGAAGTATCAACAACCAAATTCCTCTTCTTTTTTCGAATAATAACAATATTGGTTGAAATGACTCCCTTTGAATTTTGTTTTAATAAATCTTTTTGTTTTTTGACTTGTTCTTTTTCGCGAAGTTTTGAACGTTTTTTATATTGAATACATTTTTTTCGTAATTCTTTAAACATATATTTTTTCATATGCTTTTTAATCCGCATATGATCGCGTAAACAACGAGATTTTTCGTATTTCGGTTTTGCTTTTCGAATTAGTGCGATTAAATAAAATAACAATGTTTTTTTTAATATATATTGTAATTTTTTGCATCCACCTTCTAGTGTTGAAAACATGTTATATGTTTTATCAATTGCGTTATATAAATATTCACGTTGATTTCGTTCCAAACTACGTGGGACCCAGTGTTCATACCGACGTGGTAAATATTTTAATGAAACCATGTCTAGTATTTTGTGTTCAATCGCATGACCAAGACATATAGATTGATCGTTGTTTATATTGGTTTTAAATCGAATTTTTGGTAATAATTTGGAAATACTCGGTTTTAATTTAAAATCGTCGTAGTGGGTTTTTGGTACTCGTAATAAAAGAGTATTCCGAACATAAAGGGTGTATAATTTAACACATTCGTCAACAGAAAGGCAGTAATTATAACTATGTAATAATGAAAGAGAATATTTTTGTGTAATAAGTTGTAAACGAATATCTATAGGTATAAACCCGTATATAGTAATTATAAGTTCATTGGGTAATTTTTTAATAAGATCCATATTTTATATATCCAAATCTATTTATTCTTATTTCAATTTTATAACATTTTGTATGTTTCATGAAAATTTATAGCAAGAATATTTACATGAATATTATGTAAATATTTATGTGTTAAGTAATGTATTTTAGAACTCAGGAGCATGTTTTTTAAACAAACAACCTTGCGTGGATAGATTTTCAATCTCGTTTAATATAGTGGGGTCTTGAACCGAACAATCTTTCAACCATACTTTAATGATACAAAAATTCTTCTTTGGACTAATTGTAATACCATTTAATAGTAATGAATGCTCTGTCTTTTTACATAATGTTTCACCGCACAACATATACAATAATTTTTTCCATACAGGATATACAAGTTTATTAATTACTTTAAAAGAAAAACAACCTCCATCCCGGTTAAGTTTATCTTCCCACATGGGAGTAATATTTTTCCGCATAACAAACAACATACAGTGTTTTACAATTTTTTCGGGAATTTTCTCATTAATCGAGATCAAATTTGACAATGAATTGATTGAACTAATATTCTTATAGCTTTTTAATTCCCAATTTTTGTCATCGGGTAAATGATAATACATATTCCAATTATCATTTAACATATATTCTTCTTTGTTTTGTTCTATTTCATTGGTTTGCATTACGGAGGATACTTTAATTACACACTTTATCTTTAAATGTTTATTTAAATAAATTATTGTATTACATTATCTGAGGGAATCAAAGATTGGATCTTAATTTCGTCTTTGTATATGTGTAAATATTGATTAAATTTCACCTCTTTTGTATCTACATTGGAATCCATAATCTCTATTTTATAGTTTTCGTCGAAAACATAAGGTTTGTCTTGATATTGTAAGCAATGATATACAAACGCAAAATTAAATAACTGATTGTGGCAATATAACATACTATTGGATAAAGTCAGTTCAATATTGTCTTCCATTAATGGATGATTATACGTAACACTCAAAATAGACATATTTGATTTTTCAAAAATATCATTATTTTTTAAATATATTGGTGTATGTTGAACACATAAAATATCATTAAACTTTGACAACAAACAAATGTAATTTTTGTTTTCACATTCATAAAGAGGGGGGTAAAATTGGCGCATTTCTTTCATATAAGTCTGCTCATTTGTGTTGTCTGTTATTTTTTTGTAATATTCACTGTATTCATATGTATCAGATTGGTTTGTCACATGTATTGTATTATGCCAATTATCGCAGGGATATGTTTTAATATCATACATATAATTGATAAAACTATCCTTAGAATTATTTATATGATCAACTGTAAATTTAAACCAATTATAGTTGTTATAAGAGTGTTCGAATTTATCTTCCAAAAATACAAGAGTGCCTGTATAATAATCCAGCATTGTCGCAATAGCACTATATAATATATTTTGAAAGTTTGAAAAACTAGAATTATAATGAATCATCATCCTATTAACATATAAGAGGAGACGTTTTTATATATTTTACTATAAAATTGAATGTTTTTATTATAAAATATTGCGAATAACTATGAATATGCCAAAGTTAATATTAAACTGCTGTAAAGCAAAACTATATAATAAAGAAATCTGTAGATGTAAACCTATATATACTATACAAAAATGTCTTTCTACTTATTCTAGAAAACTTCGCAATCTTCCGCATTTTACAAATAATAATACAGATTTATATTATCAGTCGATAAATAGTTTTATACTATCGCAGAAGGCAGACAATGATAGTCAAAATAAATTGCGCGAATCTATTATTGATGCTATTGTAAATAAAAACATTCCTGAGTGTTATTTTAAATCATCGAAAAGATGGAAGTCGATGAATCAAAATGTCCAAGATTATATCAAAATATTACATCCACAACACATTGACACAATTTCGTGTGTATCAAAAGCCGGACGTAAATATAACTACGATTTTGAGTTCCTTATAAATGGCGTTCATTACAAAGTGGAATTGAAGTTCAACGCAGAAACAATTGACGACACGCCACAATACAATTCGCCAATGAAACCGTCGCAATATATGTCTAAGAGTTATGAAGAGTTCTTTTATGACCATTATTTATCTATTATTGCGAAATCCGAACAATTACCAGTTCCCGAAAAGACCATTTATTTGAAAGAGATTCATAATAACGATCCTCCTTGTATGAAGTCCTATAAATCTCTATACAAATTATCAAGTCAATTTCACAAACTCTGTAAAAGCGAGTCCAAGAAATCAATTGAAATGTTCATGTCAAATGTTGAACTGGATACACAGAAGTTGTCATCTTACCTATTGGAATCGCAAAAAAACAAACATTATATGATGTATTCAAAAAAATGTTTTCATTACCAAATGCCTAATATGGATGACTATGTTATTCACTCGTACATAGTAGATAAAAAAAACAAGAACCGATTTATTTGCGAAACAAAATCCGGCAAAAAAATGTATATATTACTTCGTTGGAAGAATGGAAATGGAGTTGCGTTCCCAGCATTTCAAATATCCTAATCATCAAAATAAATAGGCAAAATGGTGTTTAGTTCTGTACTATTCATAGCACTATTACCAAAATAGTGCTTTACAAAATCCTGGGTTTTTGGATTTTCGAAAGATCGAATGATTTTTTTATATAGATCGATCAATTGTTGATGTCTATGGTCTTTTTCATAATGAATACACATAAGATGATTCTCAACCAAATATTCGAACTCCTTATTTAACAAACAATATTCGAAACTATATTTACCAGTTCCATAACCACGATTTAATACAAGCATCGGACCACGTACACCTGGTTTATTAATAAAACTCTTTTTAGATTCATTGGCATAAGTCTTCGATACGAATTCCTTGTTTTCAATATTACTACTGTATATTAAACGCGTTTTTGTTTCGTCATTGGTTAATAGTGATTTCACTTGATTCCATACAACAGTTCCAATGGATACACGAAAACCGAGATCCTTTAATGTAGTTGAGTTTTGAAGTAATTGCGAAAATTTTTCAATATTAGTTGATGTTCCAAATATTGTTTGGTTTTGAATCTGAAATATATGTTTAGAAACTTTTTCGGGAAGACAGTTACGAACTATCAATACAAATGTTTCTTGTTTTGTTTCAATATAATTGTCACAACAATCAAATAAATCTACTATTTGGAAATGTTTAGCAATGTATTTCCTAGTTTTGTCATAATAAAAGGAATTCATAAAACATTTTGGTAATACAAAACACAATAATCCGTCGGATTTCAGTAACGACAAACTATGAATGATGAACAAAATAAATATATTTGGTCTTCCGTCGAAATAGGGAATGTATTTCTTATGTACGTCTTGTTTTCCGATTACAAAATAGGGTGGATTGCCAATAATAAGATTGTAAATAGGGGACGACTTATATTTTAGGAAATCTCCATGTAATAATGTAATGTTCTCATTCGAATATTGTTTGATATTTTGATAAATATGGCAGTTTTGTTCAATACCAAATAATTTCTTTTCGGGGTATTTTTGATGTATTGCGTTAATAAATTCACATGATCCACAAGAAGGTTCTAATATATTTTGAATAGAACCCATATATGGTGCTATTGTATCCAGTATTTTTTCAATACTACTTGGTGGTGTAAAATAAATCCCCTCTTGTTTTTTCGCATCTTTATGAAGTTGTTTTGTCAAACTGTATGATAATTCACTATAATTCATATTTTATTGTATATTTAGTATTGTTTATGTTAATAATCAATTTTTTCTTTAGATTCTTTGTAAATATTTAACGAAATTATTCGATAAAATTGAAAACGATTTAATAAAACATGAAGTTATTATATAAAACATGACAAACGGGTTATTCATATTTCATAGAGATTTCAGAATTATTGATAATAATGGACTTATTCAAATGTCAAAAAAATGTGACAAGTTATACACTTGTTTTATTTTCACCAATGAACAAGTAACTCGGAATTCATATAAATCAACGAACGCCATACAATTTATGATCGAAAGTTTGGTCGATTTAGAATATGAAATAAAAAAAGCCGGAGGAAAATTAATTATTTGTAACGGGTCAACGACGTCTTGTTTATCGAATTTAATCAACGATTTGGATATAGAAGTTCTTGGATTTAATGAAGACTATACCCCTTATTCAAAAGACCGTATTGAAAAAATCAAAAAAATGTGTAAAAAAGAAGTAGTCGATTGCGAGATGTTTCATGATTATTATATAAATGAACCTGGAACCATATTGTCGGGTTCCGATAAGGTATATCAGAAATTCACTCCTTATTACGAAAAATCAATTGTTGAAGGGGATTTTAAAAGACCGTCTAGGGTCAATATTAACAATTTGGCAAAGACAACCAAAAAACTTGAAAAAAGCATAACATTAGAAAAAGCAATGAATAAATACGTGGGTCGACAAAATGATGATTTAATTGTTCATGGTGGTCGCGCACTGGCACTTATACAAATGAAACAGGCAATAATCAATACAGCAAATTATAAAGATGATCGCGATGACATGTCAAAAGAAACATCTATTTTGTCGGCATATATTAAATTTGGTTGTATATCTATTCGTGAAGTAACAACAAAATTCATTTCAAAATATGGCAAACATAGTGAATTCATTCGTCAACTTATATGGCGCGACTTTTATATGGATTTATTGAATGCGTATCCAGAATCATTGGGAAAATTACATATTAAAGATATGGATAAAAACTGGACAAACAATGAAAATTGGTTGAATAAATGGAAAACTGGACAAACCGGATTTCCCTTAGTAGACGCAGGAATGCGACAAATGAATAAAACAGGTTATATGCATAATCGTGCGCGTATGATTGTTGCGTCTTTCTTAACAAAGATTTTGAATATTGATTGGAAGGAAGGAGAAAAATATTTTGCCCAAACGTTGGTTGATTATGATCCATCGTCAAATTCGGGTAATTGGCAAGCAGTCGTAGGTGGTGGATTATATGCAATGCCATGGTTTCGTGTATTGAGTCCATGGGCGCAGTCCGAGAAAAACGATGAAAATTCTAATTATGTGAAAAAATGGATTCCCGAACTAAAAGATGTTCTGCCAAAACACATTCATAAATGGTACAAATATTATAAAAAAAACGATGTAAAATATCCAAAACCAATGATTACTTACGATGAACGCGTAGAAACTTACATGAATAAGATGCAAAATAGATAATTTTGTAAAAGAAATAGTATCAAAGTAGTTTATACTATGACATTAAATACTACAGGATTATTGCCTATTTTTAAAAATTCTACTCTTTATTCTAGGTTTCAGCACCCACAATCGGTATGTATGTCATATTTAGGTCATTGTATGTTTTCATTGAAATTGGCGCGTTATTTGGCAGTCGGTTCATTCAAGGCAGTTGTTCACGCTTTTTTTCCTAGTTTGTATATTACATCGTCTACTGATTTATTAGTTACTATGAAAGAAGATATGTCAAAAATTGGATGTCATAAAAAC
>Ga0209632_10000530_pt1 | contig 39664 bp, 23 predicted proteins | sample COG_10_FD_184754 | JGI IMG/M metagenome (GOLD analysis project Ga0209632, IMG submission 184754) | Pelagic Microbial community sample from North Sea - COGITO 998_met_10 (SPAdes) (version 2) | ecosystem: Environmental > Aquatic > Marine > Neritic zone/Coastal water | place: Helgoland, sampling... | reverse complement strand
CCGCTTTTTAAGCGGCTGCAAACATACAACCTTTTTTGCCTTTCGCAACTTTTATACAAGCTATTTTAAACATCAAATAACCATCCCCGTTTTATAGCCTGAATTACAATATGTTAAGAATGAAAAATTATAGGAAAAAATTCCACACAATTCCAAATCTTACTGTGAAATCTCGGTAAGGATAGTTTGGAGCCGAGTAAAAGTCATTTCCTGTGAATGAAGAATTGAGGTGTTCTGCCTTTAAATAGATGCGTGCTTGGCTTATTTTGGCATTTATAAAAAAGTCTATTCTTGGAAAATCTCCAATATCAGTAGTATTTTGTGTGTAAAATTCTGCTAGTAATGGGTCATACGCATTCATCGAATAGCTAGAAAAATAACTAAACGTGATGCCTGTTTGCAAAAACAAGGCCTTTTTAAAGAACTCATTAGTATAGTAAAAGGAATGTCGCGTCACTAATTGTGGTACATTTAAGACCTCATCCCCATCAAAAACACTTTGAAAAAGAATCGTATTGTTCAGTGCGAACTTTTTGTAGCTTATTTCATTGGACAGTTTTGCTCTTATATAATTAACTGTTCCATCATGCTGAAAGGGCTTAACAGCGGCCTCGTCATCTTTTTTAAAATACAGGTAATTACCTAAAGTGTTATAATCTATTTGTAGACTTCCAAACCTTTTGGAATTAAGCGCAATCGCTAATTGCTTTGTTTGCTGATTTTTGAAACTGTTTTCCCAGTTATAGCTCAAGTAATCACTTTGGTACAACTGAAAATTAAAATCAGCTGCTTTAGAGTTTATATTAATACTGGCATGAACATCCATATCATCGCTAAGATCGTATGAAACGTCTCCATTTATAAAATTGCCATCTAGAGGGCCTGACAAATTAAATCCTACATCTCCTTTAATGTTAAGGGCACCAATTCTATTTTCATAAGCACCCCCAAATGAAAGTACATCACCCAACAAACGATTAGTAATAGTTTGATTGTTTAAAATCACAAGAGAATTGTATCCGTAATTATAGTTGTTATATCCTAAACTAGCTTTAACGGCCCCAAGTGTTTCATTGGAATACTGCGCATTAAGCTCAGCATAAAAGCTTTCCAAAGTAGATTTGTCAAAAATACTTGATGATACAAAAGCATCTCCAAAGAAGGGGGTATTAGAATCTTGTGTAAACTGATAATATTTATCTTCAAATGTCAATAGATTTCCAATCGAAATTTGGTTTGAATTCAAAGAATCTCTCTGTACTAGTATATACGATTGATCCATATGAAATCGCTTACCCTCTAAATTGCTTTGAGCATTCTCAAATAATGGATCAAACAATGATCGGTCAGTAAATTCAGAATTTCCAGACTCAAAATCTACAAGGTCGTCATCTGAGATGCCTCCATTTTCTTGGTTAAGGATGTCTTGCTTCACAATATGAGTCCTTAATTTGTAACGACTGTTTTTAGAACTATAGTTTGTTGTAAATCTAAAATTTCCAGTGCTCGATAAAATATGCTGGTACTTTCCTAATGAACGCATTCCTTTATAGGCAATTGACATGTTAAATTGATCTGAGGTATTGACTGTGAAAAACGCATCTAAGACATGACCTTGTTCAAAACCAGTTTTATACATCAACTCTGTGAATGGTGTAGGCACGCGGTAATAATCAATGGCATCAATGTCCATATAATTAAAGTGCTTGGCTCTGGCCCCTATTTGAGGGATTAAACTTGAGGATTTGAAATTATGACTTAGGGTGTTATAGGTCTGCCCCATGTTACTGAAAGGTAAAATCTCAAAATCATCTTTTCTTAAGTAGTTAAATTTATAGTCCTTATATATAGACAATGTAGTATCAACTTGGATGGTGTCATTTTCGCGTGTAATTATCAGATAATCTTGAATTTTGGCCTCGTCGCTTTTTACCGCTTTTTTGGAAGACCGGTTCGTCAGAGAATCCATTTCAAATAGGTTTTCTCCCATTTGCTTTGACAATGTTTTACTCTTATTAGTGGGGCGATTGTTTTGGGAAAATACCGCATTTGAAAAAACAAAACAAAAAAGAATTAAAGCGAATTTATTCATATCTATGGATCAAGCACCAAATTATTGTTGGTGCAAAAATAGCAAATATCTAACCTATTTTGTTTTTTTACAGCATAAAGGGTGATTTAGGTCGCATTTTTAACTTAATTAAGGAGGGTCGTGCTACAATTAAAGTTTTTAAAGCTTGAATTTGAGTGCGGAACTGACGAAGCCATACGCAGCTTTTTAGCGGTAAAACAACAGCTAGCTGCTGTTTTACCGCTAAATTACAAACACAGACTTATTAATGATTCCAAATAACTATCTCACAAAAAGAGAAAGTTATTTGGAACCTATTATTGAATGTGAATCCATTTTTTGAGACGTTGAAAACGTATTTCCAAAAAAGAGCATTGCGTTTGTAATTAAAATAGTTTTTACTATTTTTTAAATAAATACATGCGTTTATTTATTGTTTAGTAAAAATAAACTCATAGAATCCAAATGGTACTAATCGACCATTACTAGTAAAAGACACTAAATCGGAACAAATATCAAATGACAAGCTAGCTCCCGTTAAAAATCGAAATCCAGCAATTCTAGGAACACCGGCCTCATAACTTAATGCTCCCGTAATTGGATCAAGTAGAAATACGGTAGGAGAACTTCGATTCCTATCCGTAATAAAATTATTAAATCCAACTGAATTTGTTACTAATAATTTATTAGCATCTGCTGGATCAAAAGCAATCTCTACTTGATAACTCTGTCCAAAAAGTGTACCAATTTGTGTGCCGTCATTAATTCCTCCCACAAACATTTCTGACACGTTATAGACTCCATTTATAGCAGACGCGTCAAAAGGACATGTTTCAAGATCGTCTATTATTAAATTAGAGTTGTCATCAGCAATATATTGTTCAGAAGCTTCATTATAAGTAAATACAAGTAAATCAGTACCATTAATTGAAGTTGCAGTGCCATTAATTGAAGTTGGGACAAAGAACGTTATACCTGTTGTAGTAATATACATTCTGACTTCTTCTCTTTGCTCGGCTCCACTGGCGTCTGTATACGCTATAGTAGCAACCCTAGTAGCTGAATCGTAGCTAAATTGCCCTATTACATCACCATCAAGAAATATATTTCTAGAATCTTGTTCAAAACTAGTGCCTTCTAAAATAGGTCTAGCTGCATAGGTGAAATCAGCGCTCGCAACACTTTCTGATCTAAAATCTTCAAAACCAGAGGGTCTTAGCTCAAGAATACCAGAATTTCTAATGTCAAATAAAGAAATTATACCATTATTATTGCTGTGATACTCAAATGAATTACTAGCTCCTTCGCTGCCACCGTCACCGTCGGGGTCTGTTACAAGTGCCGTTTGATGACCGTTATTAGTTGTAAATACTAGTTCTGCAGTGTGCCCAAATACCACATCATATTTTGCAATTTTCACTTCTGTATTAGCAGTAACGTCTGATGAGATTTCAAGTGTAAGGTCTTGATTAAATTTTATGTGAAGATTATACCCCTTGTTAGAGTCTTCATTTGTATAATATACAGCTGAGAACCCTTCAGGTTGACTTAACAATAATTTTCTTAGCTCATCCTTCCTACTTTCAATTCTTTCTGTTGGCGTTTCATCAAACAAGCTTTCTGTTTCGTCAACTCCACAAGACCAAAAGCCCACTAAAATAAACGCGACTACAGAGTATTTTTTTAATATTTTGTTCATAATAAAGATTTAAATAATGTTATTGTTGTAAGTCTATTACAGCTTGACTTGTTAATTCCTGTAAGGCATAAAAATCGATGTTAAAATTTGTTAAATAGTATTCAACTACCATAGCTTCTTTTTGTCTTAACAAAGTTTGAGCGTTAGTACTTGGAATAGCATCTATTATAGCATCGTAATCTGCTCTTGGGCGAATTAACATTTCAGAAACCATTTCAACAAAATCATCCCTTTCGTTATTTCTTGCATATCGAGTAATAAAGCCTAACGATCGTGCTACGGGCAAACTGAAATCAAACCATTGACCAGTATAACCGGCTCTAGTAATAAGACCATAATTAACATCTACACGAATATGTTGATTTAATATGTGGCCATATTCGTGTTGAACCGTTTTAATAGGGTTAACATAACTACGTATGTTAGCACCAAAGTCTCGTATAGTAAAATCTATAAAATCTAAATTAAATAATGTGATTCTAGCACCAGCTTCTGCAAAACCTAAAGTAATAGTGCGGACATTAGGGTTAAAATTAAACCCACCTGAAAAAACAAACTCCCTTGCGGCAAATCTTGCAATAAAATCTTCCCCACCAACAGCATTATAAGGGTCTATCCATACTTTTTGCAAAAGTTCTGCAAAAGGCCTAACATTAGACTCATAAGGACTGTGTAAATAACGCGCTACATTGGAATCACTTTCATTAAATTTATATCGTATATCAATATTATAAGGCTTAACAAAGTTTTCAAGCAACCAAACATCTAAATCTGATCGAATTGGTGGCACAACAGAAATTTGACTTTCTGTTAAACTATCTGTGTTTCTATCACAAGAGAAAAACATTAGCGGTAGGAGTAAAGCAACGGTTAATTTAAAAATGTTTTTGATTTTCATAGTTATAAATTTTAAATAATTATCTAATATTTGGCTCTATCCCTAAAGCTTGAGCTGCTGAAGGTATTTGTATCGCTTTTCTGTTATCATCTTTGGTTAGAGTAAATGATGATGATATAACTTCTTGTCCATCTGATGAAAGCTCATCGTGTACTACAGCCATATTATGCCTTTTTATATCGAACCATCGTAAGCCCTCACTATAGAAGACTGTTCTTCTAACAATTAATGCTGCATTAACAAAAGGCAATGAAGGTGCTGGTATAGTGTAAAACGGAGTATACAAAGTAGCATCATTAACCTCATAGGTTAAAGGAACACTCGTAATTGTTAAATTGACAGGTTGAGGATTTGGTCTTACTTTATTAGACAATACGGCATTTAAATCGTCAACACATAACTGTAATTCTCCTTTCATAGCGTAAGCTTCTGCTCTATTTAGTACTACTTCATCTGTAGTTAATAGCGGTAGTTGAACAAAGGGTATACCAATTCCAGCAACTTGATTGGTCACTCTAAAATACTCACCGAATTTAGGAGTGAAATTACTAATTCTATTCCTGAATACACTATAAGCCCACCTTGAACCCAAAGGACTAGTACGAAGAAGCTCGACCCTTAATGAATTATCTAATCCAAAACGAGAATATCTGTTTGTTCTAGCATATGTTGAACGCCCAACACCTATCAATAAATTTGCAGGTTCAAATATTGAACTGTATTGTAATAGTTGCTCAGGAAGGCTTAATGTAGCTGTGTGTAAAGCCATATCTCTTAACTTTGTGGTTAAATCTTCGTTAGTGCCTAATGCTACAGCACTATGTTCAATAACCTTGTCCCATTTACCAACAGTTAAATAAAACCTTGATGCAAATGCATTAGCTGATTGAGTATTAAAACGAAATTTAGACACCGTTTCGTCATTCCCTATATATTTTAAGCCTTCAACTATATCTGCTTCAATAAGCGTATACACTTCCTTTACTGTGTTTCTAGAATAAGACGGCAGGAATGTTGTTTCTGGCTTAGTAATATAAGTAATTCCCAAATCTGTAATTGAAGTTGTTTCATTATAAGCTTTAGCAAAAATATTAACTAGCATATAATATCCATAAGCACGACAAATAAGTGCTTCGCCTCTTTGTTGTACATCAATAAGACCTAATTCGTCTAAGGATTCTAGTGCTTGATTGGCTTGTGCAATGGCTTTATAAGCTCTATACCAATAATTTGTTGGTGTATCACTAGCTGTATCATCAAGATCTCTCCAGTACCACATCTCATTGTTTAATATGGTAGGTCTGGATCCAGCTACTGTACGGTCACGAGCATTGTCGGACATAGGCACTAAAAAAGAGGCATAGATAGCTTCAGGATAAGCAGCCACTAAAAGCTCACTAACTTTATCTAGAGAATCAATTTGAGTTCTATTATCTGGCGTTTCGTCTAAAACATCACTACATGAGAAGAGTATAAAAACAGATAACAAAGGCAGGAATAATTTATAATTAATATTTTTCATAGTTATTTTATTTAAAATCCAATATTAAGGGTGAATGTGTACAAGGTTGTAATTGGAAATGCAACTCCTCCAGATCTAACAAATTCGGGGTCTTGACCTCCTAATTTTTTATCAGAATAAATTAAAAACGGATTTGTAGATTGTAGACTCATACGGAGACTACTTAAGCCAATGTTATTAATAAAACCTTGACTAAACGAGTAACCCAAAGTAATATTTTTCATTCTAATAAAATCTCCATCAGCAATCCGTTCGCTAGAAAAGTTGTACGCATTATACAGTTGTCTAATTGCAGTAGCACCAATACGAGCTATAGTCTGAGTGCTTGGGATAGCAGGAATTGAAGTCCTGTTTTCATCACCAGGGACTAACCATCTGTTTACAAATTCTTGTGGAAATATGGACGTATCATTGTAAACAGAAGAATAATAAGGATCTAACCTTACTTTATTGCCTGCAGAAAACGAGATAAAGAAGCTTAAATCGAAATTCTTATAGCTAAAGTTGTTACTCAAACCTCCTGTAACATTAGGAAGAAGTGACCCTTCATGTTTTAAATAAGCAAGTGGATTGTCTGTGTCTCGAAAATTGATACGACCATCTGGATTATCCGCTGCAGAAGTAAATATAGGCAAACCGCCAGGAGTTACTACCCTTCCTGAGGAGTCAAGCTCAAGTGATGTTAAGCCCTCAAAATTATATGAAAACAATGAGTTTGGCGCAAAACCTACAGCATTACCAAACCCTTGGCCAGCTACAAAATCAAAAACATTGGGTGCCTGTTCTACACGGGTGATTTCTTGATCTAAAAAAGAAATATTAAATCCTGTATTCCAGCTAAAGTTATCATTCTTAATATTGTTTGAGCTAATCTGAAACTCAAGACCTTTTGTAACTAAATCTGAATTATTTCCTAATTTAAGCGTCTCACCTCCAACCCCTGATGAACGTACTAAATCTATCAAATCTATACCATCTTTATAATAAGCTTCAATCCCTAAAACAACTCTATTATCATACAACCCAGCTTCTAAAGCAACATTATACTCGATAGCCTTTTCCCAAGTTAACTCACTGTTTTCTAAGTCATCAATATTAATATAGTTTTCTCTATCTTCAATACGTCCTCTATTTGTTACTCGATTTCTAAAAATAGCCTCATTATTACTGGCATTATTAGCAATAAGTCCAGTTAATCCATACCCAAGCTTCAGAGTCAAATTATTAAAAACCTTAGAATCTTCCATAAAAGACTCCCGATCTATGTTCCATCGTGCTGCAACACTATAAGTTGGTAGCCACCTATTACCTTTCGATTTTCCAGCTCGGTTAGACCCTTCGTAATTACCAGATACATTTAATATGTATTTCCTGTTATAATCGTAGGATAACTGTGTGAAAAAAGTAACCTCACGGTTTCTTGTTTGAGCTGCTCCAAAATAATTATTACCTTCTATTATAGTTTTTCTTAGTATGTCCGGGTCAGTGAAAACAGTGCCCCCTCTAGAGAATTGATAACCATAACCTGTATTAAAACTATTAGATCTATCAATATGCCTGAACTCTTGCCCCGAATACACTGTTAGGCCATGCAGCTCATTAAATCGTTTTTTATACTCCAAGGTATTTCTAAACGTGTATGTTGTTAAGGAGTTTTCCCTTTCGGTTAAAATACCACCAGAAGGAAGCACACTCCTAGGAAAAGAAACAACATCATCAGGGTCCGCAAATAAAAATGTATTTAAATTTCTAACGCTCTCATCATCGGATCTGTAAGTTTCAGCTGCATTTGAAAACTCGGTTACTGAATGGTTATTTGATGAACTCACATAACGTGCCGAACCTAAGAAAGCATAATCTAAATTTTCGTTTATCTCGTAATCTATTTTAGTTTGAAATTTTACATCAATTACATCTAAATCAACAAAATTATTTTCTGTTTCTTTCAAAATATTAAATGGCGTCCAATTTTGACGTACAAATTCTAAGTTGCCATTATTGTCTCTTGGACGGACAGCTCTACTCGTATTCAATGCATAGCTAAAAGGGTTGATGTCAAATTCTCTATTAAAGCCTCCAAAAAATTGATCAGTTTGTCTTTCAAAAGAACCAGGAGCTCTTTGATTTCTAATAGACCCATTAAGTTGAGTGGTTAATTTCAATCTGTCTTTATTACCTTCTTTACCTAAATAAAATGTATTTCTTAGATTACCCGTTAATCGGCTTACTTTATCTGCAATTGTCCACCCAGTATCGGAATAGAACCCTAAAGAGGCATAGGATGTAGAATTCTCACTACCGCTTGAAAAGGCAACAGTATGGGTTTGGGTTGGCGACGAGTTAAATAATTCTTTAAACCAATCCGTATTGGCTAATTCAAACTGTCTTAAATAAGCCGCTCTTCCTTCTGGTGTGTTTTCCGCTAGAAAATTACCTTCTGAATCACGTGTGTTTAGTGCATTTGCCAATAAACCATAAACACCAGAATTTCTAGCCCCTATAAGTGCTGGAAGAGTTAAAAAACCCGTATTTTTCGCAGCCATCTGTCTATAAATAGCCAGCGTTTCTTGCGAATCTAAAATATCATAATCATTATAACTCGGTATGGCTCTTATGGCGTACTCGGAAGCATAGGTAAACGTTGGTGTTTGATTTCTTTTACCAGATTTAGTCGTAATTACAATGACTCCATTTAATGCTCTTGCGCCATACAAAGCACCTGCAGAAGCATCTTTTAACACCTCAAAACTCTCAATGTCATCAGGATTTAATCCTGCTAAAGCAGAGCTTAATAAACTGTTAATGTCGCCCCCTACTAAATCGGTGAATGAAATATCAACAATAGACTCTTGTATCGCTCCATCTACAATCCAAAGAGGCTTCGAATCACCCAAAATAGATGAAGAACCTCTAATTGTAATTCTAGGAGCGGCACCAAAAGAACCTGTTACATTCTGAACAGCGACTCCAGGGGCGCGACCTTCTAACGCTTGTGTAATATCTGGCACACCATCTAATTTAATGTCTGCTGCTTTTAATCTTTGTGAGGAGCCTGTAAATAACTCACGGTCTATATTTTGAAACCCAGTAACAACTACATTATCTAGAACCTCTAAATCTTCAAGCAACGTAATATTGATTACGGATTGCAGTCCCACTAAAATAGACTGTGTTTTATATCCAATAAAACTAAACTGTAACAGGTCGTTGGGGCTTAATGAAATAGAATATAATCCATTTAAATCAGTGACGACTCCTTTGTTTTTTTCTTGAACAATAACGGAGGCACTCTCTATTGGGATTCCATATTCATCAGTTACTTTTCCTGTAACCAACTTGCCTTCTTGAGCATTAGATGAATAGAAAGTAAAGAAAAATAACGTTACTACTATTAATAGGAATGGTGCTTTCATAAAATAATTAGGTTAAAAAAATTTGGTAGTGCAATCTTGTTAAATTTGTCTTAATTATATAATAAATAATGTTAAAGTTATCACAAAAAAAATATTGAGTGTATGAAAATTAAAAATATTATATTATATGATAAATTATAAAATCACTGTTCATGTTAGAATTAAAATTTTCAGATTATGAATTTGAGTGCGGAACTGACGAAGCGGGTCGGGGGTGCTTAGCGGGACCTGTAACAGCCGCTGCCGTTATTTTACCCTCATATTTTTTGAATGAAATTCTAAACGACTCCAAACAACTTTCGCATAAAAAGCGAGAATTCCTTAAACCCATTATTGAGTCAGAGGCCGTTTTTTATGGAGTTGCACATGTGTTTCCAAAAAAAATAGATGAAATAAATATCTTAAATGCCTCGATTTTAGCCATGCATCATGCGATTTCAAAATTAGAGAAAGTTGAATTCATTAGTGTAGACGGCAATCGTTTCAAAGCCTTTAAGTCAATTCCTTACCAAACCATTATAAGAGGAGATAGCAAATATCCAAACATCGCAGCAGCTTCAGTATTGGCTAAAACATACAGGGATGCATATATGGAAAAAATTCACAAAGAATTTCCTATGTATAATTGGAAGCAAAACAAAGGCTACCCAACAAAGGAACACAGGGAAGCGATCCAAAAACATGGCCCCTCAAAATACCATCGTATGTCGTTTAGACTTTTAGCTGAACAAGACCCTATTGAATTATAAATCTTATCTTTGTATGAAGACTCATAAAGGACATCAATCAATGCGTAAGATCTTATATTTTATAGTAGTTTTTTTACTGATTTCAAGCTGTAATCATACGCTAAAAAATCAGCGCTCTATTGAAGATTTAATTCCTAACAACGCCGCTGTTGTACTTTCGATACATTCACTTGAGGGCTTTAAAAGCGCGTTAGCTAACACAGACTTAGCCACTAAAACAACTCTATTTACTCCCTTACAAAAAGCACTTAAGCCACTGGACAGCATCCAGAGTATGAGCCCACTTCTGGTGTGTGTAACTGAAGAATCACAAGGAACTGTTTATACATTTATCACGCACCGCAGAAACTTACAAACTAAGGATTCATTACTAATTCCATTTATAATTCTTGACAGCATTCTAATCGCATCGGAGTCTAAATCAACTTTAGAGGCTATTAAAGCACAAAAAGCATCGGACTACTCCAAGCTTTCAAAACTACATCAAACAACAAACACTTTTTCTCTTTATCATAAAGGGCTCCCTAGCTTGCCATCTATGCCAGATGTAAGTCTCGGGGCTGCGTTTTTAGAATTTAATATGACCCCTGAAAGCGTGACTGTTAATGGGCACTTGCTTGATGCTAATTCTGAAAATAAATGGTTTAGACTTTTTGAGAAATTAAACCCTCAACCACAAAGGCTACAAGCAGTCTTTCCTTCGGAAAGCCAAAACACTTTTATTTTTAACTACACGGACTTTGAACAACTCCAACGAAATATTGACTCTTTAGGAACCCCTTCAAAAGTATCCGAATTAGCTAAAGCATTTTTCAACACCACAGAAGAGATCGGGGTCTTTGAGACACAACAAGGAAATGGGATCGCTTTAAAGTCTATCGATATTAGCGCAACTTATGAAGCTTTAAGCGGATTCCAAAACGAGCTTAGTAGTTTTCGATCCGTTCCATTATTTGAATTTACAGAGTCTTCGTTGTTTAATGACACTTTTGGACCTCTGCTGCCAAAAATAAGCCCAACCAAATTCATTACTTTAGATGATTATCTCGTTTTTTCAGATTCAGAAGAAGTATTGAAATTGGTCATTTCAAATTACTTCAACAAAAATATACTAGACGCTTCAATTTCATATGAAACACTTCAAAAATCATTAAGTGACGAGGCATCTGTTCAAACTTACTTCAATAACCATCGATTGGCTGAATTGTTAAATACACTGTTTAAATCTACTATAAAGGGAAGCGAGCTAAGTGACTACAAGCTTTCGGGAATACAATTAGTGAAGGATGATAATATTGTTCACTTAAACAGTGTCATACAAAAATCAAGACCAAGACAATCAAAAAGTCTTATTAATGAAGAGTTTAATTTGGTGCTTCCAGCTGATATATTGATGGGGCCTGTATTTGTCTCTAACCACATAACTAAAGGGAAAGATATTTTAATTCAAGACGTAAAAAATAATCTATATTTAATTTCAAACAAGGGAGTTATTCTATGGAAAAAAACTCTTAATGGGGCTATTTCCGGAACAGTAGAGCAAGTGGATTTATATAAAAACGGCCGACTTCAATTGGTGTTTTCGACACAAAAGAGGTTATATGTTCTCGACAGAAATGGGAGAAATGTAGGTGAATTTCCTATCAAGTTTAGTGATGACATTACACAACCCGTATCGGTTTTTGATTACGACAAAAAGCGAAACTATCGGTTTTTGATTACTCAAAATTCAAACCTTTTAATGTATGACCTTAACGGCACGTCTGTGAAAGGGTTTAAATACAATTCGTCGCAAACTATTAGCAGTCAACCAATTCATGTTCGGTTCCGTGGGAAAGACTTTATTGCGTTTAGTGCTGGGAAGCAGCTTAAGCTACTTGACCGGCGCGGTGACGTTAGAGTGAAAGTTAAAGAAGCTATCGATTTCTCAAATGAGGGTATCTACTTTTACAATTCATTATTTACGACCACCAATACAAAAGGGGATTTAGTTCAAGTGAATACAAAAGGAAATGTGAGTCGTCAAAACCTAGGTCTGGACTCTAAACATGCTATCACTACATCCTCAAAAACACTAGTGACACGCAGTGAAAACAAACTCTCAATAAAATCCAACATTATTGACCTCGATTACGGAAGTTACACGCCCCCATCATTGTTTTATTTAGAAGATAAAATTTACGTTACAATAACGGATTTACAAGCAAAAAAAGTATGGATTTTTAACAGCCAGGGGAACGCATTTCCTAAGGTTCCTGTTTTTGGAACTAGTGCTATTGACCTCGCAAATGCCGATGGTGATTCTGCTCTTGAGTTTGTAACAAAAAGTGACTCTAACAGTTTGATCTTATATCAAATGTATTAGGCTTTGCTTGCTTCAAAAAGTTTAAGAAAATGTTTTAAAAGTTTTGCTTTCACTTCTTTTTCGTCCACCGCTACCTGACCAAGCTCAACATTTAATGATGTCACTGCTTTTCCACGAATTCCGCACGGGATTATATTGTCAAAATATCCTAAATCAGCATTTATATTTAACGCAAATCCATGCATGGTAACCCAACGACTGGCCCTCACGCCCATTGCGCATATTTTACGTGCAAATGGCGTACCTACATCTAACCAAACCCCTGTTTCTCCAGGGCTACGCTCGGCTTTAAGGCCATACTCTTCAAGTGTTAATATGATGGTATCCTCCAAAAAGCGAAGAAATTTATGAATGTCGGTAAAAAAATTTTCAAGATCTAAGATCGGATAACCGACTACTTGGCCTGGGCCATGGTAGGTAATATCTCCTCCACGGTTAATTTTATAAAAAGTAGCGCCTTTAGACTGTAATTCTTTTTCTGAGAGCAGTAAATTAGACACATCGCCACTCTTACCTAATGTATAAACATGAGGATGACTGACAAACAACAAATGGTTTGGGGTCACTAGACCAGCCGATTCACGACGATTTTTAATTTTAATATCAATAGTTTCTTTAAATAATGTTTCTTGAAAATCCCAAACATCTTTATAATCTCTAAGACCAAGATCTTGTATGTTAATCGTTTTATTCATAGGGGTAAATATAAAGGATTATGCTTTAGGGTTATTTAAAATAACAAGAGCCGCTATAACGCCGGGCACCCAACCACAAAGGGTTAATAAAAATACAATTATGATAGAACCGCATCCTTTGTCGTAAACCGCTAAAGGGGGAAATAGGATAGATAATATAACACGCCAAATGCTCATAAAAACTATTGTTAGGTTACAGTAATAAATGTTGGGTAAAACTACAAAAAGAACCTTACAAAACCAATCTAGGATTTATTCAACATAAATTGAAATCTTAAGCAATAGTCAGTATCTTTGTAACTTTAAGAATCTATATAATAGTACTATGTCGCAGCTTTCAGAGCAAGAAATTGTCCGTCGTGAAAAACTATCAAAATTACGTGAATTAGGAATCAATCCTTATCCTGCAGATTTATATCCCGTAACGCATACTAGCGCTAAGGTTAAGTCCGGTTTTTTAGAGGGAGATAAGGTTGTCTTGGCGGGTCGTTTGATGCGAAAAAAAATACAAGGAAAAGCAGCGTTTGCAGAACTGCAAGACAGTGAAGGCCGAATTCAAATTTACATCAATCGCGATGAAATATGTCCTGGAGAAGATAAAAGCAAGTACAATGATATTTTCAAAAAACTCCTTGATTTGGGTGATTTTATTGGAATTGAAGGAGAGTTGTTTACCACCCAAGTAGGCGAAAAAACAGTCTTAGTTAAAGATTTCACGCTACTAAGTAAAGCTTTGAAGCCCTTGCCCCTTCCCAAAACTGATGCGGAAGGAAATACATATGATGAATTTAACGACCCTGAAATGCGTTACCGTCAACGGTATGCAGATTTGGTAGTCAACCCGCATGTTAAAGAAGTATTTATAAAGCGAACAAAGCTCTTTACAGCCATGCGAAATTTCTTTAACAAGGCTGGTTATTTTGAAGTAGAAACGCCTATCCTTCAATCCATACCTGGCGGTGCTGCCGCAAGACCCTTTCTAACGCATCATAACTCCTTAGACATTCCTATGTTCATGCGAATTGCATGTGAATTGTATTTAAAACGATTAATTGTTGGAGGGTTTGACGGCGTTTATGAATTCGCAAAAACCTTTAGAAATGAAGGAATGGACCGTACCCATAATCCTGAGTTTACAATGATGGAGATTTATGTGGCCTATAAAGACTACAACTGGATGATGGATTTTACTGAAAAATTATTGGATTTTTGTGCCACGGAAGTAAACGGTAGCGCAAAAACAACTTTTGGGAATCATGAAATTAGTTTTAAAGCACCATATGCAAGAATTACTATGACCGATTCCATCAAACACTTTACCGGATTTGATATTTCGGGGAAATCAGAAAATGAAATCAGAGACGCTGCCAAAGACATGGGTATTGAAGTAGACAATACTATGGGGAAGGGAAAACTAATAGATGAAATTTTTGGCGAAAAATGTGAAGCAAATTATATACAACCAACTTTTATTACTGACTATCCAAAAGAGATGAGCCCTTTAACTAAGGAACATCGATCTAAGCCTGATCTTACAGAGCGGTTTGAATTAATTGTTTGTGGAAAAGAGTTAGCAAATGCTTATTCGGAACTAAATGATCCTATTGATCAACGAGAACGCTTTGAAGATCAAATAAAATTAGCTGGGCGAGGAGATGATGAAGCAACTGAATTTATTGACCAAGATTTCTTAAGAGCGTTAGAATATGGCATGCCTCCAACTTCTGGTATGGGCATTGGCATGGACCGATTAATTATGTTTTTAACCAATAATTCTTCTATTCAAGAGGTGTTGTTTTTTCCACAAATGAAACCAGAAAAAAAGGCGGTAGCTCTGAGTGATAATGAAAAAGCCATTTTTGACGTATTAAAGTCAAAACCTGAAATTCAATTGTCCGAATTAAAGGCACAGTCTGGACTAAGTAATAAAGGCTGGGATAAGGGCATTAAAGGATTGACATCGAAAGAATTAGCGAAAGTCTACAAATCTGAAGACATCCTATTTGTTTCATTAGTTGGCTAGTAAAAGTCACCATCAACCGGTATGTATTCACTTTAATTTTTATTACTTAATTAAAGAATTCCTATCTTTCAATTCAAAATGTATCAACTAAACTCAATACTTTGATGAAAAAACTAATTTCCGTATGTCTTTTAACTTTTGTGGTGGCTTCCTTGAATTCCTGCGTGAGTATAAAAAAACTCTTTAAGAAAAAAACTGATACTTCTAAAATATCCGAAAAACCAGATCCAAAGCCTAAAAAAGGAGACATACTCCCCTATGCTAAAGTGATTACTAAGGATGCAAAATCAGATGAAGGTTTGTTTACCGTTCACAAAGTTGATGACCTCTTTTTCTATGAAATCCAAGACAGTCTTTTTGACAAGGAAATGTTGATGGTAACTCGTATTTCAAAAACAGCTTCTGGAATTGGATTCGGAGGCGGCAAACAAAACACACAAGTATTAAGGTGGCAGAAAAAAGACAAGAAAGTTATTTTAAGAGTTGTTTCATACGAAACGTTTGCTGCGGACTCATTACCAGTCCATGAAGCCGTTGTAAATTCTAATTTTGAACCTGTATTATACACCTTTCCAATAAAAGCTTTGAGTGTAGATTCCACGGCGACGGTCATTGATGTGACCGATTTATTCAATAAGGATGTAAAGGCTTTGGGACTGCCTTCCAGCACAAGAAAACGCTACAAAGTATCGCGTTTAGAAAGTGATAAATCTTTTATAGAAAGCATAAAAAGTTACCCAAAAAATATAGAATCGCGTCATGTAAAAACCTATGCCGCTAGTAATGCTCCCTCAAACTCAAGTACGGGAACCATTTCTATAGAAATTAATAACTCAATGATTTTATTGCCTGAGAACCCTATGAAACGTCGCTACTATGACAGGCGAGTTGGTTGGTTTGCTAGAGGGCAGGTCGATTATGGCTTAGAGGATCAACGGAGTAAAGAACTCACTTTTTTAGACAGATGGAGACTAGAGGTTAAACCTGAAGACAGGGCGCGTTATAAGGCTGGTGAACTGGTAGAGCCAAAAAAACAAATTGTTTACTATGTAGATCGTGCAACTCCTGAAAAATGGCGTAAATACATCAAACAAGGTATTGAAGATTGGCAAGTCGCTTTTGAAGCAGCTGGCTTTAAAAACGCCATTATTGCTGCCGATCCACCAACAGCAGAAGAAGACCCGGAGTGGAGTCCAGAAGACGTTCGATACTCTGTAGTAAGATATTTAGCATCCCCTATTCCTAATGCTAATGGACCACACGTAAGTGACCCTAGGACAGGAGAGATTTTGGAAAGTGACATCAATTGGTATCACAACGTAATGACATTGCTAAGGGGCTGGTTTTTTGTTCAAACAGCTGCTATTAACCCGGAAGCAAGAATGCCAGAATTCAAAGAGGAAGTTATGGGGCGTCTAATTCGTTTTGTGTCAGCTCACGAAGTTGGGCACACTTTAGGATTACCACATAATATGGGTAGTAGCTGTGCTTACAAAGTAGAAGACTTGAGAAGTGCAGAATTTACCCAAAAATATGGAACAGCGCCTTCGATAATGGATTATGCCCGTTTTAACTACGTGGCACAACCAGAAGATATTGGTGTGGCTTTAATGCCAAATATTGGTGTGTATGATAAGTATGCTATTTCTTGGGGTTATAAACCGATTTTAGACACTGCCGCAGAAGATGAAAAAGAAATACTTAACAATTGGATTTTAGAGCATGCAGGTGACCCAATGTATCGATTTGGACATCAACAAGTTGGGGATGTGGTGGATCCGAGTTCACAAACAGAAGACCTTGGAGATGATGCTATTTTGGCAAGCACCTACGGAATTAAAAACTTAAAGCGAATTGTACCCAACCTCATCGCATGGACTACAGTTGCTGGAGAAGATTACACTGACTTGAGCGAGATGTATGGACAAGTGCTTTCACAGTTCAATCGCTACATGGGGCATGTAGCGAACAATATCGGAGGTGTCTATGAGAATTATAAAACAGCAGATCAGGCGGGAGCGGTATATACCTATGTAGATAAAGCACATCAAAAAGATGCATTGAAATTCATCAATGATCAATTATTCTCTACCCCTAAGTGGCTATTAGAAACCTCTATTTTTGAGCGCATTGAATATTCAGGATCTATTGAACGCATTCGAACCTTACAGGAACGCACCTTGAAAACGATTTTAAGTTTAGGGAAGATGGCACGCATGATCGAAAATGAAACCATGAATGATTACGAAGCGTATAGCTTACGAAGTATGACCAGAGATTTAAGAACTGGGATATGGAGCGAGCTGTATACCGGACGTAAAATTGATACATATAGACGGAATTTGCAACGTGCGCACATTGACAGACTCGCGTATCTAATGACTGCAAAAAACCAAAGCAAAAGAAGGGGAAGTGATTATGTCAAGTCTACGGCGGTCAACACAAGTCAATCGGATATTAGAGCGATCGTAAGGTCAGAACTAAAAACCTTGAAGAACTTAATTATCTCAAGTATTTCAAACACCTCAAACAGTATGAATAAAATTCATCTTAGAGATGCTGTAGAGAGAATCAATATGGTTTTAGAACCAAAATAATAGATAATAAGTCACAAATAAAAGTTGGCAAAACCTTTTTATCTAAGTAAATAAAAACCCCAAACAGAACGTTTGGGGTTTTTATTTAGACAGGTTTTATGTTCTTTTCAAAGCGATTATGAATCCATAAAATCAAAAGACCAAACGCAACTGAGCTGATGATAAGGCAATTATTCAATAAACCATCTACTGAAAAGGACAAGCGAATAAGAATCGTTGAAATTATAAAACCAGAGTTTCTAATTACTTTATGAAATTGATCTGTATAGAAAAATGAAAAGAGAAGTAAAAACACATCAACTATAATTAAGATCGCGAAAAACTCATCAAAGAAAATACTGTTAACATCTTTTAAGGCCACGGATAAATTAGTAGGTGAGCCTTCCAAAACCCAGTTCCCAAAAGTCAAGAGTCCAATCCCAACAAAAATGGGTACTAAAATAAGCGCCATGAATTTTTTAATGGATATAAATTGCTCAATTTGTACATGCGAAAGAGTGGTTTCTTTTTTAGTTGTGTGCAGTTTTTGACGCTCCAATGAAAACAGATAGATCATGAAAAACAGTAATAGTGCTGTAATGATATCATACGTAAAATTCAAATCATTTTTAATGTCGAACCAATCAGAATTAAGTTCTAGATTGGCTAAATCCTTAAATATTCTTCGAATGACAATCAATGTAATAATTTCATATTGTTTTCCGATATAGGTAGTGATTGATCTTGGTAAATAGAAAATCAATAAATAAACCTCGTAAATCAAAATAAATGAAAATGGAGTGTAAATTGCTGCAATAGAGGAGTCAAAAAAACCAATGCCTTCCGATAGAACAATAAGCTCACTTTTAACCAAATAAATAGTAATTAAATGAGCTAAAAAACTCAGAATTGCAATGATCAGAATAACACGCTCTACTTTGTTTTTTACAGATTCAGACAGCACAGAATCATAGAGGTAGTTTTTAAGTTTTGTAATCATAAATTATTGATTTAAAATTGGTTAAGCAGCTAGCTATGCCTCTAATTTACAAAAAAAAAATGCCTTATCCTTTTTTGATGGCTATAGTTTAAGTAGCCTCTCTTAGCTTGTTGTTTTTTAGACTAAAATCGTTGCTAATTACAATGATTTTTAACGCCAAAGGACTACCTTTATCAAAAAAAATATAAAATGAAAAATTTACTATTATTATTTACAATTATCAGTCTAACAGCCTGTACGTCTTCGGACAATGATACTACTGAGACCTCAACAACTGCAGAAACCATTATTGGCAATTGGACTTCACAATCTACAGATGCTGAAGGATCTTTTCTTAACAAATTGACTTTCACAGAAGCAGGAGAAATGTCAATATATATTTCGTTAACCGCCACAGGCGGAACAGTGGTGCAAGAGAGCGTGGAAGGAAAGACTTGGACTCTTGATGGGAATCAAATTACAACCACTGACACACTTGACGACGAGGTAGACATAATTACCGTTACAGTAGTTAATCAGGACTCTATAATTATCGTAAATCCCGAAGGAGATTCAATCACTTTAACAAGAGACTCTGACTATGATACCACACTCATTGGGGTATGGAATGGAGTCACCATAGGCGAGGATTGTACCACTACGGAACAAATAAGCTTTACAAGTTCAACTGATTTTAGTGCTATCATAACAAACGCTGATTGTGATGATGTAGTAGAACTAGTTGAAGGAACTTATACAAATCCTAGCATTCTTAGTGGTACACTCTTAATAATAGATGCAGCTAGCTCTGAAGAGTTAAGTGCCTATTATGCCGTCCAAAGAGATAAGCTGACTCTATTGTTTGAAGGTAGTGATGAAGCCTCTTTCCTTGAAAAACAATAATAATTCCAAAAAAAAGTATTCTTAGCAACTAGTATCGCTAAATAGTATTCAAAAGGCGGTCTGAAAAGACCGTCTTTTTTATTGGTACAAAGTGATTATTTAACGTTTGGTGAGTTTCGCACTTATTGCATCCACGCAATTGATCCCATCAATGGCAGCAGAAATAATCCCGCCCGCATAGCCTGCGCCTTCGCCGCAAGGATATAAGCCTTTAACGATCACATGTTCAAGAGTATCTATATTTCTGGGAATAGAAACGGGTGAGGAGGTGCGACTTTCTGGCGCATGCAAAACCGCTTCATTGGTAAAATACCCTTTCATTTTTTGGCCGTATGCAGAAAATGCTTTTCGCAAGCGTTTAGAAATCATTGGGGGTAAAACCGTATTTAGGTCTACCGAAACGATGCCTGGTTGGTAGGATGTTTTAGGAAAGTCTTTAGAAATTTTTCCTTCGATAAAATCAATCATGCGTTGTGCCGGAACTTGCTGTGTTTTCCCTGCTACCTCCCAACAATCGCGTTCCACTTTTTTCTGAAAATCAAGACATACAAAAGGATCTTCTGGACTGTAGTTAGGTAAATCCTTAGGCTCAACACTCACCACAATTCCCGAGTTTGCATAGGGATTATTCCGTTTGCTTGGACTCCAACCGTTGGTGACCACTTCTTCTTGAGATGTGGCACAGGGCGCAATAATTCCGCCAGGGCACATACAAAACGAATAGACACCCTTCCCGTCTATTTGATCGACTAGACTGTAAGAGGCTGGTGGTAAATACGGATTTTCAACGTCTCCATGGTATTGAATTTTATCAATTAAATGTTGGGGATGTTCTACCCGAACGCCCAAAGCAAATGCCTTGGCTTCCAAGTGAACGCCCTTGTCATGTAATAGGTAAAATATATCTCGTGCTGAATGCCCTGTGGCTAAAATTACATTTTGAAAGGGCTTCCATGGCTCATCATTTACTTTAATGGCTTTAATTTTATTGTCATCAATTTGAATGTCGGTGAGTTTGGCATTGAAGTGCACCGCTCCACCTGCCTCCAAAATCGCTTCTCGCATGGCCGTAATAATGGCTGGTAATTTATTGGTCCCTATATGCGGATGGGCTTCGACCAAAATATCTTCCGAGGCTCCAAAATGCACAAACCATTCGAGGGCTTTAAGAACGTTTCCTCTTTTTTTTGAACGGGTATATAGTTTACCGTCAGAATAGGTCCCGGCACCGCCTTCTCCAAAACAATAATTTGATTCTGGATTGACTGTTTGTTCTTTATTAATCGCTGCTAAATCTCGTCGTCTGGCGCGCACATCTTTACCTCGCTCAAAAACAATTGGTTTTAAGCCCGCCTCAATAGCACGCAAAGCTGCATATAATCCTGCGGGGCCTGCGCCTATAATAGCAATTTCTGGTTTTGAATGTACCTCTTGAGAGATAAAAGACTGCGGCTTTGTTCGCGTTTCACCAAGGAGCCAAAACTCGATTTGTAAATTGAGTTTAATGGAAGCCTTACGAGCATCAATAGACCGCTTACGAATGCGCCAATCTATAATATCCCCACTACGCAACTTAGCCTTAAATAGGCTAGATTTAAGGATAAACTCCTTATCCTTTTGTTGGGCTGGTTTTATGGTTATTTGAACGAGTACACTCATGCTGTAAAGGTAATTAAAGTTTAGTGGAAATTACAAACTAAAACTAATTCGAAAGCAAGGGCTCAACAGAACAAAAAAGGGCACCGGCTTTATTATTTATCGACTTTTAAAATTCTAGATTAACTTATAACAAGCTTTTTAATTTGAAACCATTAAGGGTTCCATTTATTACATGAACTACTTAGACAAAAGACGTTTACTTGTTAGAATTCACGCTTACCAAACTCACTTTTAATAAACTTAGAGCGGTTTTTAGCTTTGTTAAATGTGTAAGAAATATTTAAAATAACCATGTCAACTTCATATACATAATTGGTGTAGGTATAAAACTCATCCGGTCTAGAAGTTGCTATGCTTTGTTCGTTGCTTTTCAACAATCCCATATCCATATTCTGCCACTGTAAGGTTGCCACCAATTGGTTATTTAAAAACGATTTTTTTAATGTTAGATTGGGGGTGTAAAATCGAGAATCTTTTCCTTGGGCAGTATTCCGTTCAGAAATATAATTAAAGGTAAATTGAATAGAAGCATTTTGTTTAAGTGAATAAGTAGAATTCACATTAAAAGAGTAGACAGTATTTTGATTTTTAACTTTATAATTTCGATCAATTCCATCGCGGTGTCTAAACACAAACTGCCCATCTACATCATAGTTAAAAATATTGGCTCCAATAAAATTACTCCAATTGGGGTTCAGTTTAAATTGAGCTCCTACCTCAATCCCTTTCGCATTACTTTTTCCAACATTTGAATACACACGATTTAAAATGCTGTCAATCACAACGCCATTAGATTGATATGCTAAGGTGTTTACCCTATTAATCACATTATCAACATGTCTATAATAAAGAGTCGCATAGGCCGAATTTTTAGAATCAAACTCTTTGGTAATCCCCAACTCTACCAAGTCAATAAATTCTGGCAAGAGTCGGTTATCGCCTTGTTCAAAAACTTCAGAGTGTTCACGTTCGGCAAAACTATTCATCTTAAGAGTTGTTGTGCGGTTCACTCGCTTGCTATAAGCTGCTTTTATTTTTGTATCATCGTTTACTGTGTATTGTAAGGAGGCTGAAGGAAATAATTTCATATAGTCATACGAGTAATTATTTGTTATTAGCTCACTTAAAAGAGATTCTGAATAGGATCTGTTCATAGACTCTAGGCGAATCCCGGCCTTATAATCCCATTTATTTTGAGTTCCTGCAAACTGGGAGTACCCTGAATGAATGCTACGTTTGAGTTGAATATTACTTGAGAATTCTGGGACGAGCACTCCATCTCGTTCATAGATAAAATCTCCTTTATGATTTAGAGTTCTAAACTGATATCCAGCTTCTAGCTGTCCAAAGGAAGAGGGCTTAAATGTATAATCTAAGTTATAGCGAAATCCGTTTAATGGATTGTCATTGGTATTGTACTCTTGTTGATATATGGTGTTATACTCAGGAGTATCTACATTGTCGTTAAAGGTTGGCCCCCCTAAAAAGGTGTATTCATATAAGACTGAATTCGTTAGTTTAGACCCATTAGCAAAGTCGTGATCATAGTCAAAACTTCCTAAAATAAAATCCCCACGTCGAATTCTTAAATTGTGGTTATAATAAGAAAATGATGGAGAACTTTGATCAGAACCAATTGGACTTACTGATTGGTTGTCATAGTAGGTTATATCTGCCAAACGTTCTTTGGTGCGTTTCCCTGCAAAAAACCCTACAGAATAACGATCCGATTTATTGGGTGTGTATTCAAGATTTAAACGGCCATTGTAATTGACGTCATCAAAACTGCGCTCTCCGTCCGATGGAAGAAACGTTTGTCGGTCTTGAAGCAAATTAATGACATACAACTCCCCTACTCTTCTTCCTGTTTTGTCATTTCGATTGTAACTCGCCGAAGCAGAAATGTTCCATAAATCAGTTCGACTATTAATCGTGGCATCTATTCCGTAACGCTGTGCTGGTTGTTGGGTCCCATAAGACTCAATAGAAGGAAGGCCCCCGCGAACATTAACCTGAGAAAAAACGCCATTGGTAGCGCCTTTTTTGGTGATTATATTTAATATACCCCCTTTACCGTCCGGATCGTATTTGGCAGAAGGTGCTGTAATAACTTCAATTTTATCTAAAGAATTTGCAGGTAATTGCGCCAAAATAGCACTAACTTGTCCTTGAGTTGGTTTTCCATTTATTAAAACAGCAAAGCCCTTACTTCCTCTAATACTAATTTCCCCAAGTCCATTGACGCTAACGGAAGGAAGGTTTTTAATCACGTCAATAGCGGTACCCCCTAAGCTAGACTGAAAATTTCTGGAGTCAAAAACTTGACGGTCAATTTTGTGAATGACCGTAGACCGCTCGGAACGTAATTCAATTTCATCAAGTTGATTTCCCAGCTCTAGAGAAATTACTCCAACATTAATGCTTTTTTGACTCTTTGACAGTTCTAAGTTTTGGATTTTTTTAGTTGAGTAGCCAATGAACGACAGTTCTAAATAGTAACGGCCGTTAGGAATGTTTTTAATCTCAAAAAACCCTTCTTGATTCGTGATAACTCCGGTTTGAAGCCTGTTATCTTCTTCATGAAAAAGAGCCGCAGTCGCGTATTCTAAAGGCTGACTCTCGTCTAATTCAATAATAGTACCTGAAATTTGAGCACACACTAAGTGGACACAAATAAGGAAGAGGAAATTTAATAACTTAGTTTTCATGGAGTTTAATATCTGTTTACAAATATAATAATTACATGAGTGTTTTAAAATAAAGTAATTGGATTATTATATGTTATCTATTTTGGGGAACAATAAGCGCTTAATTAGACGGAAAAGCTAATGACATTAAGACTATTAAGCAAACTCTGATTTTCTGTCATATTAAATTGGACTTAAGTCCATAAAAAATCATCTCATTATAAGGCGCTATTTTTTATTAAAATTGTAATCTAATTTAAAATCTAATTTTTTTTTAAAATATTACTTTTAATATAAAAGTAATGTTTTAGATTATTTAAGATTTTTTTTAAAGTTAAATACTTTTTACTGTACCTTTAACCATTATGAAAGATATTAAACGCACATGTGCAATTGCTTATTCCATAGATCTTTTAGGAGACAAATGGTCTCTTTTAATCTTAAGAGATGTTATAATTCATAAGAAATCTAGGTTTAAAGAATTTAGAAGTTCTAAAGAGAAAATCGCTACTAACATTCTATCCAATAGACTGAAGTTTTTAGTGAGAGAAGGTTTTCTTCAGCTTTTGGACCCTCAAGGGTTCAAGAAAAACAAACAATATATCGGCACAAAAAGAGCGATTTCATCGCTCCCAATTATCATCGAATTATATTTGTTTTCTATACATTACATTGATGAATCTAAGCTTAATGAGTCGCAGATGCTTATTAAAGAGGAGATTCTTAAGGATCGGCAAAGCTTCGAGACTAGAATAAAAGAAGACTATCTAAAGTTTACTCTGGGACTAAAGGAAGTATAGGCTATTTTAAACCACTCCAAAAAAAACTTAAGACACTTCTGCTTTGTATGCTATTTTTTTTTGAAGTGCTAATTTAGGACTGCGGTTTTCATAAAATAAACCCCAATGTTTTTCTGGTTCATCCGGGTCATCAGACCCCTTCCATGGCTCATCAAATGCTTCAAAAATAAACGTAAGAATACAATCCTCTTCACACCAACGATTGAGTTCTTGGTAGTAAATTTTTTGAAAAAGAGCATTTGCATGCTCCCTTGGAATGCCTTGTCCATTTGAGGTCGATGCCCACCCAGCCTCTGTTATAACCACTAATTTATGAGGATATCTCTCTGCAACTGCCTGATAATTTTGTTTTGTAAATGCAATCGCCTCATCAATGGTTTTATACTCCCACAAAGGATAGGTATGAATAGATATAAAATCAACCGCCTCTACTAAAGGGGCTAACTTATCAAGCCATGGCACATAATTTTCGCAAAATGTAACTGGTTGTTTTGTTGACTTTTTGAGCAGTTTCACATATTCAATAACCTGAGCAACTGGCACCATATGATCGGTCCATTCTACACAAGCCTCATTTCCAACAGAAAGGCTGAAAATAATAGAAGGGTAAGTATTGGCAAGTTCAATAAGTTTATTAATTTCAGTTTGATTATTTACTCTATTATTTTGTAGGGTTTCCTCAGAATGCACCCCTCCACCCCATGGGCAATTGTGGTTGTTTTCTTCAGCAATAATATAGGCCCCAAGCATGACTTTAAGGTCTAATTTTTCAGTTTTGATAACCTCCAAAACTGTTTTTGAGTGGGTGTCGCAACTGTAGAGACGAATGTAAGTCCAATGTTGCTGAACTATTAATAAGTCTTCTTTGACCTGACTGTATGTCGGGTAGGATACGCCTGGCACTTGACCGGCTCTATAGCCTGAATAACAAACTGCTGAGGCTGCAGGAATGGAGAATACTTCAGAATAATTCATAGTAAAAATTTATATAATATTTAAAATTTTAATGTTTCATTTTTATCCCAAAGACCCCAAAAGGCACCCACATCACCCTCGGTTCCTACTTTCCAAGATTCATCAAAAGAAGAGAAATAAAACATCTCTATTTGGTCTTGATCAGACCAGAGCTGAGCATTGATAAAATACTTAAGGGCATTGTCATATGACGGATGGGAAATGCCTAAATCACTTCCTTGGCTTGGCCATCCAGTTTCTGTAATAATAACTTTTTTGCCTTTCGCAGCACGCAATGCTTCTTGATACATCTGCTTCATATAAAGCAAGGAATAGTCCATGTGACAGGCTTCCCAATAAGGATAGCAATTGGCCAGAATAACATCACAGGCGTCTGCAATTCTTGGTCGATCAGTGAATTCATAATACGCGTCTACATAACCAACTTCAACAGTTGGGACGGCTGTTTTAAACTGTTGGATATGCTCTAGAAGTTCAGCTTCAGAAAGGTCTCCCCTGTACATTACCTCATTACCAACAGCAGCTATATCTACAAACCCAGCTTTACTGAGTTCAATAAGCGCTTTCATTTCTTTGTCATTGATGACCTTATCATCCCCTAACCAGGCGCCAACCAAGGTTTTAAGTCCGTACTCTTTAGCCAATTTGGGAATCAAATCATTACCCTCAGTACATGAAAAACTGCGGATCCACTTTGTATAGGGTGCAATAATCTCAAGACGTTTTCGGATTTGAGCTTCCGTAATTACATCACCTGGTTTCTGCCCCTCTTCATAAGGACTAAAACATAAACCATGCATGCCGTTCTCAAGAACTGCACTAGATAGAGTTTGTAGTTTTTCAGAGCTGTACTCTGAATAATTAAGCCCTACTAATGATTTGTTTTTTTCTTTTCTGTATGACATAATATGTTAGCTATTAGGGTTGGTTAATTTTTCTGATTTTCTTTTTGCAAGCTCTTCTGAAGTTTTATTGGCTTTTTCTTCAGTAATATCATAATCCCACATCACATAAATAGCAATTAAAGTCCCTACTATTGGAAAGCCTGTAAAAAATAAACGAAGTCCTATTATCGCATTTTCAGGCTGAGCCTCTGCTCCAGAAGTAAAACCAACCAAGGTCAAAATTGTACCTGTTAAACCCCCTGCAATAGCAAAACCAAACTTAACCATCCACCAGTAAATCGCTCCAAAAACACCTTCGCGTCTTTTACCGGTTTTAAGCTCATCTAAATCTATAACATCAGCCGTCATAGACATCATTAATGTAAACAACCCCCCTATTCCAAAAGAAAAGAAAGGCAAGGCAAATAAAAACATATAGGGTTTTCCAGGGATAAACAAAAACCAAAACATGATATAGCCAATAATTGATATGCTTTGAGAAATTAAAAAAGCTTTCTTTTTACCTACTTTCTTAGACATTTTAGTTACAATAGGGATGACTAAAAAGGTAGTGACTAAGGCCCCACAACTTCCAAACAATGTAGGCCAAATACCTGCATCCCCAGTGTTGCCGTTAAATAAATAGTATACAATAATAAAAAAGGTAAACCCTGCAACAGTATTAAAAGCATTAAAAATGAAAAAAGTAGAAACACACAGTTTTCTAAATGGCTTGGACTTGGAAGCTTCTACAAAACTAGTTCCAATTTCTTTGAAACTCCCTCCAATATTTTTAAGAGTTAAAGGGGTATAATCTTTATCTAAAGTAGATTCACTTTTAATGAATATGGCAGGAATTAGAGCAAAAATCATGCAGATAACTCCAACCCAAATCGCTAACTCTCTTACAGCAACTTCAGCAGATTCAAACCAGCCATTGGTTTGGAAATCAAATATTGAAAACATAACAGAGTTGGGGTCAGCATACATAATTACCCAGAACCAAGGTGCTATGACCCAAGCCCATTGTCCGATCCATTGGGCAACAGCCATAATCTGCGTACGCTCATGAAAATCATTACTCATTTCATAGCCCATAGCCACATAAGGAACTCCAAAAATGGTGAGACCTAAATAAAACACAAGAGACCACATTAAAAAGTATACAAAATTATAATCCACACCATTATCTAAAAACAACTGCCACATAATGATAAATGAGACCCCCATAGTGAGGGCTCCAATAAATACATACTGTCTCCGTCTACCCCACTTAGATTTTGTATTATCAGAAATAAACCCCATAATCGGATCTGTAATAGAATCAAAAATTCTTGGAGCTAAGGATACAACACCCCACATCCATCCTGGAAACCCTAAATTTTGAACCAGTACGACAATAAAAATACTTATGACCGCTGGAAACATTTGATTGGCGAGCATGCCAAAGCCAAAGGCTATCTTTTGCCCCCAAGAAACTCTACTGTGCACTAAATTAGTTTGTGAATTCATAATTATAGTTTTAGTTTGTGAAAATTATCGTTTGTAAGGCTTGGGGGCTAACACTTAGGGCATGCGTTTGACCAGATAAATTTAAATTAATATACTTTTCAAAAGGTCCTTCATTAAAAACCACAACCACTACTGAGCCGTCAGGGTTTTCGGAGGCAGAAACCATTAAGTCATTGTCTGTTTTTTTGGCTTGAATAACACGTGCTCCAGGTCTGATAAACTTGCTAAAATGAGACATGACGTAGTAGAGTGGTGTAAGGTAAACCTCATCCTTTTCGGGATCTACAATAATAGGGGCTACACACCAATTCTTAAACCAATTAGGACCGCCTTGTCGGTCAAGAACCATATTCCAATCGACCCATCCGTCAACCCAGTTATTTAAGCAGCCAATAATATCTCTGGCATAGCGATTAACAGGGGCGTATTTTGGGTGTAGGTATTTTTTATCTTCTTCACGCCAATCAAAACCCCAGTCTGTGGCTTCTTTAGACCAATACCAGGCATCATCCTTCCAAGCTGGAACCTCTGAGTCCACACACGCTTCGGCTTGAATTAAATGTTTATTGGGTGCTTTATGATGTGCATACTGTAACTCTTCAGGAAAATAGTCATAGGTGCTTTCATACCAGTGAATAGCGGTTCCATCATAATATTTTGAACTAGCCTCATCTTTGTACATCACATCCACCCATTCTTTGAGGTCGCCTCTATTTTGATCAAAGCCTAATATAACCAAGTCTTCCTGTCCTTTAGCTTCCAGGGTAGGCCCAAGATATTTTTGAACAAAATGCGTCATCTCTTCAGGGCTAAAAACCATACTCTCCCAGTTATTTCCATTACCCATGGGTTCGTTTTCAACCGTAAACCCCCAAATATCGATGCCTTCCGCTTTATAAGCATCAGCGTATTTAGAGAAAAACAACGCCCAGGTGTCGTAATATTCTGGTTTTAATTTACCCCCAACCCATGAATTGTTGTCTTTCATCCACGGCGCAGCCGTCCAAGGCGATGCAAAAATTTTGAATCCATCTTTGGAAGCAGCTTGTGCGGCCTTGATCATTGGAATCAAATCATCTTTATCATGCTCTATAGAAAAATGCTCAAGTTCAGTATCGCCTTCCACCGCAGTATAAGAATAGTTACTTAACGAGAAATCACATGAATTCATATGAGTTCGTGTTAAAGAATAGGCAGCTCCTTCATTAGAAAAATAGGCTTTGATTATTTGGTCTCTTTTTTTGGGACTCAATTGATTTAAGAGATAAGCTGAAGACTCTGTAAAGGCCCCACCAAATCCTGTAATCGTTTGGAGCTTTTTTTCTAGGTTTAAATTAATTTCAGAAACTATTCCCCCTTTAGAAAAGGTTTTAATTGGCGTTAGTTTATGTCCTGCGGCAGACGTTTCATAGACTTCTATCATCACTGCTTTTTTGGAGTCACATGAAAATAAAGTCAGGTTGACAAATACTAAAAAAACAAGGGAAATAGACGTAATTTTTCGCATAGTAAACTGATTAATTCTCTAGGTTATTATAAAATTCTTTAAGCACATGAAATGCCTCTTTTTTCTGTCGGTTAACATCCAATATGCCCCAGTATTCTTCGTTGGCAGTGCCATCATAAGGCACGCCACTGCTCGCTGGCGCCCAGCCTCCTGTATCTTGACTGTCTGGGTTTCCTGCTTTCCATAGTTCATCGGTAAACGAGAATACTAAAACTCCAGAGTTTAGGACTTTGTGATCAAATACATCCGCCAAAATATTTTTAAGCGACTGCGCTTGAGCGCTCTGGTTATCGCCTTTAGAAAACCCATGATTAGCAACAGTCATATAGCTATCGCTTCCAGCCTCTGAAAGGTACATAGGCTTATCACTTAAGGCTGACCATTGTTTAAATATTTTTCCAGGATTATCCCAGCGATACACATTCAATCCCCATAAATCGACATTTGTTGCTGCTACTAAAGTGGCCCTATCCGGAAGCTCTCCGTGAGCAGAAGCGACCGGGTGGTTTGGATCATTTTTATGAATAGCATCTGCGGCAATTTGCAAACTCGCATACCAGTTTTTTATATCGCCCTCAAACCATTCTGGATGGTAGTTATATTCATTTCCAAGTTCCCATAACAAAATAGCTTTATGGTTTTTGTAGGTATTAACATAGTCTAAGTAAGAGCCTGTTATTATATCAAAATGACCGTCTTGGTTGTAGCCAAAGCTTGTAATCACTTTAATCCCTGCGGCAGCAATCTTATCCAAAACAGAAACTTCATCTATGGGCTTATAGACACGAATGGTGTTTATACCCGCCTCATTCATCAGAGCAAGATCAAGGTCAATGTTCGAAAAATCTCTATCTACATAGCCTTTTTCTACGGGATTATAACAGATGCCCTTGATGTAGTAAGGGACTCCATCAATTATTAATTGTCGGTCTTTAACCGACACAACCTCCAAGCCCTCAAAAGCTATAAAACTGTAAAAAAGACCCAAAAGTCCAATAACAACTACATATGGTAATTTTAATTTCATTCTATTTTATTTGGTATTTTAACATCCTTATACATCTCCTTAAAATCGCCGTCAAATGATTTTTTAAGTGGTTTATCGTCACGTGTCAGCCCCTTAAAAACGCCTGAATCAAAGGCCTCCCAAAGCGCATATTTTAGAGTTCCCTCAACATCAATAAGTCCAAAATGATTTTCAGACCCCATAGGGCGAGGGGCATCTTTCCAAGGTTCATCAAAAGCCTCAAAGTAAAAACAAGCAATGCCGTTGGTCGTGGTCCAATCAGACATTTTTTGATAATAAAGCGCTTGCTTATATTCATCAGCAGCCTGAGTTCCTGAAGCCCCATAAAGAGTCTCTGAGGCGGTAGCCCATCCCGTTTCTCCAATATGAAGGGGAACTTGAACCCCTAAGCTTTTTACATACCTTTCAACAGATTGGTACTGAGATGCCGCATAATCAACCGCACTCTGAACTGCTAATTCAATTCGTGCTTTGGCATCTAGATGGTCGATATTATTTTGACTCTCTATCCAAAAACTAGAATTATAATGGGTGTCATGAAATGGATACGTATGTAGTGAAATATAATCGACTGCCTTGATCAAGGCGGTTAAATCATCATTATGATAGGCTGAATCCCCTCCACCCCAGGACGCGAAATTATCTGAGCTTGTAATCCATAAATCTGAAGGTAATTTGTTTTCAGTTTTTAATTTCTGTAAATAGTTTACCCACTTTAAAATCACAGACGGCAACACAAAATAATCCGTTTGCCAATGAACCATCGCCTCATTACCTACAGCAATAATTTTAACAATATCTGAATACTGATTGCTGTAGGATATGGCACGTTCAATCTCTGCGCTATTAACCGCAAGGTCTTCCGCTCCGTGGTTAGGGGATGTTCGAGCATTTTCACATTCTATCCAAAGACCAAGCATCACATACATTTCAAAATTAGCATCCTCCGATTTTAAAGCACGAATGGCTTTGAGAATATTAGGGGCTTGGTCTAGCTGTAAATTATAGGTGCGTATGACTTTGACCCCTATAGCTGACAAAATCTTAAGGTCTTCTTTTATCTGAGATATAGAAGGCTGATCGTCTCTTGTGAGCGTTCGATACCCGCCATAGGACATGGCCCTGTAGTTAGGCTTGCCTAAAAACTCTGCAGCTGATTTAGTATTATTATTTATAAGTAATCCTTTCATTTGTTTGTCTTTGCAAGACCCTAGACTATAGCATAAAATAAAAATTAGTGCTGTTAGAAAAAAAGGTCTTGGATACATCCTATTAGAGTTTTACAACAGAAACAACTAATTTATCTATTTGTCCACCTCTATTAAATAGCAATTGGCTCATTTCAACGTCTAAAGATTTACCCTCGAAGGAAGAAACACTCCCATCGGTTAGAAACACTTTAATAGCTGAATTGGACGCTTTCTGGTAAATTACTGGCACTTGACAGTAGGTAAATGCAAGAGAGTCTATTTCCAAATCTATACTACATTTTTCTTTCGCTAGGTTGACGTAATTAAACACCTCTTTAGTTGATAAAAACTCTTCTGTTCGTAGTATTTCTGGATTGAATTCTACAGCACCCTTACGGACCTTGACGCCTAACTCCCCAAATCTGCTCAAAACATCTTCCTTCACTTGCCCAGTCATACCCGGCTGCTGTGCGCCTTTACCTCCAGGCGTATGAGAATATGCATCGGTAGGAAAGGCTCCATAGAGTTCTGGTGATTTATGAACCCCTATGCCAGCATTAACTTCAAAATAATGATCATACAATCGACCTATAAGCTCCTTATCTTCAGATTCGGATAACGCTTTTTCAGTCACTTCATAAACAGCTAATAACAGCTTAGATACCATATGCCAATAAATAGACCCTAACCCTTCATATCCAAAGAAAGTACCTGATCTTCCAGTAAATGATTTGTGGTCAAATACAGATTCAAAAATATCAAGAACCTTTTTAGAGTCCGCATCCACAAGCTCTGCATAAGATTCTGAAAGACTGCTCAAGGCTGCTTGTACTGATTCGGCATTATTAAAGCTACCATTAAAGTGGTACGCACCATTGCCGTCTTGATTGATTAATTGAGTGTTCCCGTCTGCAAGAAGTTGAGTTAATAACTCTGAGGATTTAACATTCGCTGCTGCAATTGTATTCTTATGAACAAACTTAGGAAGCTCTTTGTTGGGATATAAAATATAGCTGTACTGATCTTCTCTAAATAATGCACTCTTTTTTAGGTTATCTAAAACGTCTAAACTCTCTTTACTAGACAGGTAACCTGAACTTAAAACTGCTACTTGCCCTTCTAACATTTCTGGCAGATAGGAAATAGAAACAGCCTTGCTGTCCTTTACGGTCATTAAGTTATAGGCATGAAATAAATTATCAGCCCGCTTATTGGCGCGTATGGAGTGCTCCAAATAATCCAAGGCGGTACTTGTAAATTCAATCAAAGATGTTTTTGATACTGCAGTCTTATAACCTGAAAATTTTTGATCGTAAATTTGTGTTCTGTAGTCACTGGCGGCCTGGCCCAGTCCGTCTAAGACCTCTTTACGACTTTCATCTGTAAAACTGCCTTTTAAAAGGGCCTTATGTATGTCTAGAGTTTGAGACACTTTGTTGAAAAACTCTAATAATTCATTGGATATTTCAAACTTACTTGTAGTGTCTTGATCCAACACTTTATTGAAGAATTTCAAAAAGCGCCTTAGGTAGTAAAGCGTTACCATAGACACGCCATTCCCCACAAGGGCGTTGTTTGCATCGTTCCACTCAGGACGTTGGGTATTCATCCAAATACCTCCTTCTGGAATAAAGTTAGACATTTTTGCTAGTACCGTGGCCAATATTTTTTCAACAAAATTAACCTTGTATATAAAAGCGGTTGTATCTCTTAACAAGGCACCATCAACCCCTATTTCATCTCTTTTGAACTGAATATTCTCTTCCTTTTCAAAATCAAAATCAATGGTGTTTTTTGGATCTTCTAAAATAGACGCGTACGGCTTAATTTTATAAGGCACGTTGGCATAGACAAATAAGTCTTGAGAAAAATAGGTCGCTAATTTACTTGGGTAATAGGCTTCCATAAATTCAAGAAACTTAAGCAAATAAATAATTTGGTGATCTCCCCAGTAGCCAATGTACGACCATGGGTTGTCCGGCTCTATGGTTTCCCAGTCAAATCCATATTTTGTAACGCGGTACGGATTGTAACCGTCAAAAGTAGTCGCGTTTAAAAACTTATGAATCATCCCTTCCATAAACTCAGGGTAGGAGTGCGCTAAGGCCTCCCAGTTTTGGAAAATATCACGCCAGTTGCCTTGATAATCTAATATTTTAGAACCATCATTTTCGTTTCTCGTGTTTATGGAAAACTTATTCCAAGGACGACTTGGATCGCCATGACGACGGCTAAATTTTAAGGGTAAATATTCGCAGCAAAGACGTTTAAAGTTTTTATCCTCATCGTCTTTATGCAAAGCCTTTAGATCTTCCAGTTTAAAAAATTCTGGCAAAGCTTTTAACACAGCCTCTTTGTGACGGTATACTTTTTTGTTTGACTTTTCGATGTATGGGACAAAATCTGCTTTTTCAATTTGATAATTATCATCAAAAATACCCCCTCGCATGATGTTAAACATGGTGTTTGAGAAGTGACGAACGTTCCGGAGTCCATCAGCGGTTTTTTGAAGACCATCGGAAGCCGCTACTAACTCTGTAAGCTGTTCAGAACCTAACTCAACATCGTTTAAAATCATTGATTTTAAATCCGGATTCGTTTGAATCTGTGATTTAATTGCAACCACATCTGAGATCGTTTGATTAACATCTGACACCATCATCCACTCTTTTGATGAAGTTGGCTCTAAAGTGACTTCCGAATGTAAAAAGTAAGCCCCTTTTTCGGCTTTGACATCCGTTTCTTGGGTTAGTTTCTGACCTCTTCTGAAAGCGTCTAACTGCAGAGAAGACAAAAGAATCGTGGGGTCTTGAAGTCCAAGAGACCAGGCAATGTTAGATTTTAAAGCCTCACTAGGCTCCGCTTTATCAACAATAATAGCACTTAAGGCAAAAACAGCTAAGCTAGAGCCCTCTACAAGTTCGGTTCTTTTATAAGCATCAACCAAGTTGCTAGTACCGTTCTGAAGGGCCTCTTCAATTCCGTAAGGCAACACATTCTGAATTCCATCAATAAACGAAACCTTAACTGCAGAAGCTCCCGTATTGGATAACGATGACTTTCGGACAAACCCATAACGATCTGTGGAGTTCCATTCATAAGTAAAACGTGTTTCAAGATCGTGATTGATTTCTTCGAATATTACTTTGTTACCAAAGGCATTCTTGTAAAGGTTTCTTGATATTTTGTATAAGGACGCTTGTCGTAAGGAAAAAGGTTCCCACAAAAACGTTTGGCCTTGTTTCTCTACCAAGAATATTGATTTACTCCCTGTAGTTTCAAAAGAATCCGTTATTTTATCATCAGTGTAGTATGGAAAAAGGGCGGCATCACTGTCTTTTCTGCCTGCAGACAAGGCTCCTGTGCTAGAAATAAACATCCAGTGGTTTGAATGGCTTACAATGCTCATGAAAAATGGGCGCATGCCGTTTACATTAGATATTTTATAAAAACTTTCGCCGTGAATTTTGATTTGTTCCCCTTTAACATCCCTCTCTTCGAACTGAGCAGGGTGTGCACCAATGTTTATGGTTTTATTTTGAGTCATTTTTAATGTACGTTTTGAATTTGATTATTTTGGTTAATTGTATGGAATTCTGATAAACCACTAAAATAATTCATTTTTCACCTTGACAACAATTACTGGCGCTACAACGAACATACAAAACAACACAACTTGCACTCTCGTGGAACACGGTGTAAAAAACATATTTGTAATGAAAAAAAAGCATTTTAGCAATATTTGTTGTAGTGATGTATAGGTATTTTTCCTTTAGTCACTACCCAAAAAGGCGAAAAAGCATGATTCAAATGGGTGATTATTGAACAAGTAAACTATAAAAGCGCTTAATTTTGAATAATAGTTAACACTTCTATGAAGACATTATCAAATCCTTATAATTAGACGCAAGAGACTGAGGTTGTGTTTAAATAGGGACTTTGTAGGAATTGAATAATCGGAAACTATATGATTTTTAATTGCACAATTAAAAATCTACAAAACACAATCTTATTAAATTAATGTACCTTGTAAGCAACCAATAAAAACATGAAATTGAAAGATCCTGAACTTAAGAAGGGTTCTTTTTTAAGTATCACTCTTTTAATACTTTCAGGAGAATTAATTTTTTTATTACCCTATGTATTAGCTAGGGTTTTTAGGCCTACATTTTTAGAAGTATTTAATTTAACTAATCTTCAATTAGGCGGTTTATTCTCTGTTTATGGGGTAGTCGCTATCCTCTCTTATATGTATGGAGGTGTTATTTCAGACAAATTTCAACCTAAAGTATTGATTGCTGTATCCCTGTTTTTTACTGCTTTGGGGGGGCTTGTGCTGTCTACTTACCCATCCTATTTAATGTTGCAAATACTATGGGGATATTGGGGTTTTACAACGGTTTTTTTATTTTGGGGAGCCATGATAAAAGCAACTCGCGTGTGGGGAGGTTCAAAAAATCAAGGGGAAGCTTTCGGTTTGTTAGATGGAGGAAGGGGCTTAGTGGCCGCTTCTATGGGGACATTAGGAGTCCTTATTTTTTCTGTTTTTTTAACAAATGACATCGAGTTAGCATCGTTAGTTGAACGTAAAAATGCGTTTAGATATGTAATTTTATTCTCCTCATTTATTGTTTTTGTAACTGGTATACTTGTCATTGTTTTAATGGAATCAAGTCAAGAGGGTGTTGTAAACAAGAACGCCTCTTTAATACCTAACATCAAATCCGTTTTAAAAATCAAATCCGTTTGGCTTATCATGTTTATCATTATCTCTGCATACGTTGGTTATAAGGTAACCGATATTTACTCACTCTATGCTTCTGATGTTATGGATTTTGACAATTTAGAAGCTGCTAACATAGGATCACTACAATTGTATCTTCGCCCACTAGTGTGCTTGCTGATTGCGCTGTTTGCAGATAAGAAAAGCTATATTCATTTAATCATTATTGGGTTTATTATTATGTTAGTAGGCGCTCTAATCTTTTCAATAGGAATCGTTCAAGTTGACATGAATTATGTATTTTTATTTTCTTTAATTGTGGTCGCTACAGGAACCTATGCCATTCGTGCTTTATATTTTTCTCTGATGCAAGAAGGGCGTGTTCCTCTGATATTGACAGGTACTGCGGTTGGCGTTATTTCTGTCGTTGGCTATACACCTGATATATTTGCAAGCCCCGTTATTGGATACTTGTTAGACACATATCCTGGTATCGTTGGGCATCAGTATGTGTTTTCAATGCTAGTGGTGTTTTCAATAATAGGACTGTGGGCCTCCCTGAAATTTTCCAAATTAGTCAATAGTTTTAAGTACTAATTGAGTGACACTTTTTAGATAAAATCATGCCATTGTCACTAACTATCAATTAACAACACTTCAGAGCTATCTTCATTTATTTGATTTAATTTTTGGCGAATTAGGCAGTTGCTCAAAACCCATATTAAATAATGTAAAGCCAAAAACGTCAGAATACTGCTCAATTGTTTTTGCAATTGGGGTTCCTGCCCCGTGACCAGCATTGGTTTCTATTCTGATTAAAACAGGGTTTTCTCCTGTTTGTTTGTCTTGTAACTCTGCGGCAAATTTAAAACTATGAGCAGGCACTACACGATCATCGTGATCCCCGGTGGTTACTAATGTTGCTGGGTACATTGTCCCTTTTTTTACATTGTGAACAGGTGAATAGCTTTTTAAATATTCAAACATTTCGATACTATCATTGGCCGTTCCATAATCATAGGCCCAACCCGCACCTGCCGTAAACGTATGGTAGCGTAACATATCTAAAACCCCTACTCCAGGGAGTGCTACTTTCATTAAATCGGGTCTTTGTGTCATGGTTGCCCCAACTAAAAGCCCCCCATTTGATCGCCCACTAATTGCCAGGTATGCCGATGCGGTATACTTTTCGTTTATGAGATATTCTGCTGCTGCAATAAAATCGTCAAATACATTTTGTTTTTGCATTTGCGTGCCGGCATCATGCCATTTTTTACCATATTCTCCACCGCCACGTAAATTGGGAACGGCATAGATGCCCCCCTGCTCCATCCAAACAGCATTTGCAACACTAAAAGAAGGCGTTAAACTGATATTAAATCCTCCATACCCATATAAGATGGTTGGGTTTTTTCCATTTAATACCACCCCTTTTTTGTGAGTGATAATCATTGGAACCTTGGTCCCATCTTTTGAGTTGTAAAACACTTGCTTGCTCTCATAATCAGCGGCGTTAAAATTGATAGCCGGTTTCCAGTAGGAGGTGTAACTGCCGTCTTTTGGATTGAATTTATAAGAAGCGTTTGGGGTATTGTAATTTGTAAAATAAAAATACAATTCGTTGGCCTCCATTTTTCCGTCAAAGCCTGATGAGGATCCGACTCCTGGTAGTTTAACTTCCCTAATTAAATTCCCTTCTAAATCATACTGTAGTACTTTTGAAACGGCATCTACCATGTAGTCTGCAAAAAAGTGGCCTGCTCCAGAACTTAAGCTTAATACGTTTTCTGTTTCAGGGATAAAATCTTTCCAATTTTCTTGTGTTGGATTTTTTGCATCCACCGTCACTACCTTTTTATTTGGCGCATTTAAATTAGTGACTAAATATAATTTACTCTGTTGGTTATGGACTACATAAGTGTCGCTATCAAAAGTTTCGAGTATGGGCACTAGTGGACTATTGCTTATACTGAGGTCTTTTAAAAATAACTTGTTGCCAGAAGTTGAAGTGGCGGCTGAAATCAATAAATAACGACTGTCTTCCGTTGTAGTTCCCCCCACATATCGGTGCTTTTCCGAAGCTTTTTCGCCAAAAACAACCACATCCTCTTTTTGAGACGTACCCAGCTGATGGTAATATAATTTGTGTTGATCTGTTTTTGCAGACAACTCACTACCTTTGGGTTTGTCATAGCTTGAATAATAAAAGCCTTCATTTTTATACCAAGAAACACCTGAGAACTTGACATCTACTAGGGTGTCTTCTTTAATTATTTTAGACTGAGTATCCATAACAATTATTTTACGCCAATCAGAACCGCCTTCAGAAATGGAATAGGCAGCTGTTTTTCCATCTTTAGAAAAACTTAAGGAACCTAGTGAGGTCGTTGCATCTTTTGAAAATGTATTTGGATCTAAAAAAAGAGTTTCTATACCGTCTTTTTTTCGATATACAACATACTGGTTTTGCAAGCCGTCATTTTTATAAAAATAAGTGTAATTACCTTCAACGAAAGGGATGCCTAGCTTTTCGTAATTCCACAATTCTGTTAACCGTTTTTTTAGCTGATCCCTATAGGGGATTTTACTTAAGTAGTTGAAGGTAACGTCGTTTTCTGCTTTGACCCAGTTTTCGGTTTCTTCGCTTCTATCATCTTCTAACCACCTGTAATTATCGATGACTTCAGTTCCAAAAAAGGTATCTCTAACGGCTTTTTTTATTGTTTCGGGATAGTTCACTTTAATGCTCTTTTGTTTTGTTTCTTTTGCACAGGAGGCAAGAATTGCACTCGTAAAAAGAATAATAA
>Ga0209632_10000525_pt1 | contig 39843 bp, 34 predicted proteins | sample COG_10_FD_184754 | JGI IMG/M metagenome (GOLD analysis project Ga0209632, IMG submission 184754) | Pelagic Microbial community sample from North Sea - COGITO 998_met_10 (SPAdes) (version 2) | ecosystem: Environmental > Aquatic > Marine > Neritic zone/Coastal water | place: Helgoland, sampling... | reverse complement strand
CAAGTTCAAACTTGGTAAAAAATATATTCGAAGGAATTATCCCTCCAGATCAAGTTAAAATACGGTCTAAGGCGAACAGACCATTTCTTAAAAAGATGAACTTTATCGGAATAGTTCTGGTACTAGTTTTAACAATTATTGGTATTCATCCAATAATATCAGTATCTTCAGCAGCTCACATGTTTACAGGATCAGCAGCGCCCAAAGTACTCACAGGGTCACAGACGGTTCAAAAGTCAATAAATCTTGATGACGTTCAAAGCGGTGAACTATTAATGCGAAGTGACGACAGCATAAATGCGGCAATTCTATTATCAACAGATGTAAAAATTGACATTGCAGGTGCTGTTAGCCGGACAGTAGTCAGTCAACGGTTTATAAATACTAGTGACGAGTGGGCCGAAGGTGTCTACGTTTTCCCAATTGGAGAAAACTCTGCAGTTGATACACTTAAAATGCGTATTGGTGACCGGTTTATTGAAGGTAAAATTAAAGAAAAGAAAGTTGCTAAAGCTGCATACGAAAAAGCAAAAGAGGAAGGCAAAAAAGCATCCCTGATAGAGCAGCAAAAGCCTAACTTATTTACCAATACAATTGCGAATATTGGTCCAGGTGAAATTGTTACAGTCCAGATAGAGTTTCAAACCAAACTCTCCCCTGACAATGGGGTTTGGGAGATGCGTGTTCCTTTAGTAAGCGCTCCTCGATACAATCCAAAATCATCCTTTAAACAGCTATTTTTATCAAATTTTAAAATTCCAAAATCATTAATTAATGCTGCATATAATGAAGACACTGACGTAGTGCTTCCAGATCCAGCCGAACTCATCAATCCAGTTGATATCTCAATTGATCTAAAGCCAGGTTTTGAAATGGAGGTATTAGACAGCCCATATCATGAGGTAAGTTTTCAAAACATTACAAATAGTCACAAAAAAATTCAGACAAAAGGACCTATTTCTAGCGATAGAGATTTTGTCCTAACATGGAAAGCAAAAGCAAATAAGGTTACGGCCTCTCTTTTTACCGAAAAGCAATACGATCGTGATCACTTCTTACTCACCCTTAACCCACCATTAGAAATAAAAAATCAAAAACCAACTAAGCGAGAAATAATCTTTGTCCTTGATATTTCTGGCTCAATGTCAGGAGAGCCACTCAGGCAAGCAAAAGCCGGGCTTGCTATGGCAATTAAACGACTGAAACCCACTGATAAATTTAATCTAGTATTCTTTTCAGATAGAACTTGGAGTTACACTGATAAACCTATTCAAGCCACTTCATTAGAAAAAAGACGGGCTTTAGCAGTAGTTCATAGGATAGAAACAGAAGGTGGAACAGAGATGTACCCTGCCCTAGACTATTCATTAACTAATTTTAACAAAACCAACTCTGATCTAAAGCAACTTATCTTTCTAACTGATGGGTCTATCACCAATGAAGACGCGTTGTTCGAATTGATTGCTCGAAAGCTGGACGACACCAGGCTTTTCACAATTGGCATAGGCTCGGCCCCTAATAGTTATTTCATGAGCAGGTCAGCAGAACTCGGACGTGGTGCTCATCTTCATATTGGCAAGGAAGCAGAGATCTCCACAAAAATGAATGAACTGTTTGCAAAAATTGAAAACCCTGCTGTGACAGACCTCAAACTAAAGCTTCCCAATGGACTTTATGCTGAACATTACCCAAATCCGTTACCGGACCTTTATTTGGGAGAACCTGTTTCAATAGCAATAAGAGGCCATAAAACTTTTGGTACGGCAACTTTAGAAGGTAAAGTTGGCGATAAAAATTGGTCAATAGATGTTCCACTAGATCAGGCTATTGAGCATTCTGGAATTGCAAAGGTCTGGGCTAGAGAAAAGATTGCAAATCTTGAGCACGCTTGGATTGCGCAAAGCGCAAGTGGAGAAACTCTAGAGAGTATTAATAAAGAACTTTTGATGACAGCATTAAACTATGGGTTGGTTTCACGATTATCCTCCTTAGTGGCATTAGACGTAACACCGACACGGCCTCTACAAGCCAGCCTTAAAACAACAAAAATCAAACCAGCTATTCCTCATGGTTGGGATCGCAAACAATTTGATTTTAGCTATGAAGATGTATTGCCACCTTCCCTTCAAAAAAGTGAGTTGCCGTTTGCCAAAATTTATAAAGCAAGCTTAGCTCTCAAGTCCCAAACTTATGAGCTCCCCAAAACAGCATTGAACTGGCTGGCAAAAGTTTTACTGGCTTTGGCAGCGCTTTCCTTCGGCGTACTGTTGCTATGGGTTTCACGTCGAGACGCCAATGCTTAAGAAAATAATTGGTTTCGTAGCATTCTGCCTAATAGCACTCGCTCTTGTTTCATTAGCAAGGGTGAGTGCCACGCCTATCAAGGCTGCTGTAGGACAATATCTTCTCAACGCAGCTTGGAAGGAGACCCTAAATACTACTGTAAAAAGTAAACCCTGGGCTAATGCTGATTTTCATCTGATAGGGAAACTCACTGTCCCAAGACTTAATGTTTCTCGCGTGATTTTAAGCAGCGCGTCTGGAGAGGCAATGTCATGGGGTGTTGGAAGCGTTATACCATTTAAGAGTTCATCAATTAGCTCTCCTATAATATTAGCAGGCCATCGTGATACTCATATGAAGTTCATGTCTAAGTTGCGCATCAGTGATCATTTGGAGCTTCAATCACACGATGGTTCTATAAAATCCTATAAAATTGTTACCTCTGAGGTTACTACAACACCTCAGTTAACATTAAGCGATCAAACCGAGAATAATGATAAGTTGATACTAACAACTTGCTGGCCATTTAATGGGGTTCAATCTGGGCCAGAGAGGTATGTAATGATTGGGGAGCCTTTAAACATTTAAAAAATAATGTTTGCCTATTTGTAGAAGTACATGCGTAATCTTTTCATTATTTTGTCAATCAAAGATCGACCCATGTACATCAAATTTCTATCCCTTTTTGTCTTTCTGGCATCCTTTGCCCAAGCAGCAAATTGTGAGGAAATCCCTAAATACGACAGAGACCTTTTTGGAGGGTGGTCAGATATAGATCATGACTGCCAAAACACTCGGCACGAATTGCTCCAAGAACTTTCTACTTCACGAGTAGTTTTCTCCACCAACACATGCAGAGTTGTAAAAGGACGATGGCTTGATCCTTATACCGACATCACATTCTTTGAGAGTAAATTTGTAGATATAGATCACCTCGTACCATTAAAGTATTCATGGGACAGAGGGTCTTATAAATGGTCAGATTTTGAGCAAGCCCAATTCTCTAATGATCCAAGTAATCTGTTTGTTGTTGAGAAAAGCGTTAATCGTGAAAAGGCAGCTTTGGGACCTTCAAAGTGGCTTCCTCCAAATATCAAATTTCGATGCGATTATATTCGGAGGTTCCAGCATATTATTAAAAAATACAGATTGGTTCAAAGTGCTGCTGAAAGACGTTTAATAAAACAAGTTCAGCAGCAGCATTGTGATTGATCAGAGTAGTATAAACAAACCCATAAATAAGAACTGTATTAACTCTTCGATAGGTTTTGATGCTGTGGTGCTAGCAACAAATGAATTACTATTTAGGACATCGATTGTTCTTACTACAGGTTCGATAAGTTCCTCAGGCATTCCACCTGCGTAGGTAGTAGTAGCCATTAAGGTAACAATAGTTAAGGTTAAAAAATGCTTCATTTAGGTCTCCAAAAGGTCGCTCTAAATCTCTCTGACGGCAAGCGACCTTAATTAGCCGCCAGAGAGAAGTGTTGAGGCCAGCGCATTTAAATGGGCCAGCGATTAAGCGACAAGTTCACCCCGCCACTACAGTCATAAATGAAGGATTGAATTGCAGTATTTATGTTTTAAAGGTGCAAATTTAACGAAAAGATGTGCAGAATTTATGGTCAATAAAATCTGAATTTAAAAATTGCCTTATATTTGCGGAGTGTGGTTCAAATAAGTCATAAATATTTTGATTGGTTACTTATGGAATTTAACCAAAAACGATGCCCCACCAAGGGATTTACTATCACTGACTTCAATTTCGCCTTTATGAGCATCTACGACTTGCTGACAAATATAAAGGCCAAGCCCAGAATTAGTATCACGTGAAGTACTGTCGTCTCTCGAACTGAAAAACCGTTCAAAAATATCTTCTTTGATTGCCTCAGAAACACCTGGCCCACTGTCTTCAACTGTTATTGTAATATTTTGTCGCCAACTTTTTTTTATGGTGATCCGAACTTCGCCATTATCACCAGCAAAGCTGATAGCATTTTCTAACAAATTGATAATAACCCTAGCTATTCGATCCGGCAGTCCAGTGAACTTTATATTCTTTTGAATTCGTGAAGTTAATACAACATTGTTGCCATCGTTTTGGGTCGTTAAAAAATCGACAATATCCTGAGCTGTTTCTGATAGATCAAATTTCTCACGTTCTGCCGTAACTAAATCATTATCAACTATGGCAGCTTCAGCAATTTCTGAAATCAATTTGTTCATTCGAACTGCCTGGCTTTTAATTGCGACAAATGCATCTGATTGATTAGGAGCACTTGGCCCTTCACTTATTGCATTTTCTGTATTGGCAATAATAGCGGCAATTGGGTTTTTTAGTTCGTGGGAAACATCTGCAGCAAAACGTTCTTTTTCATGGAATAATTTAATAATTTGTTGATGTAGGCCACCTAAGTTTCTGTAAAGTAAACCCACTTCATCCTTACGATTTTCAAACCGATTAATTTGAAAGCTTTCTAATTGATCAACGACAGTATTAGCCTTTAACTTTTTATTTAGTTGTCGCGATAAACGCCGTATCGGAAGAGCGATCGAGAACGCAATGATGAAGCCAAAAATTAGTATGATTAGAGATAGACCAGCCAGTAGGTTTAATCGGGACTGGTTTTTATTTAGATACGCCTCGCGCAGATAATATTGATCCGAAACATTTAGTATAGCGACAGTCTTTCTATTAATTTTAATTGGAGCGAGATAACTTAAGTCATACCTGTCAGAAATTGAATTTAATATTTGAAACTGTCGCGTAGATTTTGCCCGATCAGCGACGTATGGTTCAGTCACAATCTCAAAATCAAAGATGCTTTTATAAAATACAAAAAGTGCTTCAAAAGGATCAAACCATCGGGGTTTTGGTATGAATTTTTTGGCAGCGTCATCTGGCAGATATGTCATTGTTACGCTTGGCGTCGCTTCTCTGTTTTGGCCATCAAAGTAAGTGTATTCTCCATCATTCTCTTCCAGAGCATTGTAGGTATATTCTACATCACTTTCTTCCGGAGCATTAACTTTAGTTAGCACAACGTAATCAGTTCCTATTAATAATGGATCTGAAAAAATCTCTCTTATGGCCAATTTACGGCTGAACCTACTTAAGTCGTTATTCTCAAAGACTGGCTCAACGAGTTTGGAATAGAGAATAGAGCGTTGATAAAGTTGATCTCTCTTATGACCAATCTCAACTAATGATGCATCGTCTGTAAAAAAAATAAACGCCCAAATAGCAATATTAAACAGAAACAACAGCGTCAGTATTTTTGCAAGAATGCCCCGAAAAAACATATCAAATCTTCAACTTATAGCCCAAGCCGTGGACAGTTGAGATAACATCACACTTGGGGTCAATCTCTTTAAGTTTTTGGCGAATATTTCGAATGTGACTGTCTATGGTGCGATCACTGACATAGATGGCTTCGTTATAAGCCGCATCCATTAATTGATTGCGATTTTTTACCGAACCAGGACGTTGGGCCAGCGCTAAAAGTAGCAAGCACTCTGTAACTGTCAGGTCCACAGGCACAGAATTCCAGGTCACCAAATGACGATCTTGATCTATTACCAAGTCACCCGCACTTACGAGGTCTTTGGCTTCGGCAACATCTTGGCTTCGATGGCGACGCAGTACAGCAGCCACACGCATTAATAAAAGGTGTTTGCTAAAGGGTTTGGTAATGTAATCATCGGCGCCCAAAGTAAATCCAATGATTTGATCTTGTTCTTCTGCCTTAGAAGATAAGAAAATAATCGGCAAACTGGGGCGATGTACCCTAACCGACTTCAAAAGCGAGAACCCATCTAGTTCGGGCATCTTAATATCAAAAACAGCAAGATCTGCCGTCTTTGTTTTTAGGTAGGATTCTGCCTCCTTACTCGATGAGAAGGCTTTGACAACGTAGCCTTCACCACTGAGCATTTGTTCAAGAGCTGTGAGGATTTCTTCCTCATCATCTACGATAACTATTGTAGTCAAAAGTTCCACCCAATCTTTATATATCAATAATTGGCACACTCGTTGTCGAACCACAAAGCTTTTGAAGGCATTTGCACCAAATCTGCACAAACGATCATTAAATCTGCAAAGGAAAGACAATCTGCCTGCAAAAACTGTCTGTATCCAAACTTCAACAGTGCTTTTGAAAGGAAATACAGATGGCATTTTTACAAGGTGTTACATTAGTCGAGATTTTAATGTTTGGAACAATTTTTTACGTTTATCTCTTTAAATTTTGAGATAGAAATAAAAAGAAAGAACAATGTGATAGTCCAACATACTAGCTGGTCCGGTTTCAGAATTTTTTTGCGGTGTCTAGGGTATATGAACTTATGAGACCTTCCAGAAGAGAGGTTATCTTTTTTCAAAAAATTGATTGCAATGTTTACGCCATTCTTCCGCATCAAGCATATTAGATCTCGAACCATTTCTCACATAATTAGCGGGTGCCTTAAAAAATTGGCTCCAATTCTTAACCCTTTTAATCACAACTGGTTCTGGACTCTTTTTTACGTGAATACGGCACAGTGTTTTACCGTCGGCAATCTCTATTTCAGAACTAATCAAATTGGCCGTCGTGTGACCAAAGCCGTCTATCGTCATTTGCGTTATAGATAGTAAATAGTCATCGTGCGATGTCATTTTTTTATGTGCATCCAGTTCATCATCAATACCGATTATTTCATGCTCACCACTAGCGGTATTTTTCCTATCTAATATGCCCAGCAACAAGACCCCATCATTAGTATTTAAAAAACTCGCTATTTCCTCTAGGACTATATAGTTATGTTTGTACTTTGACTCTTGAGTCCCATCTTCGTTCAGTTTGTTAATCCCAAAAGCGCCTGGTTTAAATTCTATTTCTTGACCTTCGTCTATTTCAATCAAAGTTTTTGCTGCTAAATCAAAAACACTGAAGATAACTTCAGGTTCCTCTAATAAGGTTTTGGTTAAAATATGTTCCTCAATTATTTTGGACGTTATTCTGAATCCAAGCTGATCTTCCGAAGAAATTAAAAACCTTCTAAGATCAATAGCAGCTAGAAAGGCAGCATCTGTGGTGTTTAGTTTATTTTTAGCCAATCTATTCAATAAATCTTTTTTATTATTGAGGCCACAATCCTTAAAAAACTTTTGGAAGAATGGGCCACAATCTGTGACACAAGCTCTCACAAGATTTTCAACTCCAAGCATCTTGTTTTGAATAAGTTTTTCATAAACTATGTCTGGCCCACCTCCAATAGAGTATAGGGATTGAGCCTCAACATCACTTATACCACATCTTTTTGCAAATAAAATGAAATCATCTTTTTCAACAGGCGCAATAATTATTTTGTCATGGTTGTCACCGTAGGCTGAATTTAGAAATGGGGAAGCTCCCTCTGGATTTTCTGCCATCTTTTTACGCAAAAGATCATAATTAATTGGTGACAATATAATTGAGGTTAACTTTTTCACATGCTCCATCTCCCTAAGTGTAGCCAACACTCCAGCCAAAGAGTCGTCATGGATACTCGCAAAGCTGTGAAACCTCTTGATTAAAAAAACCGGATGGATATTTTGAATATTAAGTTCGTCGATAGCAATTTCTATTTTCTCACACGCCTCATCTTTATGATGGGCGGAGCTCGTTTTTCCTAGGAGTTTTTCAGAATGCATAATAATGCTATCTACAAAATGCTCTGTTGATTTGTTTATATCCGTTGTGATTTTAAAAACTTTTTGTACTGACTCTTCATTTCTTGGAGGCAAAATAAAACTGTGCTGTATATATTTTTCAATTTGCTCACCGATCAAAATATCATCACAGCCATTCGGTATAATAATTAAAAGTGATCTTCCCGGCTCGATCCTCCAAGCTACTTCTGCGCGTTCAGTAAACCATTTAAAGTCATTTCTGATCATGACACGCGTTGCTCTCTTGTCCGAAAGTTCTCATAATTTTTAGATGCCCTAAAACCATGGGCAAAGATAGGTACCATAAATTTAATGGAAGCTTTATCTACCGGGACAATTAATTTTAGCTCTATCAACTTTGATAATCTGTCAGACCAAGATTGTTCGACATCTAAAGAAGTAAGTTCCTGATCAATTGAAGTGAATTTTGCTGCGATTGGATTGATCAGCGAACTTGATTTCGCAATTTTGTAAAGCAACAACCAAAGAAAATCAGGTTCATTGCCAGGCTCCAGAGATATGTCGTATTCAATTGGGGTGAGCGGGTCATAAGCAGAAAAAAGATTATTAGGCAGGCCATTTACAATTATTTCAACTGCTCTCTTCACGTCGCCCTGTCGGGCTGTCCCGCTCTTGACTAGGTGAGACGTTAAGGCTCCAACTTGCCACATAAATAAAGGCATCCCAGCACAGAGATCTATTGCATACTGAATAGCTGATTTTTCAAATTTAATATAATCTCCAACCCTGATAGGTGCCACTAAATGCCTTGCTTCATCAAAGTCCGTAATTCCTGCAAGATCAATTCGTTCGCAACTTCCAAAAAACGCACTCTTATAATCAGTTGCAAAAATATTTATGTGATGGCTTCCTGACAATAAGATTCCAGTATTTACTGATGATTGACTGACCTCCCTTAAACTGTGAAACATTTGATCTAGTTCAAGTCGTTTTTTGGTACCATTTTGAAATGCAGTTACTAGGGCTTCTGCTTCATCCACAAGTATAATTACTCTTTTGCAGCTATCCCCCAGTAAACTTATTATTGCGTCGGAGCATGACAAAATGGTGTCAGCTAGGCTTTCTTCGGAGTAACAGCGCCTTATTATATGCTTTATATCCTGTCCTTGACTTTCAGCCTGTTCTTTAAGTCTTAAAATTAGGGACGAATTTGTATCTTTTTCATTGTGTTTCTTGGTTAAAGCATATCGTAGAGCATGCCAAATAACATCAGAAACTGAGGTTTCTGGATCAGCTAAAGCAACCCGTCTCTCTGAAATAGTAAAATAAACAGTTACTGATGAGCCATCTGTTGGATCACAGTGTCTAGCATGAAAGTTTTTGAGTAGGGTCGTTTTGCCGACACGTCGCATACCTGTAAGCAAAACGGGAGACGGGCTCTCTCTTGCAATCAAATTCTGGTCCAAGCGTTCCAATTCGACTACGCGACCATGAAAGTGCTCTTTTTGTTGTATAACTGAGGAAGTTATCCCGGGATAAAACTGCCGCAGCGTATCGTCTGTTATTTGGTTCCTTTCAGAAGTACCCTTTTTTAAAACAGAAACTTGGCAAGTTAGATCTTTTGTGTAGAACTTTCCGTCATCAAAACCCTTGCCCCGCACCCGCAGTTTAAACGATCTGCCTTGACTAGAATTCTTTGAAAAATTCCAGCTACTTCCCAGTTGTACATATGGAGTAAATTCTTGTGAAACGTAAATAGCATCATCCGCAAGCATGGTCCTAAGTCGGGGAACTCGTCCTTCTTCAAAGAAGAGAATATCGTCATCTTCAACCAACACCACCTCAACCTTTTCTAATATTAAATTAGAGATAGAAAGCGTAATGGGTAAAAGTAGTTTGGCTATTCCGTCTGGGCCTTCATGAAATTGCAACTCACTTTCCATCTCAACTTCAAATTTAGGTTCAGCTACTTCGTGGATATCAGGCAAAAATTCTACGAAAGTTTTGAATGGATTCGGACTTTTGAAATGTGCCATTATTCTTTTTCCAAAAGCACGGGCAACCGAGGCAATATCTGGCTGGGTCAGTGAGGTTTGTCGCGCCTCCAAAAAGTTCTTTACTTCGCTTTTCACATCTGGGGCAAACTTTCCAGAAAGCAAAACAATATTTTCTATAAGGTTTAGACTATTAAGAAATAAGATAAAGTGGGCACGAGATTCTACGGCGTGTGGGTTTTTAGCCATGGAAAGCCATATCTTTTCACATATACGAAATGCAATTTTATTTGAAAAAATATTTACTAGTAGGTTGTTTTGTGTGTCGTCAAATATTGGAAATTGTGAAATGTTTAAAAATTTTGAATTTTTTGAAAAGACGACAGCCCAATCTTCTTTTTTTATTTGATCTAATTGTAATTTCTTGGAACCATTGTTTTCAAAGGAAACGTTACATAGTAGGTCAAAAACTATAGCTAATAGGTTTCTTTCTGAAATTAGTGATGAAATTTTTGGAGAGCTAAAAACTATTTTTGAAAAATTTAATGCGTCGATGCTAGATATTTTTACAACTTCATTCGAAGTTAGAAACTGTTTTATCAAAATCAAGCATTCACTAAATTCTTCATATGTATTTTGCTGACAATATAAAATTGCTTCTTCCCAGCTCTCAGACTGAATATATTTATTAAGCGATACTGGAATTAAATTATAATCTATAATATTTATTTCCATGTTAGTGTTTATAGCTTTTTTAATTACCTCAGCAGTACCAGTTTTGTTATTCTCACTTTTTGTGGTCGTAATGCTGCCATCAGTGACGTCTTCTCCACTCTCTGGAATTGTTGGGGCTGCCTCACCACTTTTGCTGAGACTAGGCACTACTTCAAAGAAAAACGGAAACTCGTCTTTTATTGCTTCATACGCTTTCGTTGGAATAATGTTTTCTGTAATTAAAATTGTTGCCTGCATAATTTGCAATAACTGCTCTTCATTATCAACCTCAGCGTCCAAACGATGCATCGCCTCTGACTTGCTCTCAACAAAATCAAAGAACCAAAAAAATATGTTTTTTAAAGCGGCGTTTTCTTCATCTGTATAGGCACCAGAAGTTTTGAGCCAATTGGTTAATTGTTCAGGGGCGCCTTTTATGAGGGCTAAAAACTCATCTGAAAACCTTGAGCGCAACCAATACTGGCCCAATAATATTTTTAAGCAAAACTCATTAAATCTTTTTTCAATCTCTGTTGGCAAACTTTTTAGGTTACAAAAGCTGTTCTCAACAAAAATTAAATGTGCCCGCTCCTTCGATCTTCGCCTTAACTCTTCGGTCCAGAAAGCCTCAAGTTCATTAACTGAAAGATCCTCATCAACACTTGTTCCAGCAGCTAGGATCAAGGCTCTAAAATGTTTTATGTTTTTTTCTTGGACGTCCTTCGCCTCAATCATTTTTTGAATAGCAGCTTCATCAAGTTGTTGATTTTTTATAAACTGTATTTGATTAGCAACTATTTCAAATTCCAACCTGTCCATTCCGTTCAAGATTATCTTCTGGCTTTCGGCCCAATCCACCGCAGCCTCATCAATAATACTTTTTAAATTTGATAATTCGTTCTGGTAACGAACAAAATCTTTCTCTGCTGCCTTTTTAACTTTTTTAACAGATAGATCTTTGTTAGCACCTGCCATCTCTGCAAAAAACAATGCATGTGAAAATTTATTTTCTGCTATCAGACGATCTAATACCATTTCATCATCAACGGAAGGTTTTGAAAAGAACGGCTCCATGTTCAAAGCAACCACATCTATTAACAAAACATCATCCTCAAGGTGTGACAGTGTGTTTCCAAAAAAATCTAAAAACCAATTATTGTCATCAGCTGTACAAATTCTTTCAAAAACAACCTCCTCATCATCTACAAAGGTTTTATTATGGATGTGATTAAAGTTACCTTTAAAGAGCTCTTTTACTGTGCCCTCTAACTCACTCGGAGAACCTGCTGGACCTTTTTCCGAAAACTTTGTCAACAAATCATTTATTTTTTTGGCCTTGCTGCCAGAGAAAGTCGTGTCTTCCACCCCGCACCTAATTAAAATTTCTCGCAAAAAAGTTTCAAATTTTCTAATGAAAAATTCTATATATGGAGTATATAATTTACCCCAACCAGAGTCAGAACTTAAAATAAAAAACTGATTTGAAATTTTTTCGCTAAGTGTACCCTCGTTAATATCTAAAATTAATTCTTTGGCAGCCTTCTCCGAAAATATTTCATTAGCTAGAACCATCTTTATGAGGCTTTCAGAAACAAGGCTCTCTAACTGGGTATAAAAACTATTAGGCAAATCCCTATTCAAAAATGATTTCACTAATTTTGTAGCTTCTTTCAGCGAAATTTTTTCCATATTTCCACTGATCAGAGATCTTCCACCCTTACAGAATTCATTGTCTTCAATTAAAAGATTTATGAACTCGTTTATATTTTTTCCGAATATTTGATTATCTGAACTATTGTCATAGTAAACTAGTAGTAAATCACTATTTTCAAATAGAAAACTATCAACAATCAACTCCCCTAAGATCCTGGACCTTAGCTCTGGTGTTTCTCGTTTGCTGATATTTTTTGGATTAATAAAATAAAAATAATTACGAAAAACTTTTTTATCACCAAGCATGTAGGCTGAAAGAAACTGAGGAAAAACATAGTTGGCATCTTCAAAACAACGAGCAATCATAGCTGATGCGACTGGTGTAAATTCAGGCGAATTTAATTTATTTATTATTATAAAAACCTCTTCATTGTTCCTACTCTGCAGGGCTTCAATTATTAGGTTCAGATTACTGTCCAGGCTTTTATTTAAAAAGGACCTGAATCCTGTAAAGAAAAGTTCATTTTTTTGATCTATGCTAATGCAGTCGTTTAACGTTTCGTCTAATCCCTCGATATCAACCACATTTAGCAGCTTTTCGTTATTAAAATACAACGATGCATTATTTTCTAAAGTTTCGTATTTTTGAATAATTTGATCACATAAAGTGACATAGTCTATTATGTTTTTAATACCTAGAATTTGTGTTTTGAGAATATTATTTTTAGTATTATTGACCGTGTCTAAAATAATTTGAATCGCCTCATTAAATTTCTTTTTTATCTGATCTGCTTCGCCATGTAGAACCCTCTGGTTTTCTCGATATCTTTTAAATTTGGCAATTTCTTTTTCAAAATCAGTATTTGTAGCGTCAGTTAGCGTGTCAACATTACTGAGGTTTGAGTGATTTTTGTTGAGTGTATCTAAACTTTCACTCAAGTCTTTTAAAGTTTGATTTATAGAGGGTTTGAATGCTTTTTTTTCCTTGCTCACGCTTTCTAAATTTGGATACTCCGTAACAAGGTCTTTTGATTTAACCTGAAGCTCGTTTTGTTGGGTTATATTTGGTAATTTCAAGAACGTATTGCCTAGTAAAGCAGCTTGCCTCAGTAGCTCTATCCTTTGCTCTGTCGTCGTCAGGACGCCAGCAAAAAGTGTAATAATTCTTGCCACCTCAGGCGAATTAAACTCAATTGGGCAGGGATTGTTTTCTATGTTTTTACTCAGTGTCTCTGCAGTTATATAATACGTATCTTGACTAGCTTTAGGGCTGTCTGAAACCAATTTTACCCATTCTATTAAAGGTTTATGTTCATCTTGAACTTTGTAGTAGAGGAAGAAACAACGTGACAAATTTAGTCCAAGTTTGCGGGGAACTTTCGTAATGCCACCAGATAGATTGGCTTTGTCAGTGATCAGCTTAACGTTTTTTAATTCTTGCCTACAGGCATAGTTTGAACAAAATGTAATGGCGACGTCTGAGGTATCTTTTTTGTTAATTCTTGTAGTTGTCTTCTTATTAAGAATACTTTTCAGGCCTTTACGAATAGTTGTTTGCTGACAGTTCATTGCCTTTGGTAAGCAGGTATAAAAAACGTCTAAAATAAAGCTGTGGTCAAATACTGTTTCATCAAGGCAACCCTTTGGATCAACTGGCCAATATTCGTTACTATTTTCCATTTTGAATACTTTATTCTACACAGTGATACCTCTAAGTATCCGATCGTAAATTTAGATTTGCAATAACTAAATTTTGGCCCAATTCTCTAAATATTAATCATAGCAAATGTTTTTATTAACAAAACTTTTACTAGGCAGAAATTACGGAGCTAGAGCGAGGTGACACCTTTCAATATATCCTTAATAGTAACTCCAACCGCAAAGCTTAATTTAGGAGGGACGGCGTTTCCGACTTGAGTGTATTGGGGGACTTCATAACGGCGACGCAGGCTTCCTGTTGTTTCCTTAGCCCTAAACTCAAACGCGTCCGGGAATGACTGAAATCGTGCAAGTTCTCTAACTGTAAGCGTCCTCGCTTCACTGGGATGCACATAGTCGTCTGGTAGGCTCACTACTGTAGGACTGGGTAGCTCCCAGTTTAATGGTCTCTGACTGTGCTTTTTTGTACCAAGCTGCATGACTAGATCTACTAATTCATCCACTGAATTTGCAATAATGCAACCATCAGGAGCAACCGCAGGAAACTTTGTTTTTGCAAAAATCTCTTTAATTGAAATGCGTTGCCCACTCTCAGTCAACTTATCATCTTTAGGAATTGAAAGTGCTTTTGTGCTAAGTTTTTCATCTCGTATCAATTGATAAATCCGAAAACGTGTCTGTATCTGAGCGGAATGCTTTCTCGTTTTATGATTGGTCAGTTTATGCTTTTTATAATTTTGGCGAGTATTTATTGGCATCCACTCTAAATCATCTCGCATTTCTACAGCATATTTTGAAATTTTATTCCGCCGATTGTAACCTTGAGAATCTAGGTCAAAAATAGCGTCTTTAACTGACAATATTTCTGAACCAAAATAAGTTGCTATTGGTGCCAACGACGGTCTTTCTTTAAACTTTGTGCTTTCAATGTGATCATATTCAGATTTCCAGATATCAGGACTAACTTTGAGATCTAACTTTGTGGCAACATCATTTCGAATAGCCAGTAACATTACTCGAGGTCTATTTTGTGGCGCACCAAAATGTTTTGCATTAAGGTGCAACGGCTGAACCTTATAACCTGTACCCGCGTCAATAAGGGCAAGCCTGAGATCATTAAATGGGGAAGATTTTCCATGTTTTAGGAAGGCTTGGCTCATACCAGACACATTCTCAATTAGTACAGCTTTGGGTTGTATCGCATCAACAAATTCTAAAAATTGCCATGGTAATTGATTTCGAAGATCGTCAGGGTTTCTCCGCCCCGCCAATGAAAACCCTTGGCAAGGGGGACCTCCTGCAACCAGATCAATGCTCTGTTTTTTTAAGTCCTGTATTAAAGGCTTACACTCCAACACCTCTCCTAATTCTTTTATAACCAGTTTCTTTTCTGCTTGCTTTTCAATTGGAGTGTTCGCACTGGCAAACTCTTTCCATTTGTTAATTTCTGTAATTCTTTCAATAAAGTTATGATAAAATGTTTCAGCTGCCATATCAGATTTTTCAACTGCAAGTACAAGTTCAAAGCCAGCTTTTTCAAGCCCCAAGGATAGTCCACCACAACCTGAAAATAAATCAATATACTTCAATTTTTTAATTCTCACTTTTGAAACACGAAGCTCTTATAAGTTATTTCCCTGGGAGCCAGTCCCAGGTTAGCTAAGTTAAATAATTACTTAGATCAATATAATATCAGAAAGGTTTTGGTAACGTTTAAATGTTATCAAACATAGACCCTGTCATCCTAGATTTGGTTCAGGCCCAAGCCCAAACTTTACAAGTCGAGGCAGATTCAGCAAAGTAAGTGCATTAGAACAATAAAAGATACTTAGCCTTTAATCGAGTTCCACTAAATAAGCGAAATTATAATGGTCTTAGCCACAAAAAAATCTCCTATTAAAACATAATTATCCAAAAATTTGGTAAGTCCTCCATCAGAGTCAAAAGGCCAGAAAAACAAATGAATAATTCTATAGACATCACCCCCTCACCAAGAATTCTCAGGATGCTAGGTCAAATAGATTTCAGTGCCCTACAATGCCTTTGCGAATTAATAGATAACTCCATTGACGCCTTTGCTAATGTTGTAAGTGGTTCAATAGTTTCTCCCGAGATCATTGTTAAATTACCACGGCAAAATTCAATGATGGCTGATAAAGTTATTGAAATTTCAGATAACGGACCCGGTATGAGCATTGATCAGCTGAACCGATCACTCCAAGCTGGTTTTTCTGGGAACAACCCAATTGATAAAATGGGCCTGTTTGGCATGGGCTTTAATATTGCAACTGCCAGATTAGGCCAAAAAACAGAGATAATCACCTGTAGGAAAGAAGACGATCACTTTCACAAGGTAACGATCGACTTCAGGGTTCTCGAAGATACTAACAAGTTTTATGTGCCGATAGAAAAAATACAAAAAGAAGCCGACGAAGTGACAAAGCAGGGCACAACAATTCGTATTTCTAACCTAAACCTCGAACATATTAAGCCCCTCAAACAGAAAACAAAAATTTCTAGAGAGCTAGGCAAGACATACGGCAGAATTCTGAGAACTGATAACATAAGACTTATTTACGATGGCACCACATGTAAACCATTTCAGCACTGTATATGGAGTGAATTTAGGACTGGCAGAAACGGTACGCCAGCCATAATTCAAATAGATAAAGTTATTGACTCAAAGCGATATTGTACGTCGTGTTGGACTTGGCTCATTGATACTGATGCCACATGCCCATCATGTGGCGAGAGTGGTGACCTAACAACACGAGAACGCCGAGTAAAAGGTTGGATAGGACTACAACGTTTCTTTGATTCGGAACATTACGGGTTTGATTTAATACGAAATGGCAGGGTCATCAGGCCCCTTGATAAAGAGTTATTTTATTGGACATCGGACGATGACGAGCGTGAAATCGAATATCCAGTAGATGGATTTCAAACGATGGGTCGGTTTGTTGGTGAACTTGAAATTGATTTTGTTCAAGTAACGCACCAAAAGGATGCTTTTGAGAAAAGATCTGCAGATTGGCGTGATTTTGTTAGCGTGGTTAGGGGCGCGGGGCCAATAAGAACTCAAGTAGCCAAACGTAACAATTACAGTGAAAATACGTCTCCACTTGCGACATTGTTTTCAGCGTTTCGAACTTCTAAAGCAGGCAAAGAGAACCTTGTTCCTGCTAAACCGGGTACGACAAGTGCGATGTTAAGGGATTCTATTATTCAGGAATATACAAATAATTTCTTTAATAATGAACATGATTACTTTGACGATACAAAATGGTGGGATTTGATTTTAAGGGGTGAGAAAAAAGAACCGTCCTCAGGTTTAGATGGTAACGGGGTTCCTTCAGATGATCCTACTGGTGGCAATATTTTTGGTGCCATTGAGGAACTCGAGCCAATTACTATCGTTCCACCTATTGAAGAAATCCCTGATGAAAATTCAGGCTTGGAGCAAGATGAAAACCTGTCAGGTCCCTATTCCATTGATATTTTTAAAAATACTAAAGTTAAAGTCGATGCATATAAGGCACAAAATGGTACTCACCCAAACGGCTTTCGTGTGACGATACATGGTGCACTCTTAACATTTGAATACTGGCCAAATTCCAAGATTTTTGAAGAAACCTTTCTGCGCCCAGAAGATCTTTTGGTTAATGAGCTCGCGTACTTCTTTTTTCTTACAGCTGAGGAAAGGCTTGAAGATACACCTCTATCAGTTGTTGAAAGAAGTATAAAAAAACGTTATTTTCCCGACCTACATCCTGAAATTGATCACATAAATGACGAAATACGCAATTTGTCCCGTGAAATGAAATCACACATGAGGGCTGCTATCAAAAAAGTCACTGATTTTAAATATAAGGATTTAAGTGTCGCCTCAATTGCGAAAATCCGAAGACAGATGTCTCATGGCGATTTAAAGTCTGAAAAAGACATGGATGATGCCCTACAAAAAGGAGAATTTATTAATTATGCGGACCTAACAGTTTTAATAGAAATATTCAAAAGGTACCCACATACCCTTTTTGATGGTGAATTTTTTATACGTAAAATTTCGGATATAAGATCATTAGATGAAGTGGATGAAAGCTTAATTAATGATGCAATAATGATGTTTACAGATCTCGCTTGGTGGCAAGACAACGGAAAGCCTAGCTCCAGCGGTGTTTGGAAGGGACGAAGTCGTCGCGTTGTAGGATCTTTGGAGGTAGTTCGTGGCTGGCGAACTTGACTATAATCATCACTTTGCATCAGATCGACGTCTGAAATATGGACCTTGGCAAGCCTTCGAGAGATGTCTTGCAAGGTTACTTCAACATGGTGGATTTAATGACGTAACAGTGGTGGGGGGCTCCGGCGATTTGGGAGCAGACATTGTCGCCACTAGAGGCAATAAACGTTATGTTATTCAGGCAAAATACCGATCAAACGGCAGTATTGGGAAGACTGCCGTAATTGAATCCTTTAGGGCCTTGCAGGAATATGATGCTGATGTTTGCGTAACAGCAACTAACCAACATTTTTCAAGAGATGCTATCAAATATAACCAAGGCAAACGTGATTTAGGATACGACGCTATGCTTTGGGATAGAGCAAAAATCCTTGAAATGGGTTCTCAAATCCCATCTGTATCTGAACACCGTCGTGAACCCCGACCCTATCAATTGACGGCCATAGGTTCAATTTTTAACGCAATCGATCGCGGCGAGAAAAGTGGCTTAATAACCCTTGCTACAGGGCTTGGTAAAACAATAGTTGCCTCCTCTCTGATTTCCGATTTTCTGACTGAAAAGCCAAAGGCTAATGTTCTTATGCTTGCACATATGAGTGACTTAGTCAGACAGCTTGATACTGCAAGTTGGGCACAGCTGGAAAAGCACGTTGATACACATGTGTGGACTGATGGAGAAAAACCAGCTTTTAGAGAAGGTGTTATATTTGCCACCTGGCAGAGCTTAGTCTCAGCTTTAAATAATGGAGAAATTCCAAAAAAATATTTTGACTTAGTCATAGTAGACGAGTGCCACCATGCGCCGAGCCAAAGCTTTTCAACGCTTTTAAATGAATTAGCGCCAGGCTTTTTACTGGGTGTAACGGCCACTCCCTGGCGGTCTGACAACTCGTCTTTGCGAGATTTGTTTGGAGACCCTCTTTTTTCAATGAATGTCGTAGAGGGAATGCAAAAAGGCTTTTTATCGCAGGTCGACTATACAATGTTCATAGATGACATTGACTGGGACCAGATCAGCTATCTGTCTAGACATGGTCATACAGTAAAAGACTTAAACCAGTTACTTTACGTCCCTGAACGTGACCTTGGAATGGTTCAAGAGATTGTCACCACTATAAAAAACACAATAGAACCGAGAGTTTTGGTTTTCTGCCGATCAATCCGCCACGCTGAACGTATTCTAAGCTATTTCAGGAGATTTGATGTACAAACGTCAATATTACATAGCCGGCTTGGTAGGCCACAGCGCTTCAAGGCTCTTTCAAATTTTAGGACCGGACGAATTACTGTCCTTATCTCTATAGAAATGCTAAATGAAGGGATCGATGTTCCTGAGGTAAATATAGTTTGTTTTGCTCGAGTCACGCATTCCCGGCGAATATTTTTGCAACAACTCGGTCGTGGTCTTCGCATAAGCGATGGTAAAAAAGCCGTTAAGGTTCTTGATTTTGTTGCTGACATTCGTCGTGTTGCGGCTGGCATAGAGTTAAATTCGGAAGCGGCCAGAAGAAGAGCAGAAGAGGATGTCTCGTATCAGGATGGTGAAATTGTAAAGTTTTCAAATGATGTAAGTTCATTCTTTGATCATTATCTAAATGATATGGCTAATATTAGCGATTTAGACGAAAGCGCAAGATTACAGTTTCCAAATCAACAAGAGGAGTTTTAATTTTGGTAGAAGAAACCTTATCCGACTTGAAAAAATTAGCTTCAAAAGGACCAATAAAAGCGGTGAGTTCGGGCTCCAACTCTGTAGGAAAAACTCTTCAGGCAGCTCTAGGGATAGAACACTCAACCACTTCTAGGAACTATTATAAGGGATTTACAATTACGTCGACGGCAGCAAATGCCAGCAGTAGAACAAACTTATTTGCACAAGTTCCAGATTGGCAAAAAAGTCCAGTCACATCGTCAAAAAAAATGGTCGATCTTTATGGTATTGAAGATGAAACCGGCAAATATCAAAAAAAGCTATTTTGTACAGTTAATGCACTGAAACCCAATACCTTCAATTTGATACTTAAGGTTGACCAAAGAGCTAATATTCTCTCTGAGTGGCATTCGTCCGAACAAACCGAAAATGAAGTGGTGACTTGGGATAGTAAAAAATTATTCAGTAAACTTTTAAAACAGGACCGATCAGTGGTTTTATCAGCGACGCGACATAAAAAGACTGATGGTGATTATTTTCATTTTCAATATGCAGAATTTTATTTATCACCAAGCTTTGAACGGTTTTTGCAACAAATTGAGTTTGGGGGAATATCAGTAGATCATCTAATCGCTTTAAAGTCTGGGACTGCCACAGAAAAAGGGCCATTGTTCAAAGTTACTAAAAATGCCCGAGAGGACTTGTTTGGAGACTATAAAAAATTCAATCTTTTAGACTGAATTCGTGTCGCCATTGCATTGACTTGGAGCGTATAGATTTCGATTATCAGTTAATTAATTTGACTAAAAAATAAGGCGCTCAGGTTTGGGTTCTGGCTCTAAAAACTACAAGACTTTATTGGTGGCGAAACTATTATACGGGTTCATTTGGGTACAAGGCCCATGATACTTTTTTAGGAAGTTGGGCTGATACATCTGAGAAATGAAAAAGAGAAGCTATCCACAGCCCAACTTTTAAAGCTGAATGCTTTAGGGTTATTTAGGATGAAAATGCTAGTAAGTGAGAATCCATAAAGCAGTATGTGAAATTCATTTAATCTCTATTTATGTATCCGTAATCCTTGCATAAATTAGCAATGTCTACTATCAAGACGACAGGCACTTAATCTTCAACTTGTGCGCCTTGGCATCCCGCCTAAAGCACTAAAGCGGAGGAATACACATGTATCCTAACGAAGAACAGATGAGCGAATATACCCAGCGGGTGTACGACGTTTTGGGGCAGGCAAGAGTTGCTCTACTAACCCCCAGACAAACAGCGTTTGTAAACAGGGGTTACGAAAGACTTCTAGACGATCACGAATGTCTGGAAACAATAACAGATGATGAAATAATTGGGGTGTGGGAGCGAATAGTTTATCACACATCACCAATTGCTTTAGAGGTTTATTAAAATCTTGGGGCTTGAAACACATCTTAATTGAGACCAGTTTCTTTGTATGTCCCTACTTACACCAACCATCTCTGAGGTAGTTAACCAAGCCTTCGTGGAACATTGTTGCCTAGCGTATAAAATGGATCACGAAGGTTACCACGGCTTCGATCACTGGATGAGGGTGTTGCACAACGGCAGACTCCTATCAGACGCTGAGGGTGCCAATCTAAAGGTGGTAGAGCTGTTCTGCCTACTGCACGACACTCAACGTCATAACGAGAACGTAGACCCACAACACGGTCAGAGAGCTGCACAGTTTGCAGAAACGCTAAGAGGCAATTGGTTCGAACTGGCAGATGATGAAATGGACCTCCTGACTGAGGCGCTAACCTATCATTCTGACGGTTATACAGTGGGCGATATAACTGTTAAAGCATGTTGGGATGCCGATCGCTTAGACTTAGGTCGTATTGGTATTAGACCTGCACCAGAGAGGCTCTGTACAGATACTGCTAAGTCGCCCTCTGTGTTAGAGGATGCTTATCAAAGGTCTCTAAAAAGGAATGTAAATGGACCAAACTGAAACACCACCCTCAACTGTTTTACGGTTCGCAAAATTAGTTGAAAAAGCTAATGCTGGGAAAGAGCCAGCTGGCACCTTTAACTTGATTGTAAGTAATCTGGTTCAACACTTCTGGTCATATGGTACGGAGAAGGACACTAAAAGTAAGTTCTTTGCTGACAGTGAACTGATACAGTACGGTGAAGACTTCAACAGGCTAGACCAGTCCAACATGCGCGTTAAATTGGTTAATGAGTTATTCACCAGCCAGACTGCAAGAGTAGTTATAGAACGCTACGAGGATACTCTTCACCCCAACCTAAATGAAAGCTACTGTGTGTTTGGTGGCGGCAGTGGCGTCGGCGCAGAACCTACACCAAGTGCAATGTTTGTTCTTAAATCAAATATCTACGACTATATAGAAAAAGCATTTGTCATGCCCAATCCACAAATTGAACTTGAATTGAAATTCACTAAGTCTATCCAACGTGAAGAGATGTCCCTGACATTCGATAAGCCACCCAATCCTGAAAACTTCTTAACAACCAACCATTTTACCTTAGACAGCGATATTGGGATTGGGCTTTGGTATGCTCGATGTAAACTGCGCGAGATAAAAAATAAAAATAAATAGAATACCTTAGATGCCTAAAGTGAAGTAATTTTTGACGCACTTGTATAAAGCAACCAAAGGAAAAGTTATCATGTCTGAGGATTATATTTTAAAAAAGGAACATGTAGTCATAGAGGATGACGTTCATGCAATTGTAGATTTAAAAAAATCTGGTGAAATCGAATGTTGGGCGAGTCCTGAGTATGATTTAGTGGCATGGAACAAAGAAGAGAGTTGTGCTTTTGGTTTACTTAAAAAGACGGGCGAGACCTATAAACTATCGTTTAGTGTAGCTAATCATGGCGAGTTCGATGTTAAATTGAGTGAGGTCTTAAAGGTTTGCGAAAAGCGTTTTGACGATATGCTGGACTGGTGACAATTACGACATGCCCCCTTAATAGAAAAGGTAATTCTGTTAAGTTTCAGTTTAAATCTGGAGTTACTCAGGCATAATGAAAAATACCATTTACTACCTGCCTGGGATGGGAGGCCGCCTAAGCACAGGTCTTGGCCAAGCAATTTTAGATCGTGGTTTTCAAGTCATTGGTCGTGAGACCTGTGGAGAGTTCAAGAAGCGCAGCTTCCAAAATAAAATTGATATAATATCTGACGATCTAAAGACGCATTTTTGGTATGATGGTGCTAAAGTCCTTTTAAACTCTTTTGGTGCGTATCTTTTTTTTCATGCCCAACTTCAGATGCCAGCTTTTCCTGGCAGGGTACTTATATTGTCTCCAATAATAGGTGCTGCAACAAACAGTGAAATCAGAATGGGGTTCTATCCACCACGAGCGGATATATTGGTGCAAGCCGCCCTAAAAGGAGAATTCCCTTGCCCGCTTAATGCAGAAATACATGTTGGTTCAGAAGACTGGCAAAGTGGTCCATCAGGAATAGTTGAGTTTTCCAAGTCTATTGGCTTGCCTGTAACCGTTGTTGAGGGTCATGGTCATATGCTTGGAGTAGATTATGTAGGTCGCATTCTGGATGATAATTTAATATTTCCAGTTATCTGAGTAGTTGTAGGCGTACCCGAAACCTTATGGCCACATTAGATCAGCATTAAAAAATCTATTTCATGTAAAATTTAGTATTCCTTATTTTTAAAACTAAACCTGCGAAGATGCTCTTCTACGGGTGGTTGGTCCCGCATGATAGCAAAGAAACGTTCAAGTTCAGCTAGCATTTGCTTGTAGTGACGCTCACCTCCAAGGTTTTTCCTAACACCTTCCGATGTGCTTCTTCCCTGAAAGCTTTCAATCATTTCATTATGCAAAAAAGATAAGCTCTCATCAGGGCGACCATATTTAGCTTCAAACTGCGAAAACGCTTTTTTCGTTTTTTTCAGAAGACCATCACACCCATCAAACAAGGCATCTGGTAGGACCGCGCTCGCTAGTTGGTACTGTTCTTCAGTTGCCAGTGAAAAGTGCCTAAGGCCAATAGTGATTGTAAACGCAGCGGGATGCCACTCCTGATAATTTGGAACCATCCATTGACCAGCCCCACCCATTCTTGCGAAGTAATCCCCAACTGTGATTTGATAAACATAATCTAAAGGGCAGCGCTTCCTCATAAAGGAAATCTATAGGGTGAAGCTTTAGATTTCAATTGATTACAGCTGCGTTTTATTCGACCATTTAAACAAGTGTAATGAATAATTACATATTATGTAAAGGCTGAGTAAGGTCATTATGCATGCAGATTAGTAACAGGGGCCTATTTGTAAATTGAAACATTCTATACGAGCCAGTCTTTTAGCAATGCTGCTAATCTTTGTCAGCTATTCTCCCGTTACAGCAGGGAAACTAACATTTTCTAAAGACAATACATTGGCATTATTTCACGGCCCGATTGTGTTAGATGAGGTTGATAATCTTTTATCTCAGTTAATGGAAAAAAAACCAAAAATAATATTACTAGATTCGGTTGGGGGTAATATATATGGTGCCCTGCAGTTTGCTAAGCATGTACGCAAGAACAAGATGGATACATGGATTTCAGAAGGCTCGACCTGTGCATCTGCTTGCGCATTGGTATTTTTAGCAGGTATCCAACGGACTTGTGAAGGCAAGTTATTGGTGCATCAATATCTGCCAGCGATTGAATACAAGAATGAAAAAATTAGGACTGATGTTGCTTGGATTTCTATTCAGAAAGTAATTGGAGAGACAATAATCTTACTAAACAGCTTGGATACGCCACGATTTGTTTTTGAACGAATTTTTGCCAGTCCAAACATATATGAGTTCACAGAAGCTGAACTACTAAAAGTATGTACAGTTGTCCGTTTAGACAAAATTTGAACACTAAACCTTAAAACACCACAGACATAACTTTAATCGTTATCCTTTGAAGCTGCAAACTTTGCCGCCATAGTAGGATTGTTCCGGGTCAGCCTTTTAATAGTCACATCTTGTGCTTTGTCATTAGCTAACCGAAGATTTCTATCGGTGCTCAATAATGCTTCTTTTGTCTTTTGGAGGTGGCTAATCGACTTATCAATTTCATCGATTGCAGTTAAGAATTTTCGCGATGACAACTCAGCGTTTTTGTTAAAAGCTAATTTGAATTCATCAAATTTGGTTTCAAAATTAGTTACGTCTATGTTTTGTTCTCTTATCTGAACCAACTCAGTTTTGTATTTAAGTGAATGCAAAGCTGCATTTCTTAAAAGGGTAATCATCGGGATAAAAAACTGCGGCCTTATGACATACATTTTAGGATGTCGGTGAAATACGTCCACTATCCCTGTGTTATACAATTCACTTTCCGGCTCTAATAAGGAAACTAACACTGCATATTCGCATCCCTTTTCATTACGATCCTTATCTAATTCTTTAAGAAAATCTTCGTTTTTTCTTTTGGTTGAAGTCGTATCACTCTCATTTTTCATTTCGAACATGATTGAAACAATTTCAGTATTATTTTCGTCATGGTCTTTGAAAATATAATCACCTTTGCTTCCTGCTCTGGCATCATTATCTTTCTCAAAAAAAGCAGTTTGAAATGCAGTGGAGCGTAATTTATTAAATTCAATCTCACAGTGCTGCTCTAGAGTTTCACCAACCATCTTAGTGGATAGCTTAGCTTTCATTTCTTTAAGCCGCTCAATAGCGTTATCCCGATCTTGTATTTGGGTTTCATATTTGTCTTTTAGTGAATTTTCAGAGTTTTCTTTTTCCAAACGAGCACTTTTAAGATCGTTTTGAAGGGTATCTCTTTGCTTCTCTATTTTTCTTACAGCTTCATTAACAGTTGATTGGAGTAAGTTATCCTTCTCTCTAATCTGCGAATTTAGGCGCTCAATTTTAATATCCGTTTCAGACTTTATGGCTTGAATTGCACTTTCTGAGTCCTTTTCTGCGAGTTTAAGGGCCCCAACCTTGTCTTTCTCTGCCTGATTAAGGCGCTCATTAAGTTGGGTTTCAAATTCCCGGTCATGCACTTGTTTGAGAATGTTTGCATACCCAGCCTCATCAACCTTGAAAGCCTTATCGCAGTGTGGACAAATAATTTCATTCATAAAATAACCCTCCATAATAGGCTAAAATTATCATGCGGATAATTATTCATTTTGTCCAATCAGTTGCGTATTACTGGCAGGTCAAGCTGACTAAGGATCACGCACTACGCCAGCGTACAAAACACAGGCGGTGACTGAGAGCAGATGTGAACCTACTGATCACAAGCCATCATACTAAAAAATTCTTGTTCGTAATTCACTCTTCCTGAGTAGGTAAAGTGGCTTTCCTTTGGCCAAGCACATCAGGTTCTAGCAGCGTTTGCAATATCTCGTTCATGCAGCTTTTCAGAGATTAGTATGTGTTCAATATCTCCAAATTCAGAAAAACTCTCAGTTAGGTATTTATCTCTATCGTCTCTACTCTTTTCATAAATGTGCGGCAGTCTTTCCTCGAATGTTGGGTCAAACTGACCATATGTCTCCAGAAGCCCATAATAAAAAGAAAGTTTCTTTTTTTTGTGAATTCGCCAGTCATTAGACACAATTTCTGAATCGAGATTTCCATCAAGTGAGGCTGCGCCACTGCTATTTGCAAAGAACCGGCCCCTTGCTTAGCGTTAAAGTAGACTGCAAAAATATTGAATAGCTATGGGAGAAATTATGATGTCGGAAAAAGTATGTCTGATTATAGGTGGGGGTCGTGGAATGGGAGCGGCAGCGGCTCGTCAAATGCATTCTCGCGACTACAAACTCGCTTTAATGTCGCCTTCAGAAAGCTGTGAAACGCTTGCCGCTGAACTGGATGGGATCGCGCAACGTGGACGCGCTGAAAACGCTGCCGATTTAAATGCATTGTTCGATCTAACAATGAAAAAATATGGTCGCATTGATAGTGTTTTGATCCATGTGGGTGGGCCACCTAAAGGCGAACTCTTGGATATTCCAGATGAAGATTGGGACAAGGCTAACGATATGGTCTTAAAGCCTGTCATAAGGATGGCAAAGCTCGTCACTCCGGTGATGGAAAAACAGGGCGGCGGCTCCATTGTGAATATAACCACGTTCTCAGCATTCGAACCAAGTTTGACCTTCCCAACCTCAAGCGTCTACCGCGTCGGAGTATCGTCTTTTACCAAACTTTATTCTGATCGGTACGGACCAGCAAATATCCGCATGAATTGTTTGTTGCCCGGTTTTACCGATAGTTTAGATTTACCGCAGAAGTTCGCAGAAATGTCATCGCTTAAGCGTCTCGCCAGAGCAGAGGAACAAGCAAAAGTCGCCGCATTTCTTCTCTCCGATGATAGTAGCTACATGACGGGTCAAAGCCTTCGTGTGGACGGCGGGGTTACAAGACATATGTGACTGGACCCGCGGGCTGGGGTAAAATTAAGTTACGGCGTTTTTTGGCTGCAAACGATATTAATATAATTCAATTGCCACACCTATCGACCTTCAAGCTGTTCTCTGGAGAAAAGTATAGGGAACCCTTAGAGACAGTTTTCGCTGGTTTGAGGTAGATCCAAAAAATTATCATTGAAATAATTGGATACATCTTACATCAAAGCAGATGATCAGGTTTTCTCATATAAAAGCTATGCCTTTAGTCCCTGCGACAGCCTAGCTGAAACAATTTTCTGTTTCTCTTTTGCGGCAACCTTCAGATGGTTATGCATCGGTTCTTGTGAGTGACAGATTGCACATAGAACTTTTAAATTTTTATAAGTGTTGTCAGTTTTGACGCCATTTTTATGATGACTGTGAAGTAAGGCCTGCGCTGAGGACAAATCAACCTTACAATTTTCACAGGTATAGTCTCTGGCTTTGCGGTAATTTTTTGATAACTCGGGCCAGTCTTTCACATATTGGTCGATAGGTGCTGTTTTGTCAGTTCTGGAGGGCAACTTTACAAAAAACGTTGAGTAATCTCTCAGAAATCTTGAAATTTCAAAATTAGTCCAAATGTTATTTCTCTGTGGTTTTTCGATTTTATAATTTTCATAATTAATTTCATTTAAGCAATTCTTGCATACCTTTAATGCCGCTTCTACTTCTCCAGTTTCCTGAGTATCTGGATCAAGCCAGTCAACCAAAAAGAGTCCATCATGTTTGCGTGTAACCACGTACCTTTCATATCGGCCCTTCTCTCGCATGGTAGATAGTGTATCACATTCCGCGATATGAAATCTTCTACTGTCTTCAGGTGAGTATTTTAAAGTTTCTTTTGAAGCACGAGTATCTTTGATGTATAGAATGACCTGCTCACCATTATATTCAAGCAATCCACCTGGTCCTGGATCAACATCCTCGAGATTGATTGAAATACCACCTGTTTCGAGATCATCTAGCAATTTTTGTCGAGGTGACAGGTCGTTCTTATTCGGCACCCAAGGTGACGGTTCCGCCCTCATTTTTTGAACCAAAGCGTTCAATTCGTCATTCTTTAGAAAAATTTTCAATTATTTAATTTCTCGAGTTGCAGTAATGTTTTTCGGATCGCAGTTCTAACTGTGAACTCTACACGCCGACTGTTTTCTCTATCTTCTTGCTGTGCCGAGTCATAAATCAATTTGCTCGAAGATAAGCCATTCGCTGTCAGACTTTTTTGAAGCCATTGTCGATCTGTGCCTCCAATAGCCAGAAGAGAAAACTCCGTGACCCTTCTAGTTCGGTCTTGCGATAAATTCATGTTGGCGATGTATTTACCTAGGGCAGTCGTTTCCGTATTAAATTCTGAAGAGGTGTGGCCTTCGACCCGGACTTCTTCTACGAATTCACCAAATCTCCTGAGAACACTCACATATCGAGGCACAAAACTGGTAAGTATATTTTGAAACTTTTCAGTTAAATTTGAGTCTCCAGATGGAAATAAAACCTCAGGGGATTTAAATCGAAAAATTAAGTTATCTTTTATCAACTCAGCGTTCCAGATAGAAAAGTCTTCCGCAAACTCAGATAGAAGCGCTTCATAAATTTCCAATTCAACATTCTTGAAATTATCGAGTGTTAGTGTGAACTTTGCTTTGGCAAGCTCGGCATCATCGGCAGCATCCTGAGCATCTTTTCTTGACACTTCCGCTAGTTCTACAATTTCCTCTAATTCTTCCGTTCGCTTTTCTAGATCTAGTTTGAGAGCGTTTGCTTGTTCTAAATCGTTTTCTATTTCATTACGTTCCAGCTCTAATTTTAGCTTTAATTTGTTAAGCTCATCTGTCTGGATAATAATTAGTTTTAAGTCTTCTTCTAATTGTATCTTTTGTGCAATTATCTCTTGGGTGTTTTTAGGAACTCGGTCGAAATATATTATTGCTATGAACAGAAAAATTACCATCATTCCTGCCATTAGGTCTGAAAATGATATCCAGTCATTTTCCTCGCTGACGCTCGCATTTCCAAAAAGGTTTTCCATCAATCCACTCGTTTCGCGGTCTCAACGAGTTGCTGCAATTTTTGGGTAAGTGGCGTATAATCACTAACAAACTTTTCACTTATTGACGCTAAACTGCTACCCAGTTGCTCCATAGCTCTTGTTAGCTCCTGCTGCATTTCACTATCAAACTGTTCGAATTGTGTATTGATTTTTTTTGCCGACTCTATCCAAGCTTCTTGAATTGCTTTGTCTGATTGGGCTGCAGAATTTTCAATTAATTGACCATGTTTTGTAAATTGTTCCTCAGCCATTTCTGCTATTTTTGAGGTTGTAGATTCTATGATTTCGCCGTGTTTGGTCAATTGTTGATCTGCAGCTTCGGCAATCTTAGAAGTCGTCTCTTCAATCATTTTGCCATGTTTTGTGAACTGCTGCTCAGCAATTTCAGACATTTGAGAAGCAGTTTCTTCAACAGCTAGGCCAAATTTTTCTTGAGTACTCTTCGCATTTTCCATGATTGAATCATAACCAGAAGATATAGTTTCAAAGGATTTCCCAGATTGCTCGACAGCTTTATTTGATTGATCCAAAAGTCCCGTTACATTGTTAGAAAAGTTGGACGTGATCCGTTCTAAATTTTCTTCAATAGTGGGAAATGCGCCGTCTGTTTTTTCTCTAAGAGTTTGGACTGACTTTAAACTTTCTCCCAAAATTTCAAGCTGCTCAATGAGCATTTTTGTAGTGGGATCTAATAATTCGACTGCCGCTGGAATTTTATCAGTAGCATCTTTAACAGAAGACAATGCCTGTTCGCTGCTCTCTAACGCATCAACCGCTGTCTTAAGCCGCTCATCATAAACTTCCAGATGTTTTCTATATTCTTCCTGCCATTCAACCAACTTCTCTACTGCGAGGTTTAGTTGTTTAAAGTTTTCACCAAACTGCTCAGTTAGCTTTTCATTAAAATCACGAATGACGCTCTCAAGGGCCTCAATAAGTGCTTTCTGATTGTTCTCCGCCATATGAGAAGCAAAATCTTTGAACTCTTTAATTAGCTCGTCCTGCCCGTCTGAAACTGTCGATCGAAGTTTTTGGACTTGTGTAATCAGGCTGCTGTCTTTGTCAGAACTTATAGCATTTCGAAGTTCTTCCATTGAGGTCTTATTATCTTCAGCTGCCTGACTGGTTTTCTCACTGATGCTATTTAAAGTGTTTAAGATATCGCTTGGTGTTACCTGTGAATCATTGGCCCCAGCCTTCTCGAGAAACGCAGCAGTACCTTTGAAAAACAGGGAAGAGCCAATACCAGTAATACTTGTGGCAAAAGCTAATTTCATTCCGTCCAACAGCGCAGGTACACTTTTATCAATCGCATTAACATCAAATTGAGCAAGACCGAGAAGGATACCAATGAATGTGCCCAAAATACCCAATGTTGTAAGTGCACTTGGGGTTATTGAAACAAATTTTCGTGCCTCTGGCCGAGGCTGAAACATTAATACTAGGCCAACAACTAACCATCCAATTATTATGAGTATGAAGCCCTTTGCTACTGGATCCGACCAGAGCCCTTCATAAATGACTATCAAGCCAACTATACTATTATTTTCCAAACCGAATCTCTCCCCAGATCCGAAAGTGTTGAATAATTTTTGTTCACGATCAACATTCATGTTGTTTACCAAATATTATTCGTCCAGTGTCTCAAGAAAATGACTAATATTAGCCCACCATTTGATCGAAAAATCGAAGCGGATAGCTGAGGAGCGGACGATGGCTGAAAAATTAACTGAGATGTTTGGTCTTGATCTGATGCTCAAAGAACAATCTAAAGTTTCCACTTACTGCAGTTTTTGTTCAAAAATGACTGTGCATTCGGCATTCTTAATTCCGTGGCATAGGAATACGCCTGAAAATCTAGAACATGTCGACGACGTTTTCTATTCTGGATCAGATAAAAATGTTGATAAAAAAGATTGGCATATGATGCCGAACCAGCATGAAAGATTTCAACTTTTCAGTTGTGACAGCTGCAAAGCTACACTTTTTGAACGAAATATTTGGCAAGAAAGTCTGCATGATACGGAATACGAGTATGACGAGGCGGGCAATGAAGTTGTAAAGGGAGGCGATATTTTAGACGGTCCAAGCGATATTTTTTACTCCTACCCAATGAAGTTAACGATCCCAGACTTGGCGCTACTAGAAGATCTTAAACCGCTCCTGAATTTTGAACAGTTCGCTTTTCTTGAGCAAGTTTTAAAAGCAAAATCACAAAATATGAAAACGCTAGCCATTATTGGTTGCCGAACTCTGTTTGAATTCATCTATAACAATGTGGGGTCAAAATCTGCTCAAGAAAGGTTTGTAGAAAAACGCGCTAAAGAAATAGATAAAACATCTAAAACTAAGAATAATTTTAAATATAAGCTGGACTGGTTAGAAAAAAACGGACTGTTGACCAAACCACAAAAAGAAAACTTAACGAAAGAAATTATCAAACCTGCGAATGAATCTGTTCACAATATGGAAGAAAACAAGAGTGACATCGATGAAATAATGAAAATTCTTCATCACTTGACGCGGGCTTTCAAGCAATCAGATCACGCTAAAACTTCATCTAAATAAACTAAATACTTGGCTAGCCTCATCGTTTTGGCAAAAGTCTTTACGTTCAGCTTCAGGTTCAGAGCCAAAAGCCAAAAACCAAAAATAGTTAATCAAGAATTTCCTTTGCTATAAACTCTACGCCCTTGATACCAATATCGGTTAATTGTGCTTCAGTTGCTGCACCTTCAATATTCATAAAATCATTAACAATAGTTTGGGCCATTTCTTGGAGCTTGGGGATTGGGTGTTCCTGAATGTTCTTATCAATAAAGTTGAACTGATGGTGATCTTTCAAGTGAATTAAGTGAGCTAACATTCTATTGTTTGCTTCTGCTGAAATAGTGTTCGCACGATCGATATCAGCGTCGACATAATCAGCATTTTGTATGCCATTTGAAATAAACATCGCTGTTCCCAAGTCACGCCCTCGTTCATTGCCTTGCATGTCTTGGGCAATCATTAATTTATATGAACTAAAATTATCGTCGTCGCCATCAATCCAAGCATTGTCGTGTAACATGGTCGCCCATTCATCAAGCTTGTCCCGCTCTGTGCTTAACTGCTCCAGAAATGATTGGGCTGAGACGTCACCTTGATCAGCAGCTAAACTAAATAGCTTTTTTGCTTTATCTAAGTCTTGATCCACTCCTTGGCCATTTGCATACAACGCACCCAAATTAGTTTGCCCACCAACATGACCTTGGTCGGCGGCAAGCTTATACCATTTCAAAGCTTCATCAAAGTCCTGGTCAACACCATTACCTGCTCCAAACATAGTACCAATATTGCATTGTGCTTTTGCAAGACCTTCTTGGGCTAATGGCATCCATTTTTGAAACGCTAAAACAAAGTCACCTATATTGGCTGCTGCCAAACCAGCTTCGAAATCTTCTTGAGAGGATTTTTCATTCATCTGATGCTTATCCACAATCTGTCCTCTAGTTAGCAATCTAGCTTAATCGGTTTCACAAAACTCTTTACGTTCAGGTTCAGAGCCATCAGTTAAAAAATAACCTATAAACCATGCGCCATTAGCCGCTTGGGCCTCACATTCAACATTCGCAGGACCTGCAAAAGGGTTTTCGAAAATACATTGTCCAGAAACACCTAAAACACCATCTTTTTGGATCACTCTATGTATCGGTTGAAGGACAGCCCCAGTTGATAGCTTTTGTTGATTTGGACCAAAGCCTGAAAAAGTTAAAACTTTACCATCATCGGCTTCTTCAACAAAATAGAAGCCAGTCGTCCCGTCGTTATAATCTGTATTCAGAAGGACCCCTCGACACGGTTGCATTTTGTCATCCTGCATAAATTTTGAACAAGTTCCTTTAACTGTAGTCATTCCACAAATTTTGCGATCTTCAGCAGCCTTAAGCGATACTGTATGCAGCCCTAGCATGAGCAGGAATAATGTGAAAATGAACTTGTACATAATTACTCCTGTTTATTTTAAATAACTATCAGTGATCTAATTTCTACTTGCATGACACAGAATGGTAGAGAACTTGGTTCTCGTCACCTGATGATTGCACCCATAATTTTGCATCGGCGTTTTCATATTCAAAAGAACAATAACCCATTCCGGTTCCACCACAATCGATCGTTTCTACGAGCCCGCTTTCTCGCATTGTCTCAACAAATGACAGAACCACTTCTTGCGTTTGAACGATTGGTTCCCATGAAAACTCGATTAAGGATTTTCTGGCGCCACCAATTTGTTCACCAATGATATTTGGTACTATTACCGATCCACTACAAAAAGACTGAATACTTGCTTTATTTTCAATTTTGATTTGGTTCTTCAGGATTTTGATATCTGCCCAAGGGCTAAACCTTGATGAAAGTATTTGAACCACTCCACCTTCAGCTATGCTTAATCGGCCAATTAGCTCATCGTCTTTTGAATTTGTGTAAATAACACCAAAAAGTTCGCCTGCCTTTGATATGGCGACATTTCCCTGACGAATAATGCACGCGCCACTCAATCCGTCTCTGAAATCACCAGCAAATGAAACAAAGTCAAAAGGGCCAATGGATTTCTCTGAAAGAACTCTCCAACCCTTTTCAACAAGATCCATTCCACTGCCTGTTTTGGGCTCAATTATTTGGTTTATGCAAAACCCAATATTAAAACTCTCAAGTAGGGGCCCTTTGGGAATTTCATTCAAATAAGAAAATTTAAGTTCAGATACTTCATTAACAATTTTTACATTATTGGAACTAGCAGAATTTCCGAACCCAAGTGAAAGTAGGATAAATGTATAGACCATACGCATTAAGGGTTCACCTTCTTATTCCAAAACTATTCACCAATTATATTTTTATCGATAAATGCAGGAGTGAGACTTACGTTATAGCCATCACTATAACCTGGTTCAGTATCCATATCTATTTTTGTGAGAATGAACCCATTGGCTGCAGTATACTGCCAAGTGAACTTAGTTGCGAATTCACAATGATTATTGTTGCAATATGTTGAAGAAATGGTGTTCGACTGGGGATCAAAGTTCTCTTTAGGGGTGCTCTCACCATTTTGTCTAAACCTATGATCAAGTTGATAGTTTGAAATAAAAATGACGCCAGTATCTTTTATATTTTCATCCAAGTCTCTTGGGAAAGGGAAATACACTGGTTCGTAATGAGTATAGGAGATCTGATTTCCATTTTCAGATACTGCTGAGACAGGCGTTGATTTCAACCAAATATAATCTGAAATATAGCCTCTATCACATAAGACAGTATAAAGTCTTATGCCATTTTTTATATCAATATAGTCAATTCCATTCCAATCATCGTAAATCTTTCTTAAGTTGCATTCACCTGCTCCATAAAATTGATTTAATTTATTATGAACTTCATTAACTAATTCAGCTTGCTCCAAGCTTTCAGCCCGAAGAGGGGCTGTCTGAAGTGCTAGGGTAATGAGTAGTGATTTTAAAATGAAGTTAGACATAAGTATTGCTAGCAATTTTCGCCACAAACGTCAGCAAGAACTGGCAAAAGTAATTCGTTTAATCGTTGCTTTGTGATTGAGTTAAAGCAGCCCAACCAGATTAGCGATTTAATTGAACCATCTCTGTAAATGCTGTATTTATAATCACACTGGGCACCTCGATAGCTCAACCAAAATAGCCTTGCCTCCTTAAACAAAGCCAAAGTTTCAGGATTGTCTTTAAGTTCTATTTCTCTTTGTGAACTTTCAACACGCTCTATAACTTCATATGCCATTTTCTGAGAACCCATACATCTAGTCATCGAATAAGTAGTGTGATCTGAACCAGATACACCCCCCATGCATTGCTCCAGAGGGCCTGAACTAAACTCTTCTAAACAGACATCCAAACCCACTTTGCTTTTTAGGCAACCGGACAAAGCTGACATAAACTTAAGAAAATCTCTTTGGCGTAAAAAATTATGGCTCGATAGTTGTCGTGTTTTAGAGACCCAAGCTTTCTGGTCATCAACTATCTCTGAGAAATATCGCCCATACTTATCGAGTTCATTAAAAGCTTCTCCAATTTCGCTGTCTAGTTCGGACAATTCAGGATCACCACAAATAGCTATCTCAGCCTCAGTGGTGGCCTTGTTGCAATCAAAACTCGCGGCATATCCTGTACTGGTTGTTCCCAAAGTGAACATCACCAAAACCAAGAGAAATCTAAAGAAACTAACCATCAGTAATCTAACCTATCTAAAGTAAGCCTAGGATTATCTTCATACAGTATCGCTGTTCAAGCAAGTCATACCTAGGTTTGCTCTATACAAATCTTAAGTTCTGAGGCTCTAAAATGGAGAAGATGAAGGTGTATATTCAAATGTTAGTAATCTAAAATGCACCAATCTAATCTTAGAAGTTAATCCCACACAACATCCAAGGAAGTTAGCGAAATACCAGTACCACAATAAGCAAGTCCAAGTCTTCGGTAGACCTCATTCGGCACACGGGCTACCGGTATCCAGCCAGCAACTGTTATCCAGCTTGCAGACTTTAAGGGACAATTTATTTTTAAAGTACCAAAGAAATCCCCGCTTTTCCCATCTCCATGTACATATACTGTGTTAGTATCTCCTCCAAAATTCCACGAAGCCGTTGGTAATAGATGAACAACGTTCCACCATTGCTTGTAAGGATAACCGACGTCCTGCTCATAAAGGCAGGTATACTCTCGAGCTAACTTAACAACTTCAGGAGTGTCGTCAGAGCATTTAAAACCATCGTTTAAGTCTGCTTTAACGCCACTCGTTATGTCGGTATTATCTTTTTGATTTCCTGAACCATGCTTTGGAAAGCACCACTGTTTAGCTTCAATGAAGCTGTACGCTTTACATGAACTATCGTTAGAACAAATAGCCTCACATTCAGCCAGACTTATACCTTTTACACCATTTGAAGTTAGGTCATCACCAAATAGGTCTACTCCAACCAAACGATTGAAAGTGTCAGGTTCAGTGCTCTCACTTTCAGCACTCCCCAAACTTCCCATCCCAAGTAGAAGAACGAGTGTTAATCCTGCCAATCTCCTGATCATATTAATATCCTTAACAACCGAGCTCTTCATAGATTGTTATGTTTTGGTTTTCACTTTTTATTATAGTCTCTTCGCCACCTACAGTTACAAGCACGTTAAATGGCCGTCCTTTTAGAATAGACTTTGTGAACTTAGCTTGATTGTTGTCCAGAACATACCTGCCGCCATTACGATACAGTCGCGATCGACCAAATTCAAACTTTCCACCTGAGGTGCTAACCCATATTGTTCCTAGTATCTCGTCCGAGTCAGAGCCTTTTGTATTTATTACTGGAATAAACCTTGTTTTGTCGTCAAAATAACATCCTTCAAAAATTAATTCGACTGAATTTCCAGCGACCTCAAATATTTTGGTATGGATAGAAGACTTGCTGTCATTGCTAGGAAACGACCACGCTGGAAAGAAATTTTCGTCACTATCGTTGTTGGCGGCACCTACACATCCAGAAAAGAGAAAAAGGAAAAATACTAAATTAATAATTTTGAAAGACTGAGGCATGATTTGAGGACCTTACTTTTAAAAACTGTTGCCCACTTTCATACAAGATCGATGCTCAAGCAAGTAATTCTTCGTAACAAACGGTGGCCTTAAAATTTAATCGTTTGCCGCGATAGCCAAAATATGCTATTTATGAATTACCGTAGTTGCGTGACGAGCTGAGATTAGTTTGTCTTTTAGCTTCAAGAATGAAGCCCTATTTTTGACGAAAGGAGTTAGCATGACGCTAACAAACTGTTCGTTGAGTATTGGGAAGCTTCGTTCTTCAAACTCAACAGCACGCCATCACTCGCCACGACAAATTCAAAAAGCAAAGCACCTGTTTGCTGAGCAGGGAATTGTTGTGCCTATTGTCGTTGATGAGAACCATCGCATCATTGATGGCCATCTTCGACTTGCTGTGGCTCAAGAACTTGGCATTGAAACTCTCAATGCGATTGTTGTGTCAGAGGCGTCTCCCGCCCAGGTCATTGAACTGGAATTGGCGCTCAACCGTCTGGCCCAAGACAGCACCTGGGATGAAGGGCGATTAAAGCAAAAACTGGAACAGCTATTAGATTTCAAAATTGATCTCAGCTTTACCGGTTTTGAGCAGGCTGAGATTGATAAGATCCTCCATTTTGAACTCATCGATGAGCCAGAGCAAGATTGGAATACCGCCGATCCCATAACGCAGCTTGGTGATATATGGCGGGTTGGTGATCACATCATTGCCTGTGCGGATGCTTTATCTGCTCAATCAGCTTTAAGCGACCTTGATGACAAGCCTCTGGCCAAAGTCTGCGTGACAGATCCGCCTTATAATGTGCCGACCAAAGGCCATATCAGGACAGGTCAAGGTCATGAGGCCTTTGCTATGGCCGCAGGTGAGATGAGCGATGAAGAGTTCGAGGGTTTCCTTACATCCTTCCTGCGATCAGCAATGCCGCTCACCACTGACACGGCCCTGTTCTACGTCTGTATGGATTGGCGCCATATGGATCATCTGAATACAGCCGCAAAAGTGCTGCGCCTTATGCCGCAAAACCTGTGTGTCTGGGCCAAAACAAATGCCGGGATGGGATCATTCTATCGCTCCCAACATGAGTTGGTTGCGGTTTATAGCCGGGTCAAAAAATTCCAAAACAACATCAACCTTGGAGCAAGTGGCCGCTACCGGACAAATGTCTGGCAATATGATGGCGTGACCAGCTTTGGACCAACTAGAACAGAGGATCTTGTGGATCATCCGACGGTAAAGCCAACCAAGCTTATCGCCGATATCCTTTTAGACTGCACCTCAATCGGGGACTGGGTGCTGGATCCGTTTTTGGGGAGTGGCACCACCTGTCTAGCCGCAGAGCAAGTCAGTAGGCGCTGTCTTGGAATTGAGTTGGAGCCCAAATTTGTCGATGTGGCCCTTAAGCGTCTTAAAAATCGGTGCAACTTGGACGCCGTTCACGTTCAATCTGGCAAAAATTATGACGAGATCAAAGATGATCACCTCTTGAGCAACGCAGGTGGGTCATGAGTTATAAAAACCCACCCAAGGACACCCAATTCAAAAAAGGCCAGTCCGGCAATCCGAAAGGTCGGCCACCAAAGCATAAGAAACACACCCCAACTCTCGCAGACGACTTACGCCGCGAGCTTGAGGAGCAAGTGACGATCAATAAAAATGGTGAAGTCGTTTGCGTCACCAAACAGCGCGCGCTGCTCACTGCTGTTGCCACTGCAGCCATCAACGGGCGCATCGGGCAACAGCGCTTGATCCTTCAACTGTGCAGCATGCTTGTCGGGACATCTGAAGATCACACAAGCACAGCAAAGGAACTTGAGCAGTTCGATGAGACACTTCTGTTGGAGTTAAACAAGCTTGGCCTCAGTTTTGATGGGGGCCGCAATGACACGTAAACTCAATCAAGCCAAACTAAATTCACTCCTTCGCCAATCACCAAGTTTATTCTTCGCCCAGCTGTTTCCCAAGATCGATAATACAGAGGGCTTTAAGTGTCCGTGGCATCTGCACGCCATAAGTCAACATTTGCTTGAGATGTATAACGGACAGTGTCGGCGTTTGATCATCAACGCCCCACCCCGATCGTTAAAGACTTCCATGGCCAATAGTTACTTTATACCTTGGCTACTTGGCAAAAACCCAAAGACTAAAGTCATTGTTGTGACTTATGGCGATGATCTCTCAACAACACTGGCGCGCGCCACAAAGAAGGTCTTTATTCATCCTGCCTATCAGCAGATCTTTCCTTATACAGTTTTGGAAAATGATAGGATGCAAGCCACGAGGTTGCGCACACCGCAGGGTGGGCAAGTTATCTTTACATCCATTCATGGCGCGCTCACTGGGCTTGGTGCAGACTGGATCATTCTGGATGATCCCTTGCAGGCCGCACACATGCGTTCAGAGGTACGCCAGGACGACTTAGCTCAAGTGTTCAGGCACAGTGTAACCACGCGCCTTAATGACCCCGAGACGGGAAAAATGCTCCTGATACAGCAGCGCATAAGCCCTAATGATCTTTGCGGAGATTTAACACGTGATCTAGGGCACCCCTGGACAGTCCTGAGCCTGCCCGCGCGCTTTGATGAACCGGCAGAGTTCAACTTGGGTATCTTCGGCCCCAAAGAGGTCACTGCAGGTGAATTGCTAACACCGCACCGGATGTCCGAGCGGTTCTTATCCGAAAAGCAATCTGAAATGGGCCACGCTGCGTTTTACGCGCAATATCTTCAGAAACCCCTTGTTGAGGAAGATTGTCCAATAGATTTTGGAAAGATCAAATACATCAGCAGAGATGAATTTAGCCAAATAGATCCTGTTCCTACAATCTTTCAAAGCTGGGATACGGCGCTGTCGGATAAGCCGACTGCCGATTACTCAGCATTAACAACTTGGGCTCGGCTTGAAGACGGGCGCTTTATTTTAATCGACGCCACGCGCTACCGCGTCTCTAG
>Ga0209632_10000520_pt1 | contig 40090 bp, 31 predicted proteins | sample COG_10_FD_184754 | JGI IMG/M metagenome (GOLD analysis project Ga0209632, IMG submission 184754) | Pelagic Microbial community sample from North Sea - COGITO 998_met_10 (SPAdes) (version 2) | ecosystem: Environmental > Aquatic > Marine > Neritic zone/Coastal water | place: Helgoland, sampling... | reverse complement strand
TCTTCGGCTTCTAATCTGGCTTTTTCTTCGGCTTCTAATCTGGCTTTTTCTTCGGCTTCTCTTTTAGCTTTAGCTTCTAATCTGGCTTTTTCTTCGGCTTCTAATCTGGCTTTTTCTTCGGCTTCTAATCTGGTTTTTTCTTCTGCTTCTCTTTTAGCTTTAGCTTCTAATCTGGCTTTTTCTTCTGCTTCTCTTTTAGCTTTAGATTCAGCTTCTAATCTGACTTTTTTTTCGGCTTCTAATCTGGCTTTTTCTGCTGCGTCTTTTTTAGCTTCTTCTTCTGCTTCTTTATTTTCTGTTTCTTCAGCTTCTTTATTTTCTGTTTCTTCAGCTTCTTTATTTTCTGTTTCTTCAGCTTCTATTATGGATTTTTCGTCATCATTTTTATTCGCTTCTTCTTTGGATATACCGTTTTCTAGTTGATTTACCTTTACTTCTAAATTATCAATTTGAATTTTTAATTTAGAATCTTCATGAACTCTATTAGAAGTTTCATTAGAAATTCTAATTGAAATAATTGCATTTTCTTCAGCTCTAATTACCGATTCTTTTGCTATTTTAATTCTATTATCTGAATCAGCTTCTATTCTCTTAACAGATTCGTCAGAAATTAGTTTATATAAATTATTATGTTCTTTCTTTCTAATAATACTTTCTTCATCAATTTTAATATCTAAAATATTGTATTTGTCAGACATGTTATCTACTTAATTTTAAACGATAGTTTTTTTAAAAGTGAGTGGTAAAAATATTTAAATATTATTTAATATTTAAATATTATTTAATATTTAAATATTTATTATTACTTTATATAAGATTATTATTTCTTATACTGTAAAAACTACTCTCCACCAACCCTTAATATTTTTCTTTGATATATCTAGCGATGGTCCATCCTTTACACCCCATGCGTGATCATTCCAATGTGCTCTATATAAACCCGAAGTCGATGCTTCAACAGAATTATACAAGTCTTTATTAGAATTATCAATAAGTGGACCCATTATAACTGCTTGTCTATCATTTGGTTGATCATTATTAGCAGCATTAAACCATGAATTCATAACTGTTTGTTTCTTATCATATTGATTATCTGCAAAATATTGAAGCATTTTGTGTTCTCCAACACTTGCATTTGTTTGGAAACCACATAACAAATGTAACCCGTTAAATACTGGACCCCATCTTTCAGCCCAATTTTTTCCGTCGTAAGTTTCTTTTAATACCTTACAACTCATTAAAGCTTGAAATTCCATATCTCTATTACCCCAAGCATCGCCTCCTTTCGCGTCAGAACTAGTTAAAGTACTATCATCTTTAGATGTTTCAAATGTAATACCATCCCCATACCCGTGTCCAATATATGCAGAGGTATCTACATTATCAATGTAATAATTATCATTACCAAAGTTATTATAGTCTTTAAAATCTACTTGATTTGATTCCGTTGAATCAACCGAGTATTCCTTGTGTACACCATAATGATTCATAGCATCGATATAATTTTTATAAATATTTGTTCCAAGGTGTGGTTCAGCCCATTCAATCCCATAATTATGAATACTTCCTCCATGAGTAGGATTTTCCATACGTGTACTAATTATATTAAATAATTTTGAATATTTGCTCAAGTCTAAGGTTAAAGGAATATTGAAAGTAAACCCAAATTCATTTTGAGTAGATAAGATACATTTTATTTTACTAATTCTTTCTAAGAAACTGGTTGATATATTTTTATTCAAAGATATTGTAAAACTAGAATCTTCTTCTAAATTATTTGTTATATTAAAAATCGATATAACATCAACCTTGGAATCAGATTTTAAATTATTAACATGAATTTTAAAATTTTCTGTAGTAATCTCTTTATTTTTTATAATATTGTTCGAATCGGTATCGTTATTATTTGGTAAATCTATATTAATAGTTTTAATAGAATTACTTAGTATACTAATATTTCCAAAACTTATCTTTGGAAAATATTCCAAAGATGCCGGAATTATAGATTCCAATAATTCGATATTTTGATATTTACCAGATATCAAGTAAGCTGGTATAATAGAATTATTGTTTGAAAAACTGTGATAACATAAGGTTACTTTTAAGTTATCTGCAAATTTTTCATCATATTGTTTTCTAGCAATTGTTAAAGCATCTTCTTTATTAATTATATCTACTATCTTATCTGTCTCTTTTAAATTAAATGATATTTTATTAATTATTTTATTCTTATTAAATATATTTACTTTAATCTTTGTTCCTTGTCCTATTATATTAAGATTATTATATTTTAAATTAGCAGTAACTGTTTTACCAATAATAATTTTTTTAATATCTTTTGCTTCTAAATTAGTATCTTCTGCAGTAATATTATTAATAGAAACCGAATAATCTAGGTTGGGTATATTTTTTAAATCTTGAATACTATTATTAAAAATATTTAATATTTCCGAGTCGCTCATACTATCAACATTGGTTAATTTATCAGGTAACTCTATCATTTCCATAGTAGGTGTATATATTTTTTCTAATATAGGCAATCGTTCTTCAACAACTTCTTCTTTTTCTTCAACAACTTCTTCTTTTTCTTCAACAACTTCTTCTTTTTCTTCAACAACTTCTTCTTTTTCTTCAACAACTTCTTCTTTTTCTTCAACAACTTCTTCTTTTTCTGTTAATTTTCTATTTAATTCATCTTTTAATTTTTCTATTTCTTCTTTTAATTTCAATGTTTCATTTTGATATTCTACTACTTGTTTGTATAATTTATCAATCTCATTACACATCTCTTTTAATTCATTGTAATATTCTTCAGATATATTATTTTTTCCCATTAAAACCTTATTATTACCTTGTAAAGTTTTTAAATTATCTAATGCCTTATTCTTATAGACTATAACTTCTTCTAAGTTAGTAAAATTATTAGAAATTAAATCTTTCATTTCTGATAAAATTTTATCTTTTTGTAAATTTAATTTTCTAACAGATAGTTTTTCAAGGTCAATCCTTGTTTTGTAAAAATTTAATTGTTCATTTATTATATTTATTTTTTCTTTATGTTTAGTTGTATCTAGTTTTTGAAAATTTAGATATATATTTTCAAATGTTTCAATAACTTCCATATTTATTTTATAAAGTGAATCATTTTCATCATTCATAATATTAAATAACTTTTCTTGATCATTCATTTCATTATGAATTTTTTCAATTTCGTTTAAAATTTTAGATTTTTCTAATTCTATAGTAGCATCCTCTAATAATTTAATATCTTTAATATTACTACTTAACAAGTCATTTGTTTTATCAACTTCATTAGATAAATTTGCTATATCGTTTTTAACACTGTCAATTAATTCTTTTGAAGCATTAGTTTTTTCTAAATTATCTTGTTCTTGTATTTTATTTGTCATTTTTCTCATACTTTCTACTAATTGTATTTTCAAGTTATTAATATTATTTTGTTTATTATTAATTATATTTTGAGCATCATCCAATGAACTTGGCATTGTCATTGTATTATCAATATTATCACTATCATCGTTATTTAATAATTGAATATTATTTTTTAATTGATTAAATTCATTAGTTATTTTAAGTATTTCATTGCCAAAGTCTTGAACTGTTATGTTTATCTTATCTTCAAGAATTTCGTCATTTTTTAATCTAATAACTGACTCTTTCATTAGATTAACTTCTAATTTGGTAGAATCAATATGTCTATCCCCATTTACTTCAGATATTTGAGTTGATAATGTTATAAAATCTTTATTAATTTCAGACATTTTTATTAACTTACTATAAATTATAAATTTTTAATTACTTGGGTGTAAAAATTAAAAATTTATATATTATTATATTCGGTAATTTTAATTTTCTAAAACTTTAATTTTAAATTCCATTAAATTAGGATTAAATTCATCTACAGATTCATTTAAACTTAAAGTAATTGATTCATTATCAGGAAAGTTTACATCTGCTATTATAATTAATTTATATTGATACACATAAGTGTTACCATCTATATTAAATTCATTATTATTACCAATATCAATAATATGATAATTACCGTCTTGATATTCGATAATTAATTTCTTTCGTAATAAAGTCTTATTAAAGTTTCCTTCAATTTTAACACACGCTTTTCTTCCATTAAATACTAAATTGGTAATATAACAACCGGTATTTTCTAAATTATTTACAGTAACACTACCATTATTGATATTGTTTAAGATTAAATAATTCTTATTTTTAGTATAATATTTTTTCCATATTTCAGATTGACTTAATCTATATTTTTTCTCAACAATATCATTATTTGTCATTAATTCAACAGCACACCAAAAATTTACAAGTTCATTCATGAAATTAGAAGAACTATTAAATTCCTTAATTGTAAAATCTATTAAATCATAATTATTATATTCAATTGAATTTTCTAATAATTTTTTTATAATTGGTTCACCATATTGTTCTATTAAATAATAAAAAAATGCAAATGTACCGTATTGTCTAATCGTATTAGATACTACAATATTAGTTACTTTTTTTGAATTTACATACATGTAGAATTCCATATATTTATAATGTCTATTACTATCTAAAATTATTTGTAAAAAATCTTTACCATTCTTATTTATAATTCTTACATCTTCTACAAATATAGACCCATCGTTTTTAGATCTCAATTCAATATTTGGAATATTGGAAGAACTAAACTCTATTTCTTCATTATTACTATAAATTTTATCTATTTCTAATAAAACCTTTCCTAATAAATAATCTTGACTATTTGTATTTAAAGTAGTAATATAACCATCTGAATTTATTTGCATATTACCAATATTACCAAGAGATAAATTACGTTCATTTAATAAATTCGATATAAAGTATTTAGGAGATAAACTATTAGTGTCATTTAATATATATTCAAATGTTACTGCTAAACCTTCCGAAATCCAGGACTTTTCAAACCAATCATAACTAGCTTGAATAGCATGAAAAAATTCATGAAATAGAACAACTTTCAACAATTCGTAATTTAAACTACATGAAATATTTATATAAGTATTAACATCATGAGGATTAGGAGTATAGTAATGTAAACTATCTGCTTTTGTATAACCTTTTATGTTAGTATTATTTATATTAGTTATATATATATCATAATTTGGATCACCTCCGTTTTTCTCTAAATTTCCATCATTTAAAGGTAATCTTAAATTATATAATTCAACATAATCTAAAATAAAAGATAAAAGTTCTTTAAGAATTTTTATAAATTCATTATAAGATTTCCAATTATCCAAATTAATAGAATGTTTGTCAAAACCTATAAAATAATGTATTTTAAAACTTATATTTTTAAACTGAAGAATCTCGTAACTGTTCAATATTGTTGCAAAAGCTCTTTGTTTTTCAATACTGGTATTTTTTAATGTATATCCAAGAATATTATGAGGACCGTCCCAATTAATAGTTATTTTTAATTCATCTATTTTGAACTCAGTATCTTTATAAATAGATATAACTGAAAAATAATTATTCTCAAAGTTATATTCTTCTTCATTAATTGATTTGTAACTAATAGTAACGTCAATACATCCAGAACAAGATTTACTCTTAATCAAGTATATACGTAAATTTATATCTTCACTAGTTACTTCAAATATATTATAATCTGGATTGCTATCAATCTTTTTATAGGTTGAAAATATATTTTTATTATTAATTATTATTTTATTAAAATTAACATTTCTCAAATCATACCAATATAAATATTTACTATCAACCTCATATACAGAAGGATTGTATTTAATATTTACTTTTGTTTCACCATTCCAATTTAACGATATGTTATAGGTACTATTATTATTATTAACTGAAAAAGAGGTATTTTCTAATATTACTACTTTTTGTTCCTTAATATTTTCATCATCAATAAAATTCATACTTAATAACATACTTTTATATACATCTGTTAGACTAGAGACCGACAAAATAATAGCTGAATTATCATTAGTTAAAATACTAAGTTCTAATATTTTTTTAGAAATATCATATCTATGTTTAATAGATTTTATCCATAATAATTTTTTATTTTTTTTTATAATAATATTAGTTATATTAATTTCTTCCAAATTATAATCATTCATAAACTGACTAGTAAAACTATTATTAGATAAAATATATTTATTAAATTCTAAATTCTTTATGAAACCATAACCTTTATTGTATGAATATACAATATTATTATTTGTTAGATTAATTAAAATTCTATTGCTATCCTCATTATTAAAACACAATTCTACATATTGTTTGTCTTCATTATATTCTCTTGGAATTAATTTGATTTTTCCTATATTTAAATCTTGAACAGGAAAATTATCTATGAAATTGATTCCTACAGTAACCGTAGTATTATGTAATTTTCCATAATATACTGTAAATTTAATATTATTTAATTGCTTAGAAATATTATGAATTTCTTCGTAACTGATTTCTTTATTATTATTAATCCATGGAATATCAGTCAAAGTATTATCTGTTGTTTTTATTATAAAAGTTTTTTTATTATAGTTATTATTTAATTCCTCAGAAAAAATTTCATCAAATATAACTAGCCCGCTAACATTATTATTAGAATCTTTACTGTTATATTCGAAAGGGTACGTTAAACTTAACGTTATTTCTTTATCCACTTTACACCAATAAGCCATATTACCTATTAATTTATTAAGAGTATTCAATTGTATTGGAACTTTAGAATTATAATTAGAATTTATAGTTTTTAATTCTAAAATACTATTTTTTATTATTTTGTTAATATCAGTTGAAAAGTTATAAGGATATCCAATTAAATTCCATCCTACATTTAATACTATATCAATATCCTTTTTGTTTAAATTTCCTTCAATCACTATTAGATCTTTTTCAGTTGCTTTTATCCAGTATCCTAATTTTATATCTATATTATTTAATGTATTTAATGCTAAGGGAATATTTTTATTATATGATTCCAATGAATTCTTAATCTCAATAATATTTTTATTTTCTATAATAGAATTAAAATCTATATTATATTGATAAAAAGAAACTAGATTCCATCCTTTTTCCAAGTATAAATTTGAGCGAATAGACATTATGTATTTATAATATAATTTATATTATAAATTTTAAATGGTAGATAAATTAAAATTGTATTATTGGAAGACTAGATATATTTATAAAATTATTAGTACCCGGAATTAATTCTACAATTGAATCATTAATATTATTTTTGGGTGTAAGTAGAATATTATTAAACCCTTTTATTATAAGTGATGTTTCATTACCACTTAGTTGAATATTTATTGTAACTGAAGTTTTTCCATCAATAAGATCAAAACTTTTATCATTTGTTCTTCCTCTTAACTCGTAAGTATCACCCTCTTTTACAAAAACACCAATTATAGAATTATTTATATCCAACCCTTCAACAAATGCAAATAATGTAAATGGTGTTGATGGATAAACTACTATATCCTCTTTTATTATTTCTATTAATATTTTATTTTCTTTATCTTGTCTGTCAGCATCAATGGCTTCCTTTTCTATTCTCAAACGTTCTTCCTCTATTCTTGCAAGGTCTTCTTCTTGTAACTTCTTTTGTTGCTCTATAAGTTCCGCGGCTAATGCTTCTTCTTCTAATTTCTTTTGTTGTTCTACAAGTTCTTTAGCTATTTTTTCTTCTTCTAATTTCTTTTGTTGTTCTAAAAGTTCTTTAGATAGGGCTTCTTCTAATTTCTTTTGTTGTTCTATAAGTTCTTTAGCTAGGGCTTCTTCTTCTAATTTCTCTTGTTGTTTTACAAGTTCTTTAGCTAATGCTTCTTCTTCTAATTTTATTTTTTCAGTTTCTTCAATATCTTTTTGTTTCTTATATTGTTCTTCCGCAATCTTTTCTTCATAGAGAACATTAAAAGTATTTGATAGGGTACTTTCAACTGCTTCAACAAGTAACTTTTTATTATTCTCTAACATATCATTAAATCTCTGATATGATACTTCAGTAAATGAAGTATCAATTATTTCTTTCGATTGTTTATTAATTTCGTTATTAACTGTTTGTTTAAAATTAACTGTTAAATTATCTAATATTAGCTTCATTTCTTTCACTGCTAAATCAATCTCTAATAAATTATTATTAATATTGTCTGAATTTTCAGAATTTCCTGTAATATTTGAGTTAATTATTGTTGTAAGAGAATGTTCAATTATACTTTTAATTAAAGCAGACTCTTTTAATTGATTAGTATTATTTAATGTTGTACTAGTTAATTCATCAATTTGGTCTTTCAAGTTATTATCACCTTTATTTGAATTATTTTCTATTGTTTCTATTTTAGTTCCATGTTCAGTTATCTTGCTAGATAATTTTTTTAAATCTAAAGATATATCATCATTCATTATATCTTTTTGTAAAATTTCAAAATTGTTTAATAGCTTATCAAATCTTTGATTACTTTCATCTAATTTTATTGAAAGTAACTCTACTTTACTTTGGAGAGATAATATTTTTAAATTATTCTCGTCTTGATTAATTAAAGTGGTAGTATTATCTTGAGATATATTCTCATCTGGTAATATATTAGCAGCTTTAGATATATTATCAACTTTAGATATGTTATCAACTTTAGATGTATTATCATCTGATTTTATTAAACTAAAATCAATTGTTTTTATCTCAATAACTTGAGAACTATTTTTATTTACTGGATTAATCTCTTTACTATTTCCTAACATTAATATAAAATATAAATTAATTTTTTAGAAGTTATAAAATTTTAAAAAATTAATTCTTATAATAAAATAATTTAAAATCCACCACGAAGACGAAGGACTAAATGGATGGTACTCTCCTTCTGGATATTATAATCAGATAAAGTTCTACCATCTTCTAACTGTTTACCCGCAAAAATAAGTCGTTGTTGATCTGGTGGGATACCTTCCTTCTCTTGAATTTTAGCCTTAACATTATCGACAGTATCAGATGGTTCTACATCTAAAGTGATTGTTTTACCAGTAAGGGTCTTGATGAAGATTTGCATACCGCCACGAAGACGAAGGACTAAATGGATGGTACTCTCTTTCTGGATATTATAATCACCTAAAGTTCTACCATCTTCTAATTGTTTACCCGCAAAAATAAGTCGTTGTTGATCTGGTGGGATACCTTCCTTATCTTGGATTTTAGTTTTCACATTGTCAATAGTATCAGATGATTCTACATCTAAAGTTATTGTTTTACCTGTTAATGTCTTTACAAAGATTTGCATTATAATATTGATCTTCAATTCAAAATATCATGTTTTCAATTTTTATTAGTAATATAAATAAAATTTCTAATAGAACACCAATAAGTTTTTGTTGATTAATTGGTTCCTAAGTGTTAATATTAGCCAAAATTTGATAATGATGTAGTTGTTGTTGTTTTTGTTTTCATATACTTGCCTTTATACTTGTAATATTTCTTAGTAACTTGTTTTAATTTAATATTAATTTCTTCTAATTCAACGTTATTTGATAATTCTATTTTATCAGTTGTAGTGAAATTTAAATGTTTTGCAAAAAATCCTAAATTTAATTGACAATTTATAGAACTAAATTTTTCTCTTATCATTAAATTTATTCTATTATCACAAATAATTAATTTTCTATTCTTTTGACAGAAATTAATTAAATCAATATATCTGTCGTCTTTTAAATTTTGATTAGTAATATTATATATTTTGTAAATTAATTTTCCAAGTAATGTTAAATCGTCATTAGATATAGATATTTTTTTTTCATATAAATCTCCTACAAAATTCTTTATAAATTTTGTCCATTTAATAAAGTCCTTCTCCTGTTTTAAATATTTATACATTAAAAATTTATCTAATATTATACCTTTAATCTTATAATCAATACTATCATTAAATAAATTTTTATTTAATTTATTCTGATAGAAAATAAGATTTGAATTATTATAAATATAATTTAAATAGTTTAACTTTGATGAAAGAGTAGTCCATTTTAAATGTTTAATTAACTGTGTTAATACAAAATTGGTTTTATAAATATTTACCATCTTATTATATAAATTTTTATTATCAAATAAATCAGTTAAGATTGAATTATTCTGAATTATATTTTTTATCACATAAATATAAATATAATCTTGGTAATATTTGAAATTAAAAGTTATATTCTCTAATGATTCATTCTTAAATTGGTAATATGTCTTGATAAGATTAAAATATAGATTTTTTAATTTAATAGGTATCATATCTATTATTGAGTTTTCTAAATATATTTTATCCTTGTCTATAACTTTAATTATATCTTTGTAATTTAAAAATGAAAAATACATAATAATCTCAAAGTTATCATTTAATTTCTTCTTATTAAAAGTTAAAGGAAAATTATACTTGTTAAAAAGAGTATTTAAAATTTTTAATTTAGTTTCCAAATCATCCTTATACTTGTCACTTAGATAATTAATATATTCTTTGCTAATACTACCATCTTCTATTATTTTAATTTCTAAATTTATATCCTTTATATTATATTGCTCATAATTCAGTTCATTGAAAATGAATCCTAACTTTCTAAGAGATGCCAGACCTATATAGTTACTGTTATCAATATATATAAAGTTTATAATATTCATAATATCAATATTATTTTTTTTAAATAATTTAGAACCAATTAATAATTTTAATTCATGACTGTATTTCATCAAATCTTTAATAAAATAAGAATAATTTAGATGTTCGAGAAATATTGGATTATATGTGTATATATCACATAACTTGGAATCTATTACACGTGAATCATTTAAGGTTATTAAATCATTAGAAATTGAATCAACTTTCATTTTTATTATTTTATTTTCGGTCAATTTGAAAAAATAATAATTATTTTTCTTTATATTTGTAGTACTTAACTTGGAATTAATAAGGTTGTCAATATGAGTTCCTATACTTATCGATTCACTTCCTTTAAATTTTAATTGATAATTTTTAATTAAATTTAAACAAATTAGTATTTTTTTTGGAATAATTTCATGCAAGTTACTGTTTTTAAAATCTTTGGTAGTATATTCTGGAAACTTGTAAAGTAATAAATAAATTAAATTTGTAGAATAATTTAACTGATTATCAATATATAATTCCATATCTTTAAAATCTTCAAAAGTGTTTCTAGATTCTAACATTATATTTGATTTCTTTATTATATCTTTTATGTTTGAAGTTAAATATTCTAAACTTAGAAATGAAATTTTCTTTTTATAGTGATTATTTATATTTTTTAATAGATTTGTTAAAAAGTTTAACTCACATTCAAATCCATTTGATATTGCAGTTATAAAAAAATATTTTGAAAATAAATATTTATTTTCGATAATCTTAATCTCATATGGAAACTTAATATTGAATTTGTTCATACAAAATTCTTTATTTGTCACAAGTATTTGATATAAATCATTTTCTTTCTTAATTAATGGATTTATAGTTATTTTATTTTCATCTTTGGTCATTTTGAAATTTATAATATCAATCTTCCCATTAATAATTATTGGTAATTTTATTAACATATTAATAATAATTAATATTATCTATTTAAATACAAAATATTAACTATTAATTTTGAGAATCTGAAACCAATTTAAATATTTTATTTCTATAGAGTGTCTCTGACCCTTGCCATTCTCTTGATGCATCTACATTAGCCGGTGACTCGAAATTTGGACATCCTAACATTGATGTAATACTCATCAATATGGTATTCACACTGTGACTTGGATTCCATCTTTCATTTGCCGACTCATAACCAAACTGATCAATACCTTCGTGTAGAATTGAAATACAAACATTTCCATCCTTGTAAATATTAGGATGATGCATTTCTGATATAAACTTTAGTTTTGGTGGTTTATTAGGGTACTCTTTTGGAAATGTAATACTTCCGGTAAATAAACCACCTTCGTAAAAAGTTTCTGGGGGTCCAATTATTAAAAACTCCCATTCCATAAAATTGCTCATGTTAGGGGATACTGAATAGAAATAATTCGGATCTTTATTTAACTGCGTTAACTCACTTTGTAACCTTCTAATAGCCATTACTTATTATACCAATGTAATAACTATTGAAACTATCAATTTTTATTGAATAGGTCACTAATAAGTTTTTTATATATTTGAACCAATGATAAATAAATATTTAACTTAATTACACCAAGTGTTTGATTTTATATGAATAAATTTATTCATATAAAATAAGATTACTCATCCACTGAGACGAATTCGATTAGGCAAAGAACAGACTATGCAAAGAACAGACCTGCATCAATCTTAATGCCCCTATTGGAACCCTTCTTGGAACTCTTCTTGGAACTCTTCTTGGGCTCGTCGTCCTGTTCAGATGGCTTACCGGGAAGAAGAACAAGTCCCTCGAATTGAGCCTTCAGCTTCTGCTGCTTTTCAGCTGCAACCTCATCCTTCAAGCGCTGTTCCTCAGCTTCGGCTTCATCCTTCAAGCGCTGTTCCTCAGCTTCGGCTTCATCCTTCAAGCGCTGTTCCTCAGCTTCCTTGGCAAGCTTCTCGGCTTCACGCTTGACCTTTCCAGCTAGACACGTGTCTTTCCAAGAAGGGGTTACCTTGACAGGCTCCTCGATAGGCTCCTTGACAGGCTCCTCGATAGGCTCCTCTGCAATCTTTGTAGGCTTCTTGACAGCCTTCTTGATAGGCTCCTTGACAATTTCGGGCTTCTTGGTAGCCAATAAATGGGTCTTCTTAGCATGCTTAGATTTGACCTCTTGGAAACCATCCGAATCACCTGATTCTGATGTTGCAACAACTGGAGTTACAACAACTGTATCCTGTGCCTCTTCGAACTGCGAAGACAAGTCCTTAGACACATCGTCCTCGTCGGCATCGTCATTCAAAATGTCAAAGGTGTTACCGGGTATCTTTGCAGGAGCCAGTGGGGGCTTGGAAACATGAGAGGGCTTGGAAACAGGAGTAACTTTGGTAGGTGTGACGGAAGTACTAATTGTCTGTTGGACAATAGTCTTTTTAATGTGGTCTTCATTGTGATTGAAACTACACCTCAGGTTAGTACATCCGGAAGATGACTTTTCGTGACGACACATCTTCTGACCCTCGTGATTGAAACCACAACCTCCGTCTTTGCCACGACATCCATTCCCGTTGCGACATGGCTTTTCTGGAGAAGTTGTTTCGATGGGGACCTTGCCTTTGGTGGTTCTACCAAGAGCCTTGTCAAGGTCTGACTTGGTAGCAAAAGATACTCCAGGAAGCTTATCGTGCTTGTAGCGGCGGGTTGGAGAGTAACAGTCGGTATAGACATATAGAGTCTTAACACGCCCATTGCAAATTCCCTTGAGACGAGTCCATTCATCAGGATGATATCTTGCAAGGTAGCGACATATCGCACCCACATCACCTTCAGGGACCATATGGTTACTCAAGGGACACTTGACCTTCTTAATTCCTACTGCGGTATACGCGTCTTCCTTGGATGGAAATCCTCGCCATGTTCCGTCGATTAGGACTTCCCATCCATCACAACTGCTCTTGGGGCCTTTAGGAAAGAACTTCATTCCTGAAGGAATAACTCCTGCGTTTTCTTTTTGGCTTTCAAAAGTGAAGAACCAAGGAGTCGGCGAGTTGGTACTATCAATGGCTTGGGTATTACCCTTGCCGGTTGACTTTGCGTCAGTTGGCTTTTTGCCAGTTGACTTTACGATGCTTTCAAAATTTCTAGTGAACATCAAAATACTAGTGTATATGCAACATTTAAACTATTTCTTTTTCAATTTTTTTGCATTATATGTGTATTTGGGTCTATTTTTATATAGTTAGTTACTTTGTAAATTTTTACTAGTGATATTTAACCAACTAATTTGTTTATAATATTTAATCCGATATATCTATCAAACGGTTCGGGATCAGTTATATACCAAGTATTATTTGAACCCATCTCGTGTTTATAAAAAAACTTTTGTTTTAAAAGAACATTGGCAACAGGACATAAATTAAAATTAACCATTGGACCACTAGATGTAGTACAACAAGAATATGAAGGAATTTGTTCACACTTTGTTATCAATGAATTTAACGTAGATACATCAGTTTTTTGATTATTATAACCTAAATCGGCAAATCCTTCTCTTCTAATATCAACTAGAGATAATGGCACAATAAATGTTACTGTTTTATTTCTTTCTACTAAACTATTAACTATATGAAGTTCTAACCCTACTTTTTGATTTTTCCAAGTTAAGATAGATTTATGCCATTCAATTCTTGATAATCCATATCTATATCCACATATTTGGATTCTATTATCAATGTGTCTAACCATATTTTGCCATATAGTTCTACCATCATTAAATAAATGATTATTATTATTGCCGTATCTAATAAAAAGTTGAGGATATGATTTAGGGATATCTGTAATTTCTAATTTTTTTGGATAATTTAGTTTCTTTAAACCTTCGAGTGACATCATATCTTCTTGACTTCGTTTTATTAGTTCATCAACTATAATATTATCTTTTTTAATTTTATAATATTTAAAGACCAGTAAACATAATATTACTATAATAATTACATAGTTTATTGATAAAGAAAAATTCATTATATATATAAAATTAGATATTTTTAAATACTTGCATCAAAGTTATAATCTAGCGAGATTTTAACACATGACCAACTTGATATTGTTAAACTTTTATCTCTTTATTTCCTAATTTACTTGTATGAATATTTTTCCATAATTATGATAAAATATTAATTCCTAAATAAACTATCTTATGATTATTTGTTAAACAGTAATCAACATGCAAGTCACCTCTTTTTACATTCGTTTTAAAACATTTTTGACAAAATTCTATATTAAATTTTTCATTTTCTCCACAAGCTTTACAATTTATATTACATATTCTAATTATATAATCACCCTTAAACAATTCTTGACATTTACCACATCTATTTTGACAGTTATTAATTCTATATTTAATATTATCATAACTTGTCTTATAAACATTTGATAGATGTTCCATTATGTCTTTATTAATTTTGACATTAGTTTTATTATTATACAATATATTACTAAGTGAATACAAATCAATATAAGAATGAATATTTGATAAAATATTATTATTCATCTAAAAATAATTAGAAAATAATTCTTCTATATTTTACCAGATACTGGGAAAATAATTCTTCTATATTTTACCAGATACTGGGAAAATAATTCTTCTATATTTTACCAGATACTGGGAAAATAATTCTTCTATATTTTACCAGATACTGATTCTTTCATCTTCGGGTTTCCATAATTTATCTGTTTCCTTTACTCCAAAAGTTTTATAAAATTCTACCAAATTAGTAACAACACCATTTACTCTAAATTCAGATGGAGAGTGCGGATCAGTTATTAACCTATTGAGAATTTCCTTACTTCTAGTATTAGATCTCCAAATTTTAGCATAATTTAAAAAGAATCTTTGTTGAGGTGTAAACCCTTCTAATACCTTGCTTTCATTCATATTATCTTTTAAATATCTACCCAAAGAATGATATGAAATAGATACTCCTCCTAAATCTGCTATATTCTCTCCCAACGTTAATTCACCATTTAAATTCTTTCCTTCTATCGCGTATTTAGAATACTGATCTCGTAACTTTGAAGTTTTCTTAACATATTGTGCTGCATCTTTTTCTGTCCACCAATCATTTAAATTACCGTTAGAATCAAACTTTCTTCCCTGATCGTCAAAGCCATGTGTAATTTCATGACCTATTACACTACCAATACCACCAAAATTAAGAGCAGCATCAAAATTTTCATCAAAGAATGGATCTTGTAGAATTCCCGCCGGAAAGACAATCTCATTATAATTAGGAGAAAAATAAGCATTTACCATATGAGGATACATAAACCATTCTTCCAAATCTTTTTCTTTGTATAATTTATTCCAACCTAAATCTACATTGAATTTTAAACATTTCATATTATTAACAAAATAGGAATCTTTTAAATTTAAGACTAATTTACTGTAATCCTTTGGTTTATCAGGATATCCTATTTTAACTCGCATTTTATCAAGTTTATCAAGTGCTTTCTTCTTAGTTTCTGATTCCATCCAATCATTATTAACAAGTCTTACTTTTAATTCATCCTTGATATAATTAACCATATTTAATGCTTTCTTTTTTGCTGATTCTGGAAAGTACTTTTTAGTAAATAAATTACCAACTATAGTACCTAATTGAGAGTCAGAATTTGAAATAACTCGTTTCCATCTAGGTAACAGTTCAGGAGTACCTGTTAATGCTTTCCCATAAAAATTAAACTTGATATTTGTAGCCTTTTCATTAACATAAGAAGATATCTCATTGATAAATTTCCACTGATAATATGATTTCCAAACTTTTAAATCAATCTTATTCCATAATTCTTCATGTTTATCAAGAAATTTTGGATTACTTATGTTTATTTTGGAATGTTCTTTTTGACCAAGATACTCAAATAAATGCTTGATTGGTATTGATTTATACTTTGAAATCACTTTATTATAATCTGATGGATTATTTAAGGTATGTGGATCTCTTTTTTCAACACGAGTAAAAGTAACTTGTGCTAAACTCTTTTCTAAATTATATACTGATTCAACATCCATTTTCATTTTAAATAACTCAGAATATTGTTTCATATATTCTTTATACTTGATCCTAATATCTTTTTTATCAGGTTCAAAATAATAATCTCTATCTGGTAACCCTAAACCGCCAGTAAATATATGTAAAATATTTATGTTAGAATTGTCAAAATCTGAATAAACAGATAACTGGAAGGGTGAATTCATTCCATGTAAAACATGAACTTTAAATATACTATTTAATAATTCATTTTTATTACTAGCTTCTTCTATCTTATTCAAATATTCTTTAATGTGCTCATGTGGTTCATTTGAATTAACATTATCCAAATTTAATCCTTGATCATATATAACCTTTAATGAATTACATTCAGAATTATTTGAATAAGATAAATTATCTAATAGGTCCTTGATTCTACTTCGGTTATCTTCATTTAGTTTATTAAAAACACTCCATCTTTGAAAATCATCTGGTATTGGATTTTCTTTTATCCATTCTTCGTTGACATATCTATAAAAATCATTTACTGCGGATGTTTCAGGACAAAAATTTATACTAAGGGACATTAAATATATAAAATATTATTGGTTTAAATGAAGTCAAATTTAAACAAATATTATTGGTTTAAATGAAGTCAAATTTAAACAAATATTATTGGTTTAAATGAAGTCAAATTTAAACAAATATTATTGGGATTTTATTTCACCCAAGATTGGTAAATGGTCACTCGTATTATTTATATCAATATTTAATACACTAATTAATACATCTAACTTTTCATATTTTATAGGTAAAATATAATCTAATATTAAATCATCACACGTATAGCAAATATTATTTACTGGTACATTTAAGATATTATATACATTCGAATTATTTAAATCACCTAAAATAATAAAATTATCAAATGGAGAATCAACAAATAATTTTAGTAATTGCTTTTTTGATATATCTTCATAAACAGATTGTAAATGTGTAGTTGCAAAGTTTAAGTTACCAATACTAAAATATAAAGTTGTTTTTAATGCCATATAATCTGGCCACTGTAATCCTTCTAACTTATCTTCTCTTACAAAATTAATTGGATATTTTGAAAATATCATTAAACCACTATCTTCTCCAATAATATATTTTTTATTAGTATTACCTAATAAATAATACGGATAAATATTTTTTAATGAATCTATAATAATTTTCTTGCTATTATCATCAAATACTTCTTGGAGACATAATAAATCTACATTAAACTTTGTTAACCTATCAACTATGTTATTTATTTTATTGGTATTTATATATAAGAATAATTCTTGAATATTCCAAGAAATAAATGTTTTTGGGAAAAAATTATTATTTTTATATGATATATTATTTATTTCATCGTCTTGCAATCTAGTATAATTATGCTCTTTTTTCTTGTAACAAAATCTAAAAAGGCGTAAAGGAATGAGAATCAGATTTAATATTAAAGAATATATTCTTTCCATTTATTAAATAGTAGTTATATTTAGTTTTTAAGATAAAATTTTAAATTTTTTAAGTATTCAACTAAAAGTAATGTTATTATTTGGTATTTATAATTATTTAAATTAAATTTTAAACTACTACATTATCCCCTAGGTCTTCACAATATTTAGTGTCTACTTCATAAACAGTTCTTTTAATCTCATCTTGGTTCTTAGAATAAATATTATTATAAATATCCTGTTCAATGGTATTATGAGTTAAAATTCTAAGAACCTTAATCTTATTTTTTTGTCCCAATCGACAAGCTCGACCGATTGCTTGAGCTTCAATTGCACGAACCTCGTCGTTTTTACTATTAATTGGTTCAACAAAAATAATATGAGTTGCTTCTGTTAAATTAGTACCAGATGCGGAATTTGATAATGACAACATAATAACTTTATTGTCTTCACCATTTGAATCTTTACCAAGTTTAAATTTACTAATAGCTGAATTTCGTGACCAAACATTTCCTTTAATAAAACTATTAGACACACCATTCTCACTTAGTGTCTTTCCTATCAAATTTAACATTTTATCCCATTGAGAGAAAATAATAATTCTATTTTCATCATTTGCTACCAAAGTTCTAACTATTGAAATTAGTTTTCCTAATTTAGAACCATATTTTTTAATAAGTGGATTTCCTTCTTCGGGTTCTTTTTCTTCCTTTTTAGAATCTACCAAATAAATTTCTTTACCTGCTAGGTCAGCCTTACACATTGGACAGTTTTTCTTAACTTGAAGACACATCTCCAAACATTCTTTACAGAAAATATGACCACATGGTGTTAAACTTGGATTAGATAAAGTATCAAAACAGATAGAACAATTTTGTTCCAAATCAAGTTCGTCTTTCTTTGCCATCTTAGTTAGAATTTGTAACATATATCTTGACTCTGACACTTTTGTTTGATAATTCTTCTTTAACATTGAATATGCTTGATTAGTTTGGTCTAGATTCTCCAACTTTTTCTCATATGTAGTAACTGAATTTTCATGATATTCGACCAATTTATCTTGCATTTGTTCCAAATCAACTTCTGTATTTCCAAAATACTTACTAGTTGTATCTGAAATTAGAATATGACAACAAAGCTGTTGTAATGTTATATCAGAAACATATCCACCTTTCTTGGAGTTATATAGATTCTTTTCTAACTCGGTCAAGTTAACCCAAATTACTTCTTCTTCATAACCTGGAATTTGAATCTGGTTATTAACATCTACTTTTCTATGACGAATCATAATATTAGATAAAACTTGATCTATAATATATGTTTTATTAATAAATTCAGATGAATTCATTTTCTTTTTACTACTTTTGTCAAACATCTCTAAATCTATGAAATCAAAACACTTTTTTAAACCCTCATAATTAATAAATGGAGTTCCTGAAATAAACCAGTTATAATTCGAATTCACTTGAGACAACCATTCAGACATATATTTAGCCATACTCGCATTTGTCAATTGTAATCCAAAAATCTCATGACCTTCATCTACAATTAATCGATGAAAATGAAAATGTTCTAAATTAGGTTGTTCTTTAATCATAATATTTTCATTATTATCTCGCCATCCTTGTAATACAGTTTTAAGACTAGTGATTCTTGTACCAAAAACAAAATTAGATGGAGTACAATATTGATAATTAACAAGTGGATAATATTTAAAGTTCATTAAAAATTGTTGAGTAACAATTATAATATCTGCATCTTTAATATCCTGATAAGTTAATTTGACATGAGTGTTTTTAGTTAATAATTTAATAATATTTGCACTTGGGAATATCTTCTTTACTTCCATTTCCCATTGTTTGGATAGATGAGAAGGACATACAATCAGCGTAGCATTACTGTAAAGTAGATTGTTTTTATATTCCTCTGTATATGTAGATGGATTCATAGCTACTACTGTTAATGAGGTAATCGTTTTACCTAATCCCATTTCATCTGCTAAGATACCACCTTTTGTTTTTAGTATTAGTTTACAATCAGATTCATCATCGTGACAACCTTTATTTGGATTATAATTAATATCTACCTCACCAAATGGTATTTTATAATTATAGTTACATTCTAAGTTGATTGTGCCTTTTTCTATAGCCAACATTTTTGCAACTGATTTTTTTTGATATTCAAAAAGATCAACCTTAAAAGATAACGGCTGAACAATCGGTTCATGATATGGCAAGTAACTAATATCACTCACTTTTGGATAAGATTCATACCCTCCATATATTTTTAACTGATTGAAAAGGGTTGACAAATAAACTTTGAACCCAACCGAAGTATCTTTATAATCATTAACATATGAATCATCTACCGTAAGTTGTACACCAACTACTTCTCTAGTATTATTATAACTAGTAACTGTAGCAACTGAAGCTTTATATTTCCATAAAGCTGACCCATATAATACTTCAGAAAGAATTAACATTTCTAAAGGGTCTCTTGTTTGTTTCGTACAAACAGTATTATCTTCTTTAGAAAAATTAAAGATTAAAGTACCTCGATTATAACCTACCCCATTGATCTTAAGTTGATCGTTAGACTCTGAGTACTTTGTATTATGGCTACCATAATAATTATCGGAAAAATGTATTTCTTGCATTAATAATGAATTTTATGAAGGAAACACCTAAAATATCAACTTTTTTATTTAATACCACACGGTGGTATCACCACTACAAATAGGTTTATATTTATCTTTATTTTTAAATCTACTAGTCCATGACTTTGCCATTCTTTGTAACATTGTTGTAGTAGAATTTAAATTAACACACCCATCAGTTATACTTTGTCCATAAACTAAATTACCACCTGTTGTTAATTTTTGATTTCCTTCTACTAAATTAGATTCAATCATAACTCCAGCTATAATATCTTCACCGTTGTCAAATTGAGACATTACTGCATCAACAACTAATGATTGATTACTGTGTATTTTACCAGAATTACCATGCGAACAATCTATAACCAGTTTATTTTTAATCTTATCTTTCATTAATGTTTTTAAATGCATTATTGATACATGATCAAAATTTGGTCCTGTTTTACCACCTCTTAAAATAATATGCGAATCCATATTACCTTTAGTAGTAACAATAGATGCTTGACCATTTTCATTAATACCTAAAAAGGAATGTTTATATTGTGAACTAACAACCGCATCTACTGCAATATCCAAACTACCTCCAGTTCCATTTTTAAAACCAATTGGCATAGATAATCCAGAGGCCAGTTGTCTATGAAGTTGTGATTCAGTAGTTCGAGCTCCAATTGCACCCCATGTTACTAAATCAGAATAATACTGTGGAGTAAAAACATCAAGAAACTCGCATGCTACTGGTATATTCATATTAGTAATATCAACTAATAGTTTTCTAGCTATTTTTAATCCATCATTAATCTTACAAGTATCATTTAAAAAAGGATCATTAATTAATCCTTTCCAACCAATGGTACTCCTTGGTTTTTCAAAATATACTCGCATTAATATAAATAACTCACCTTCAAATCTTTTCTTCATATCAACTAAATATTTAGCGTACTCGAGTGCTGCTACTGGATCATGAATACTACATGGTCCTACTATTACCATTAATCTATTATCTTTTCCAGATAATATATTAGAGGTTGTTTGTCTCCAGTTAATAATTTTCTGAGTAAGTTCATCAGTTAAAGGAATTTCGTTTTTAATAGAATAAGGGGGATATATACTTTCAATATTGTCAATATTGATATTATATGTTGACATTAATACTAAAATGTATATTTTTTTAAATAAAAAATATATATTTTTTATTTAAGACATTACAATAATTAAAAGTTTATGTTGAATACGCTAATCCAGCCATACCCGATTTAATAAGTAAATAATTATAATTAATACCGTAAATAGTGACTGTTTTATGAGAATCATTTAATGAACTTTGTTTATTCGTATCTAACCATGTTTTAGAATTATTTCTACTTTGTTCATTAATTGTAAATTGTAATTGTGCGTTATCAACCCTTGAAAAATTCAACGATCCCATTGGTGTAGAAGATTTTGGATTCCCACTAAATGAATATAAATAAACGTGATGTTCTAATTTATTTCTATAATTCTCATAGTTTTGTAAATAATAGTAATATTTAAAATCCTTCCATTCAACTCTAGGATATCCATTTATCATTATTCTAGCATCACCTAATATATGATCTTTATTGCTATCATTATATTCTTCGAAAGTATTAGTACCACCACCTGACACTATAGAATTATCAGAAATATCTTTAGAAGCATAAGATGGTTTATCAGAAAAATTAAAAGGTTCAGGTAATCTTCTAATATTATCATTTGAAAAATAAAAAAATAATTCTTTAACTGGATGATTAAATGAAGATAATTCAATAGATTTACCTTGAGAAACTGGACACTTAATTTGTTGAACTTGAGTAATTAAAATCTTATGTTCTTCTTGAGATATCCGTTTTCTATCATCAGTGTCAAGATAAATATAATTACAATCTAATCTAACTCCTTCTAAAGATTGCTGTTTCATTTTGTTAAATTCTTGCATATGAACAAACCCATTTTTTGAATCCTTATCAACTGTTTGACTTAATACTTGATAGCAAGAATCCCAGTCTCTAATAGTAACTTCAACCTCGACATCATGATATTGTAAAGCAATTAAAGGCAATGACTTGTTTAAACTATTACAAAACCAAAACTTGAGAGGGATATAAACATAGGATGAATCTACTTTTTTTCTTGGAGTAGTTAAACTTTTATCACATCCAATCATACATAGTTTATTCCAATCATCATCATATAAATCTGTATAAATTTGAGTAAAATCACCACTTTGCTCATCAATTAGCTGACCGCCAATGTATAGTTTAACATTCTCAATTAGAACATTGCCAATATAATCAACCCATCTAACGTAAAAATTAGGAGAGGTATCAGTTAAAAAATCTCTATCTAATTCAGGTAATTTAGCTACAAAATACATACTATTTAATAAATCACCTTTTCTTTCTATCTTAAATTTAGTTGTTGTTCCCCAATTAGAACTTCCTAATGGTTGCATACTACTGGTTGATTTTACAAAATTATTTATTTTTTTTACAGGTTCATTAAATATACTGTCTTTAGCATCATTGGATAAGAAATTTTTCTCTTGAGCTCCGATAGCTACTAATTGTGTTAATGCACCGCTTGCCATTTTATATAATAAGCTTAGAAATTTTAGATGTTAAGATTATTTTCAAGATCATTTTCAAGTTTAAATAATTAATTCTATATGTTTATATTTAATTATTTAAATCGGATAAGTTTATAGATGTCCATATTATTTATGAGTCTTCTATAACTAGGTTGTTAATTTAAAATAGTATCAACTGGGTAATGGTCAGAAGCTGGATGTATGGTATCAACTATCTTTAGTTTTGGTTCAGTTTTAGAATCAAAAATATAATCACCTGGTTTATGAATATTAGGATAACAACAAGATTTTATTTTATTAGAATCTGTTTTTAATAAATAATTAACACCATTAATGATTATATCAAAACTATATTTATCACTATTATCATATAATTCATTAAAATCACCAATTAAAATAATCCTATCGATAATAAAATTAGTAAATATAATATTTTCATTAATAAATATATTTATTTCTTCATTTATAATTCTTATTAATTCCAAACTATAATGATAATTAGATTTATTTACTTTACCAGTATACTTTCGAAAATCATTAGTATCATGTGGTGCATGAAGATTTAATACTAAAATTATATTATCACTCTCTTCTAATAATAATAATTGTATTGGTCTGCCTTTATGAAATTCAGTTGTCTTTTCTTTAATAAGTTGATAACAGTTTTTAAAAAAAGTAGTTATTGTTTCTTTACCCGATTTACCAGAAACATAACTATATTTGTTTAATACTTGAGGGTCAAAAATTTTATTAATACATTCTACTTCTTGTAACCCAATAATATCATAGTCACCACTTTTAATAATATTTTTAACATTTTCTTGAGCTAATTCTTTAGGTAAAAAATTATCATTTAACCCAAGCATTGCTTTATAATAAATGTTATATGATAATATTTTGAGTTTTTGTCGGCCAATTTTTATTGGATAATTAATACGATATTTATTCATAGTATTATAGACTAGATTAAATAAAGTCTTCATAACTAAAAGTAATATCCGAGTCGTGAATACTTAATGTAAATTTCATATCCAAATCATCAATAAAAATAGGGATAATCTGTGATTCTGTACTCTTTAGGATGAAGAAAATACCCTTCTTTGTTTCTGAAAAGGCTGAGTTTTCTAAATCAATATTACTTACAAAATGTTGAATCATTGTTAATAATTCTAAATCCTTTACTTCTAATAATGCGTTATTCTTTAATTCTTCAAAATTATTTTCAACTATATAATTGTATTTACAGTAAACATCTGCCTCAAATATATCTGGTTCTTCAACACTCAAGGTCATTAACTTGTCTTTATTATTAAGAAATAAATTTAATGTTTCTAGATATCCTTCCGGTAAATAAACATTTTTATTTTTCTCAATTGTTTGGGCCATTAAATATTAAATAAACATATTTTTAACTATCTTATTTAATTACATAAAAATATTGTTAGATATATCTTGATATTTGAATACCTTAAATATATCTTGATATTTGTTTTCTATTAATTGTTGATCATTAATAAATTCATCTTTAGAGTAAGAGTGTAAATGAAATAAACCATAGATTTTGATTTTATGACCCTTTTTAACGAGTTTAAAATATTTCGGATATTGGAACAATAACTTGTCAATATGATTAATATCTAATCCCTTAATATTTTTTGGAAGTACTTTTCTTAGATTTTTTTTGTATTTAGATATATAAATTGAAAGACTATCCTTCATTGCATCTACTAAATACGGTAGAAATTTGTCGGATAATTCTGGTTGTATATTTAATTTTGCTTTCTTAGATGGTAATGATGAAGTTGATAAATCTTTTATTTTTTTATTTGATATTTCTTCTTCTGATATATTCTCAATATCACTTACTAGGTTGGTAATGTTAGATTTTTGTGGAGCAAATATAACTAATTTCTTATTTTTCTCTTTGATAATATGACATAAATGTGTAAAGTCAATATCAGATGTAGCTAAAATAACCATTTCAATAAACTTGTTATTAAATAAATCGTTAATTATATCTGTCACCATATAAATATCAGAAGTTTGTTTCCGTTCATTGCCAAAACATTGAATCCCTTGAAATCCATGTTTTCTAGACTTGACTGCCCATTTCTTCATAGATTCATCTGTCCAATCTGCAAAAATCTTTTTAATAATAATATTACAATTAGCTGCTCGATCTAATATTTCTTCAGCACTTTTATAAGAAACATTATCGGCATCAATATAAATTGCACAATTCATAATTTAATTAAATAAGGTATCTAGTCTTTATTTATATTTAAAATATAATAAAGTATTATAACAAATATTTAAAAAAGTATATGTTATATTTATAATGATTAATAATTTATTTAGAAGCAACCGATTACTTGCAAATAGAACTGTTTATAGAACTATTATAACCGATTTTAAAAATCTTGTTGAAATGCAAGAAAAATCATGCTTAGAACATGCTAATAGACCTTTATTCGGAACTAATAGTCCTAACATTAATTGGATGACTTACCAAGAATGGGATAACAATATTAGTTTATTTAGAAAAATGTTACATAATATAAATATCAATTATGGAGATAGAGTTTCTATAATTAGTAACAATAAAATAGAATGGGCTGTTTCCGCCTATGCAACTTATAGCATTGGAGGAATTTTTGTACCAATGTACCAAAACCAGCTTGAAAAAGATTGGAAGTATATATTAAATGACTCAAAATCTAATGTCTTAATATGTACAAACAAGGAAACTTTTAAAAAATGTAAAAACTTCTTAAATGAAATCAAACATTTGAAAAATATTATATTATTAGAAGATAATTATAGTGATTTATACCAAAATATTAAATGTGCAGAATACAAAAGTATTTATCCCAATGAAGATGACTTGGCTACTATTATTTATACTTCTGGAACAACTGCTAATCCAAAAGGTGTTGAATTAACACACAAAAACATAGTCAGTAATATCAAAGGAATACGGAATTCTTTTTCTGATTTTTCAAAAATATGTAATGAAAACGATAGATCCATTTCTTTTTTACCATGGGCACATTCTTATGGACAAACATGTGAACTTCATTCGACAATATCTACAGGTTCCAGTATGTATTTGTCTGAAGGTATAGATAAATTAATTGATGAAATAAATATAGTTAAACCGACACTATTATTTTCAGTCCCAGCTCTTTTTAATAAAATATATGATAATATTAATAGTAATATAAAAACTAGTAAAATTAAAAGTATAATATTGGATGATGCTTTAAAAACAAGTAATAAGATAAGAAATAAAGATAATTCAATAATTGATACTTATAAATATAATTTTTATAATAAACATTTGTTTAGTAAAATTAAAGAAAAATTAGGAGGTAACATTAAATTAGCATTTGTTGGAGGTGCTGCTACACCTTTAGAAGTGTTAAATTTTTTTGAAAATATTAATATACCTATAATAGAAGGGTATGGGTTAACAGAAACATCACCAATAATTACCTTGGGAACAAATGAATACCCTGATAGAAAAGTTGGCAGTGTTGGCAAACTACTTCCTGAAAATGAAATAATAGTATTATCAGAAAATGAAGATATTTTAGATAATAACATGATAGGAGAAATATGTGCATATGGACCAAACATTATGAATTCATATCATAATAAACCAGAAGAAAATAAAAAATCCTTTTTATTCAAAAATGGTAAACGATATTTCAGAACTGGAGATATAGGATACTTGGATTCAGAGAATAGACTTTATATTAAAGGAAGAATTAAGGAACAATACAAATTAGAAAATGGTAAATTTGTAATACCAACACTACTAGAGGATGCTATTATAACATCTCCATATATAAAACAAATTATGATTCATGGTGAAAATAGACCTTATAATATTGCGTTGATTGTACCAAATTATGATACTTTAGATGATAATTTAAAAAATGATAAAAATAAACTATATCAACTTTATCAAAGTGAAATTAATTTATATTTAAAAAAAAATAATATTAAAAGTTATGAAATTCCAAGATATATTATTATATTATCAGAAGAATTTTCATTATTAAATGGATTATTAACTCCAAAATTGTCAATAAAAAGAAATCAAGTACTAGAAAAATATAATAAAGTTATTAATACAACCTATTTAAATAAATTAAATACCATTGGATAATTTTCATAAAGTCTTCTTATTAAATATGGTAATGTATCTCTGAAATGACCATATGGTAAATACTTGTATGTTACATATTTTTTAGCTAATTTATTTGATAATATGTCACTCATACCCATTAAATGAGCAAATTCAATATTATCTAATTGATTATTTTTTATTTTATTTATAGCTAGATTTATGCTATTTTGATTATGTGTAGCACACATTAACTTATCTTTAAAATGATTATTCTCAGAAAATAAGTTGATTCCTAAATCGTAATTATAATGCGTATCTTCTATATTATCAAATAAAATTTTATATTTATAATCCTCATTATAATAAGCACCCCTTACTAATTTACATCCTATAAAATAATTTCTAGATTGTAACAAGTCATTTTTTAATATATTTAAACTATCTTTCCTATACATTTGATATGTTTTATAAATAATTACTTTTTCACAATTATATTCTTTCATAAATTGAATACTGATATCATTAATATCATCTTGTATTATATAATTCTCTGCATCTAGTAATATTTTTGAATTATTATTTATTGCTAATTCTGTTAATTTATGCAAATAATCTTCTGACATGTTTCGATTATTTATTATATCTAATGAACTTAGCTTAATGGCGATTAAATTATTAGGATGTTGCCTAATTAATTGAGATAATTTATTAAAATTCTTTTCATGATCTTTAAAATTTTCATTAGTATAATCTAGTATTGGCAATAAGTTTTTTCTTCTTAAACTTTTTATAATTGAACCTAATTGATTTTCATTACATGTAAATTTATTTACTAATGGTATTCTCATATAATATATTTAATATTTTTTAAAATATAATATTTAAATTATATTTTAAACAGTTTTAAGTAGTTAAAATAAGTGTTATTACATTATTTATTCAAACCAATTCTAATAAAAATAAAATATAGTTGGAAGATACTATTTTTAACTAAAATAAACATATAAATATTTTCTAGACATTTTATATGTATAAAAACTATGAACATTTTACTGAAGATATTGATACAAAAGAACAAGTAGAATATTATATTAATAGTGAAGACCTAGAAAATGATGAGATAGATTATTCAGATCAAGATACCTATGATCAAGAAATGATTGTAGAAGAAGAACAAGAAGATGATATAGAAGAAAAAATTAAAAATAAAGAGATTATTAGACTTGATGATTTTGATCGAGATACTTATATATTACAAGAACAAATAATGAAAGAGGATGCTGTTGAAAATAAAAAGGAAAATATTAAAAAAGGTATACAAATTATAATTTTTTTAATTATTGGTCTTTTAATTGCTATTATAGCTGGTATTTTTCTAAGATATATGAAAATATATAAACAAGAATTAATTTTAGAAATGGTTGAACCCCCAAGATTATATTAATATTAAAATAATGTATATAATTTTTCAATTAGAGTAGGGATATTACAAAAAGTAAAACTTTCTGTTCGCAAGACCATTTCTTTAACCATACTTCTAAAAATTGGTTTGATATTATCATTCAAGACTTGTATTGAGTCTGGTTTGATATTATCATTCAAGACTTGTATTGAGTCTGGTTTGATATTATTTAGGTCAATATCAAGAAGATTATCGGTTCCCCTAAAATATAAACTATGATAAGCGTAATCAAATGTTAGACAGTAGTCAACATCATTATATAAATAATATAGATTAGCTGCGGCTGGTCCATAAGAAAATTTATAATAATATGATTTATTAAATTTTTTGGAATTTTCTATCATATTATTATAAAATTCCTTTCCATTCGTAGCTAATAATATTTTCTCTATTTTTTGATAATCAATAGTATAATTGGATTCAAAAACATTATACTTATCTTTAACAGTTACATCATTTCCGTTGATTGATTCAATGATAGCAATAGTTGGTATATTATATCCTTCATGTTTAACAAGGTTACCATTAATAATAAGAGCACATACAATCTCTTCTCCTACATATAAATTATTATTACAGGTTCTTTCATCTGTTGTCATTAAATTAATAATATTTAAATGAAATAATAAATATTATCAATATTTTTACAAGTTAATTTTATCATATTAGTATATATGTTTTATATTTGATTCTAATGATCACTTATTAGTGATGTTGTTTCTAAAATAAAAGGACTAACCGTTTGTGTATTATCACCATGTTCTTCAACTTTAACATTATAAGGTCCTTTAATTTCATAACTATACAATGAAAAAATATTAAACATAATTCCAGAAGTTAATTCTTCCTTTTTTATATCAGCGTCTTGGTAGGTATAAATACCTATAATTTTAGTACTTGTTAGAGATTTCTCCAACAATATATACCTTAACAAATTATTAGAATTGATCATTCTAAAATATATATTTATAGTTAGATATTATTTATAAATAAAAGCAAAAAGTTTATCATTATTACACCGACCAATATTTAAAATAATATATTAATTAACCTAGTGTCCAAGCATTTCCACACTCTGTGCATTCAACAAAGGTAGTCGCGGGTTCGTCTGCCGCTCTAGTTTGTTTTTCACTAACTTTACATTTTCTATTCTTACATTTAGAACATTTAAATATATCAGTAGTTGCTTGATTATTTTTATTAAATTCTTCTAAATCTTTTTTCTTTTGAATTTTTTCATATTTTTCGGGATTCAACTCTTGTGGTGATAGTCCTGCTATCGTAGCCGGATCTATTTTCTTTGTTTTAACAGCTTGTACTAGATCGTCATTGTTTTCATTTTCAAAATGACACATTAGCTCATCTGTTTTATCTTGATAGATTTGTTGTAATAAAAAAGGCGTTCCTTGAGTTTCAGCATATTGTTCACTAAAATTAAATATACTATTTTCTATTAAATTAGATACTTTTTTATCAAAAATCTTAGCTAATCTCTTGACAATTAATTTTCTATCTGAATCTTCCATATAATATTTAATTTTTGTGATTAAATAATATTTTAAATCAATTTTTATTAACCAATAATATTAGGATTAGTATCAGACGAATCACTTGAAAATAATATTGTTACCCATTAGGGTGTTTTATAATTTCAATAATATATAATTTATTTATTAAATGATAAAATAATTAAGTGCTATTTAAGTGTTCATCGACAGGTACAATCATTGGCCAACTATTGGGACTAAAAGGATTCGAATTTATAATTTCAATTGGAATTCTAGTATAGGACTCTTGTTTTACGTCGGACATATCCTCAAGTAAATTATAATACCCATTTTTACTCTGATTAAAAACAGTATCAATCACCCATTTTTGAACCGGTTCAATATGACCGCTTGGTGAAATAGTTTTGAAATCATACATATGGATAAGGTCAGGTGGACTAACTCCAAATTTATTTTCCATATATTGTTTAACATTTTCTACAGTAAGAGGTTCTCTTTCTTCAACATTATTATAACCATCGTTAGTATTAACATATGGAACATTATAATCAAATAATTCCATGTTAAATAATCTAGGGTGATATAACTTGTGTTTGTATTCAAGCCATCCTAATGATGATTTAATAGTATCCTTATCTTCAGGATTAATACCATATAGGTTGTTCCAAAATGGTACTTGTTGAATATATTTAATAGCTTTATCAATCTCTTTTCTATTTAGAAAGGTTCCAAATCCTCTCATTCTATATTTAAGAATAATTTCAATTGGATCTTTAGAACCTGCAAAATACTTATAATCAAGATTCATATATGTCATGTGTGCAGAAATACAAGATGGTGTCAAATAAACATCTTCTCCATCATAAAAACTTCGAACACAAGGCATATGAAACTTTGAAACAAGTGCAAAGAAATCATCACCAAAGATAGAAAATAATTCTAATTCATGTAGAAGATGATTAGATGATATCTTGACTTTGAAAGTAATATTAATTCCCAATTCATCGTAATCAAAATCTTCAAAACTTCTTTTTTCTTCTTCCGGTGAGAACTCTTCAATATTATCATCTAATATCTTGTCAAAATCTTCTTCACTTAGTTCAACCGGAAATTTTACTTCGACAACCTGTTTTTTACCTTTACTCATATGTACCGATAATATAGTTTCATTTTCTTCAAACAATTCTGGATGAATTGATTTAATTTTTGTCAATTCTTCCACAGAATAATCTTCAAACAACTTGTCATAAAAATCTATAATTTTCTTATCAAAATATGGTTTAAATAATTGAATAATTCTATCTTGTTTCAAATTTGAGATAATAAATTCGTATGTTAGTTCATCAGTAACTATATTACTTTTAATAAACTCTTCATTAATGAATAAAAATACTGTTCTAATTGTTTTCATTTTTATATGTTGAGGTTCAGCATTAGCAGGATTAAATCCACAAATATTTACAACTACTTGGTTATAAATTGATTTTGCTTTTTTAATAAAATCACAAGGCGATATGCTTTTAATCATTATATCAACGTCTGCTTCTGCATAAAATTCATTAAAATATCTTGAATAATCAAGATCAAAATCAGATACATTATTATAGTTATTCTTACCTTTGAATAAATTCATAAGAGGATGTCTTTTTTGTAGACAAGCTGCCATAATACTTCCTGATACTGCAAGACCTGTTTCATTCCAATCTAAATTATTGAAAATATTATGTTGACTATTTCCAGTAATAAAAAGATTCATTCTACGTTTAAAACCTTCTAAATCAGTAATTCCTTGGTTCTGATATTCGGATTCATTACTATTAAAGGACATAAATCCACCAAAATTATGTTGTCCTTGAATTATCTTATTATCAACCATCAAAGGAATATATGGATTACTTTTTGGGTCATCTATTATAAATGGAAATACTGGCAATAAAGAGGCAGTATTAATTCTAAATATAAATTCATCATTTTTATTAATCCAAGTCTTTTTAATTGATTCTTCCATATAAAATCGTAACCAAGCGTATCCAAAAAGATACCTATTTAAATTCGAAAAATAATTAATCATTTTCGTCATTTGGTTTAGTATATCATAATTATTAATAACTAAATGACAATACTTTTTTGAAATAACTAAATTAGAAAACATATAAAACTTTTGTGTTTCATTTAGTTTACTAAATAGAATAGTCATATCGTCTTTAGAAATATCACAATTTTTTGCAATTTTATATAATTTGTATCCATTTTTTGAGATTGCAGATGAAGCATCGACAAAATTCTTATTACTAAATATCATAGTTAAGTAATTATGTTCAATATTATCTTTATCTAATTCTTTCATTACTTTTTCAATGTTACTATTCTTAATAGTATTAGTATCAGTTAATCGAAATGTTCTACTTGCAAATTTCCTAGAAATGTTAAGTAGACAATTATATTTTCTTGTCCAATAGTTTGATTCTTCCAAATTTTTTATAATGTCTGTCATATATACAAGTGAATTATAACCTATTTTAGATTTTGATGAAAATAGTTGGTTTAACACCACAATATTGTAAATATCATTTAACGTGTAGTGACCCTCGTATATTTTCAAATAAGTTGTTACATTTAAATATGAAATATTAAATAAGGGTAGTATTAGAATTCTATCAGTTAACTCATGACCAAAGTGATTAAACTGTTGTATATCGTTTGAATTAACCAAAGTAATATTATGGTTATGATTAAAATTATTAATTAGTTTTATACTTGTTTCTGATAATACTAATTTTGGCGAATAGCTTGACCATTTTGATTTTAAAATTGACCTAGAACATATATCTTTGTCTACTGGTTCATTTTTAAATGGTGTTAATACATATAATTTGTAAAAATATTTAGACATATTCGCTAATGATAATTCAATTGTTCTGTCGTCCAATTGAATTTCCATTCTATTTTTCAGTAAAGGATTAACCATTACATTCTTACATTCACTTTTTTCAGTATATGTGTCCATTAATAGTTAGTAATATAATGAGATATTAATATCATCAATTTTTTTTAATAGCTATTATATAGAGTTTTTAATAAATTAACTTTGAATATTGATGATTTTCGTCATCACTTTTAATATATTCCATTGATACCATATAGTCAATCGCTTTTTTAAACATTTCCATGTCTACTTGAAATGTATTAATTTCTTTACACTTTTCATAAAGTTCATCAAAAGAATAACTTTGAGTTTTAACATGATGGTTAATCTTAGTTTTAATAATATCTTCCTTGTTATTTGCAACCTCTTCTCTTTCAACATCTTCCCATTTAGAAGGCAAAGAACTAACTTCAAAGAATTTAGTAATTAAATCTAATGTATCATCTTTCTTATTTAAATTCAAAATAATCTTATCTTGTTCAACATACAATATACCACTTTCAATAAAAACATCAATAATCTTATCTTTCTCTTTTCTATCGTATGATTTGATAAAATCAAAATTTAGAAAATCACTCATTAATATAAAATCATTATTACTAAATTGTTCTAAAACCAAAGCTTGTAATGGTAACATTTTTAGTTGAATCAATCCATTATTAGATTTATAATTTATTGAGATAGTACCAGTATGTAAATACCAATTTAAATATCTTGAATTATTATGAGTCTTCTTATAAACGTTAGAGTAGAACTTGAAGAACTTTGAAATAGTTTCATCTGATTCACTCTCATCTAATCTTGTTGCAGTATCAAAAACTGTTGTATCCCAAGTATTATAAGAGGTATTAATTATATTCCAGTCATAAGATGGAGAATCTGATTGTTTGTTGTCACATAGTAATTGTTTAACATAATTATTACAAATATCCGATTTGCTAACATCCTCAATTGTTTTTGAAAGTTTATAAAGTTGTTTTGTATTAAAACATCTTGATAGTTTTGTAACTAACATCTTTTCATATGCAATATATTCTTCAGAAATCTTATTATCCAAAAGTCTTAACATTAATTCTTGATGATATCTCTTGAAAATAATATTTTTGTCATCAAAGTAAGAAATTATTGAAAAGATACAAGTTACATCTTCCTCCAACCCTAGAAATTTAAATAATATATCATTTAGTTCATTAAACTTATCTTTCTTGGAAATCCAAAGAGAAATTCCTTTACGAAGAATAACTATACTGGAAGGAAATAATACCGAATAATCTCTTGAAAAAGAAATAAATAGCTTGCATAATGATTCCAAATCAGCTTGTGTCGTATATATATCAGTTACTTTAATAATAAACTTTGTTTCAAATGTACTCTTGTCATCATTATCTAATATTTTGAATATATTATGGATAACTGTTATATTTTCTTCCATAAAAACAGTAATATTTTCAATACTACTGTCACAAATTTCATAAATTAGACCAAGTAGATCTCTACATATACTCTCGTATATATTCTTCTCAGTAATAAAGTTAAAATGTTTATTATATGTTTCTAAATAATTAGATAATCCATGAAATTGATATAGTGGTACCATTTTTTTTGGAATTGGACAGTTAATAAAACTTTTGATAATTGAAGAACCATAATCCCCAATACATGTTTCAATAAAAGGAATACACCAACTATGATAAAACTCATTATCAAGTCTATTAATTTTCGAAAAAAGATAGTTAATTGTTTTTTTATTTTTTTCTATCATCGTATCCTTCTTTAATACTTCTTTAATTATTGGATCACATATAATAGTTGAGAACAATTGATTATAATAATCTTTAGAATCTTTAGTATCGTAGAAATATTCTAAATCATATATTTTATGACTAAAATTATTTATTATCGAAATTAGACTATCTATTAAGATAGATTCTCTACTTCTGCGTAATAGAAGTCTTAAGTTTTTTCTAATTTCTTTAATATAATCTGTTAGATTATCAAAAATCATTTTTTGTACTTCACATGATGGTAATGACTTGATACTATCATGAACATAAGTTGATAGAAATATTTTATTATTATTTTTTATCAAATTTTCAAAATAACATTCAAGATCTTTTGACGTAATCTCATTATGATGATCGTCACTTATTATTACACCGAATTTATCTGGTAAGGCCATTATTAACTCTATACATATATAACTATATTAATTATCAATTTTTATCTATCAATTTTTATTTTTAAACAATACTTTGTAAACTTTAAAAATAAGTGATGATTTGTAACAACTTTAACCCCGAATAATTTTGGGATACTATTTTTGACATTGTTTGATCTTTGGTTTAAACATATAACATTTACCGTCATGATTATATTTTATTTCTTTAATTTTATTACTATCTGGACCGTGTGTTATCAATACTTTCTTATACGAAATGTATAGACCAAAAATATATCCAATAGTTACTAAAACTAAGTAAAAAATAAAATCTAATGATACCATATTAATTAAGATTAGATTTTTTAAATATTAAATTAAAGTTATAAATATGGATTATATCTTGGAGCATCATAATCAAATATTTTTATATCAAATTTCCCTTTACTCTGATCTAACCAAGGTAATCCAATTACATCATTATTTGTTAATTCTTTATTACCTGGAATTTCTAATGGTACTTTATCAAATGTTTCTATATTTAAAACATAATATTCCCATTGATTAGATCCTGGAAATTTCTGTCTTCCAAATAATTTTAATATTTTCTCATCATTTTTTCGTACTAACATTCCTAAATTTTGAAAATTATCTGGGTGTCCACGTGTTGGAATGTTAATTAACTTTCTAACTGCTTGAACTGGATAATTGTGTCTTGGTAATCTTCTTTCAGGTGGTTTAAAGTTATCATCAACAACTTTTCGGTCTCGTTCCATCAATAAATCATTATTTGATTTACTAACATATTTTAATTCTTCTATTTCTTGAGACATATCTTTTATTTCTTGACTATTATCTTTTACTTTTTCCTTAATTATAATTCTAGGACTAGGACAAACTTTATTATTACTTTTATAAATGATATTTGACATTCTTATAGTATGAATATATGTAAATCCAACAAATATTAAAAGAATAATAATAAAGTATGACTTTGGTATACAAATTTTATCTGACATATAATTATTTTGAGAAAATATTTAAATATAAAATAATTAATAGTAATCTAAAATAAAATCGAGCATAGTAAAGTATTCATCATCAACATGTGCTATTTTTTTATCTGTTATTTTATTTATCTGACTAATATTTAGTATTATTCTTAAAAATGTATAATATTTATCAGTTTTATATGATTTATAACAACTTAATAATTCCATAATTTTAGTATCTTCTTTTAGTGATAAGTTATTGAGTAAAACATAACTAATTTTTGTTACCATGTTTTTCTTTACTAAAGGATTAGATGTAATTTTAAAATAGGTAAAATATTGGTCAACTGTTTCAAAAATAGTTTCTTTTATAGAACAATCTACATAACTATCCTGCGATATTTTTAATAACTCAATAAACTCGTCATAATTCAAAATATTGGCTATTCCAAAATCTGATTTTATATATATATTATTATCCTTTAATAAAATATTCTCAAAGATTAATTCTTGATTATTTAAAAAAACCTTCATTAATTTAAAAAAGAAAAGGTTTTTCATTTTATTAAAATAAAATGTATAATATCTGAATTATCTTTATTAATTTCAGGGTAAATAAACCTTATTCTATCTTGTAATAAATAAGAACAAAGTCCTATTAAAATATCTAATTGAACTGAATCAGATATTGATAGCCTAGAATTAGTCAACTGTGTTTTGATAAATAAACTTTCTTGATCATATAAAGAAATTATATTCTTATCAAGTGCATAATTTAATAAATGTCTAGATTCATAAGTAAATGATTTATTTAACATTGGAAATAACCATGACCATGCCCATATTCTATTTTTTAAATCATATACACCTAATATTTCATAATAAAAATCTTGGTCATTGTTAAAAAAAATCCTATTCTCTCCTTGCTCCTCTGGTATTTCGAAAGTTTTTTGTCTATCTTTATTAATATTTGATGGTCTTAATCTTGTTACGTTAGTAGATTGTATCAATTCCTTATATTTATCATTTTGATCGTCATATAAATCTAATGATTTTTTAATAATTAATTCTAATTTATTATCCATATACTAATTTGAGATAAAATATTAAATAATTTCTCAGATAAATTAATAACATTTATGGAAATTATTAATGACTTTTTAGCTTTTTTAAAAAATAACCAAATTTTATCAACTATTATCGCAACTGTTATGTCCACATATATTACACAACTTGCTACTTCTTTTGCCGATGACATTGTTATGCCTATCATTTATAGAGATGGAAATGGTGATGGTAAAGCCGATATCGGAAGTTTAGAAAACACAGTAATGGATGTGAGTGGTATTAAAATCAAGGTTGGTAAATTTTTAATAGTATTACTTAAAGTAACTATAATTTTTGTTAGTTTATTCTTATGTAAAAGATATCTTTTTTCAAGAAATTAATACACAATAACCGCGTATTTTTAAGTAACAAGATAAACAAACTCATATAATCAATAAACTCATATAATTAACAAACTCATATAATTAATAAACTCATATAATTAACAAACTCATATAATTAATAAACTCATATATTAACCGAATTAGTTGGTATATTAAATTAATTATAATCAAAAATAATTAACTTTATATCAAATTAAATTAAAAATTATTTAAATATTTTATAATAAAATACTTAAAAAAAGTATGTCATTACTATTAGATGAAACCTATTAAACCCATTTCTAGAAAATCATGTTATTGTTCTAATTGTGGCAAGTATGGTCACAATTTAAAAAAATGCGACGAGTCAATAACTTCACTTGGAGTGATATGTGCTAAATTCAATAATATGCCTATTAATGAAATTTCTTTTAAAAAATTCTTGTCAAGTAAATATCTTGAAATTGATAATTACAATTTTTCACATATTGATAATATCAACAAGTTAGATTATTTCAAAAAAAATATAAAATTCTTAATGATTCAAAGAAAGCATAGTCTTTCATACATTGAGTTTATAAGAGGAAAATATAGTTTAGATAACAAAGAAATAATAACTAATTTATTCAAACATATGGCACCAATAGAAATAGAGAATATATCTAGTTTAACTTTTGATTCTTTATGGAATTTATTATGGAAGAAAACTTCCAAGAACAAAATATTTCAAAAGGAATATAAACTTTCTAAAGATTTATTTGATAAATTGAAAGAATCTGGTGAAATTGAACAACTTTCAAAAATTAAACCAATATATGATACACCAGAATGGGGATTTCCTAAAGGACGAAGAAATCTATTTGAAAAGAATTTAGATTGTGCTTTAAGAGAATTAGAAGAAGAAACAACTGTTACCAGTGAACAAATAGAAATATTAAATAAAATAAATTGTGTTAATGAAGAATACACCGGTAGTAATAATATAGAATATAAACACATATATTATTTGGCTTATGTAGAAGATAATGAAATTAGTGACGAATATCTTGATACTATTTCTAATTACGAGGTTGGAAAAATTGGTTGGTTTTCATGGGATGAAGCTACCGATTTAATAAGAGAATATTATCATGAAAAAATTAAGGTTATAAACATGGTGTTTTTTCTATTTATTAATTTATATATTGAATACTTGTCAGATGAGAAATTTCATGAATATTCTTAATGCACATATTTGCTTTGCGAAAAAATATTGAATAATTTACTTAAAAGTAAATTATTTAATCATTATAGTTAATGGAAATAAATTACAAAACAATATTTCAATATTTGTGTTCGGAGGATACATGCCAACCTACTAATGATGATTTTCCCACAAGGAAAAATATTATGATATCATCTGATAACTTTCCAGATAAAATTTCACAATATTTAACGTCGAGTACAAAAAATAAGTTTTACAGGTATGGTGTAACTAGATATAACAATAAACAAATAAATATATCTTTTATTACATCGCTTTTAACATTATTAGATAAGAACTTTATTACATATGATAAAAAAGAGGAATTAACGGAGGTTAAAAATTTTATTGATGGAATCAGAGAAAAGGTAATAGATAAGAAATTTAAGTTTGAGTTAAAATCTAAATTTGAAAATCATATTATTCTTGATAGAATAGAAGATTATAATATTGAAGATGGTATATTAATTCAAACTATTATTCAATTATTAGATATAAACATTATAATAATGGATTTTAATGATTTGAAAATAAATACATTATTTAAAGGTGATTATCTAAATCCATGGAAAGTAACACTATTATTAGCTAAGAAAGACAAAGATTGGGAACCATTATTCTGTGATAAGAAACAATTTAGTTATAATGATTCATTTTTGAAGAAAATTTTAACTAATGAAGAAATAGTATATTACAATAATGATTATTTAAATAAATCATACTCCTTAATGGATAATATCAAAGAAATAGCTAATATTGATAATATTGAAGAAGAAGATGAAGAAGATGAAGAAGAAGAAGAA